>TARA_B110000008_G_scaffold51243_1_pt1 | contig 10284 bp, 4 predicted proteins | sample TARA_B110000008 | Tara Oceans TARA_B110000008 (sample SAMEA4396496) | marine metagenome | biome: Westerlies Biome; feature: [DCM] deep chlorophyll maximum layer (ENVO:01000326); material: water (ENVO:00002006), including particulate matter (ENVO:01000060) such as... | depth 40 m
AAGATGTTTTCTTGGGGAGGAGGATCCATGAAGTCAAAATCTAACAAGTTATCCACGTTGAGCGACTTCAAAAGTAACACGACGTTACCCAAGTTGGTGCGTTGAATCTCGGGAACCGTCGAGACGAGCATTTCGTGCTTGAACGCCATCTCCGTGTACAGGCGATAGCACGTCCCTGGTCCAGTACGACCGGCGCGGCCGCTGCGTTGATTCACCGCAGCTTGCGCGCAAGGGAAAACTTGCAAAGCATTCATACCCATTCGAGGATTAAACACTGAAAGTTTGCAATAACCACTGTCGATGACGTACATGACGCCGTCGAGCGTGAGCGACGTCTCCGCGATGTTCGTACTGACGATGCACTTTCGGTTACCATCCTCTGCGTCTTGAAAAATCTTCGCCTGCAAATCGCTCGGGAGTTGTGAGTAGATTGGTAAAACGTTCAGCGGTGGACACGTGCCTTCGCTCATCAACTGCTCGACGCGCTCTTCCAACGTGTACGTCACCGTCTCGATTTCTTCTTGACCCGTCATGAAGATCAAAATGTCACCCGGTCCCGACGAGAGATGCACAGTGAGCGCTTGCTTCACCGCAGCTTCGACGTAATCCTCCACGGGTGTCTTGGAGTACAGAATATCGACCGGGAACGTGCGACCAGGAATGTGGAAAACCGGCACCGATCCAAAGAAGTTACTAAACTTTTCTGCGTTCAACGTCGCCGACGTGACGATGAGCTTGAAATCGCGACGGCGCGCGACAACTTTCTTCAGAATACCGAATAGAACGTCAGTGTGTAACGATCGTTCGTGCGCTTCGTCCATGATGATACAGCTGTACATGTCAAGATCAGGTTCGCGCAAAGTTTCTCGAAGAAGCACGCCATCCGTCATGTACTTGATAATCGTATCAGGCCCCGTGCAGTCCTCGAATCGAATGGCGTAACCGACTTCCTTACCTAGTTCACAGCCCATTTCCTCGCTCACACGCTTCGCGACGCTCATTGCAGCTACACGACGGGGTTGAGTGCAACCGACCATCCCGAATGTGGAGTAACCTTCCTCGTGCATGTATTGCGTCATTTGCGTCGTCTTACCGCTTCCGGTTTCGCCGACGACGACTACGATTTGATTTTCGCGAATGACATGCATCAAGTCTTCGCGACAACCGTACACAGGTAAGAACTCACGCTGTTCTTTGATCGTCTTCGTCTTCGCGAACTCGCTTTGTGCGCTCGCCTTCGAACCTTTCATGTGCTCGGCAAACTTGGCGCCAGCCTTGAAATCGATTTCGCCGTCCGCGCCGACGACGTCTGGTCTGTCGTCATCGCGACCTTTCGCCGCTTGCGCGTTTTCCGCGGCTTCCTTGTTTTCAGCTTGTGTCGTACCCGTGATCGATCCCATCTTCGACCCTTTCATTTCCCAAAATCGATCCCGACCTTTGTTCTCCTCTCGCTTCGTACGCACTTCCTTCACCAACGCGCTTCCTTTGCGCGCGATTTGCGCCATGTCGCTCGTGACGTCCTTCACCGGTACGACAGTCTCTTGCTGCTTCGTGAACACCATACGGCCGTCTAAGAATGGCGGTTTCGTGTCGTGCACGAGCAAAACCGCGCGGTTTTCTTCCATGTCATCAAAATCCAAATCAATTTCCTTGGTGCGAATCACACCGGACGTCATCATACGATTTTCTTCCCATTGATTTGAATCGGCGTTGAGTTGACTGACGCGTCGCGACGCAGCCATGGACATGAGCGACCCGTCGCGTCGAGTCAACCTTTTCGCGTATTCTTGTTCTTTTTTCGCGTAACGCGCCTCATCCCGTGCGTTCGTGTTAAAAGGGTTGTGCGCGTCGCCGTGCGCGCCGCCGCCCTCGTCGTCGTCGTACCACGCGCGATCCAAAACCTTCTCCGCGTCGTCATCCGGGGCTGGCGCGTCGTCGTCTTCGGCCGCGACGGCGGTACCTTCGGTGACAAACTTGTTTGCGTTCGCCATCGCCCCCGTGGCCCAGGCATTGGATTTCCAACTCGGCGTTGCCGCGGGCGTATCCATCTCAAAGCGCAACGAATGCGACCGTTGACTGCTCGACGCGTTCCCGCTCCACCCACCTCCAGACCCACTCCGCGCCGTCGCCGGTTGCGCCGCGATATCATCCCACGATCCATGTTTCGCGAACTTCGGCGTCATCATCCGTCCGTCTCGATCTCTCCTCGGCGTCTCCTCCCACTCGCCGTCGTCGCCGCGCCAACTCCGTCGCCGCCCGTCCGCATCTTCGCCATCCCGTTCATCCTCACGTCGCGCCTGCAACCCCCGTCCAAACTTTCCATCTTTTCTGCGTCGATCGATCGCTTCCTTGGCGTGCGCGTTCAGTCCTCCCGGATGCGACGGCGTTTCGTCGCGGCGCGCTCTGAATTGTTTCCCGTCCCGCTGTCCTCTGCTCTCGCCTTCTACCCCGCGCCTCGCGCGCGCCTCTCCCGCGTCGTCCTCGGCGTCGAGTGAGAACGACAGCGCGCTCTCGCGCGCGCGCTTCTCGCGTCGCTTCGCGTGCGCGAGTGCGTCGAGTCCCAAGCGCGAGGTCGATCCACCGGGACCGCGCGGATTGGTCGCGGCGTCGCGCGGCGCGCGGAGCTCCAAGCCGCCCACGAGCGCGCCCGCGCGGTCGTCGTCGTCGTCATCTCGACGCCGGTCGTCGTCGTCGTCGATGCCGTCGGCGTACATCGCGCGCGCGTCTCGAAATGGCGAAAGTGGCGGCTGTGGGAAGCTTTAAAGCGCGCGAGACGCGACGATTACAATGCGCGCGCTATCGGCGCTGCGAGGCGTGCACGCGCTTGGCGATCGTCGACGAGATGCCGGGATTGTCTAATCCGGTGGTCTGAACCACGCGTTGAGATGGGACCATGACTTGATTGGTCGTGCGCCAGGGCTCGTGGATGGAACCGTCGGCGAGAGAAATCGAGCTCGCGCCGCGGTAGCGTTCGCGCTTGAGCGTCGCCGCGCACGACGGGCCGAATCGGCGACCGATGGTGTTTTGCAAACTCCCGCGAGGACGGTTTCGCGGCGCGTCGGGGGCGTAGGGCATGAGCGCTTTTCGGGCGGTGCCTTTGCCTCGACCGCCGGCGTCGCGCGCGGCGCCGAGAACCTTCTGTTGCGCGCTCGCGGATGTCGTTTCGGCGACGAAGACCGGCCTCGCGCCGTACGCGTTCGCGGCTCGGTACCCTGTCTTTTTCACGTAGTGTGGGATGGCCACGAGGGATCCGCCGCGGCGTTCGAGTCTCTGGGCACTTCCAAGAGCGCTGCGCGAGAACCGCGTCAGTCAGTCGAAGCGGCGTTTGACTCTTTGGAGTCGCGAGGCGAGACGAGGGTGGCGCGCGCGCTCAAGACGGACGCACGCGCGAGACGCACCAATTCGACGCGGGCGGCGGCGATTGCGTTGTTTCGATCGTCATCGCGCGCGCCCGAGTGAGGCGGGACAAAAATAGTCATCGGTCTATTCTGAGAAGGTTGTTACAAACGACCACGATGGTGTGCAGATCGCGAAGTTGCCTTCGCGACCCGGGTGTTCTATGTTCTGTCTCATCTAATGTTCTACTTAATTTGACGTCGCCGTCGATTGGATTTCAGCCTTGCATCCAGGACATCCCGCGTGCGCCGTCTCGTCGAACGCCGCCTCGAGACACGCGGAATGGAAGTGATGACTGGATTCGCACGCGTCCCAGGCGTACGTCATCTGGATCCTCGCGTCGTCTATGGATAGACCGCCGAGCGGTTCTTCGCACAGTGCGCACGTGACATTCGAGCCGAATGATCCTGGTTTCAGTTCGTTGTACGTTCTCCTGTACTCGACGGCAGACGCGTGGTTCTCTGGCGTTCGCTCGAGGTCGTTGTCTAAAATGTCTCCGAGATGCGCCAAAAGACTCAATTTTATCGCCGCGCCCTCCGCGTCGGTCTCGAACGAGCTTTCGCTGCGCTTCCAGTGCGAATCGAGCGTCGCTATCGCTTCCTCGAACGTTCGCACGGCTTCGTCTTGGTACTTTTCCAAAACAAGCGGCCTCGACAACAAACGCGTCTCGCCGCGAAGCGTGCACCCGTGCTCCTTGAGCGCGTACACCTCTTGATTTTCGTACCCACCCAAGTACCAATGCTCACGAAGCATCAGGGGTACTGTCGCGTCCCTTTTCGAGGACTCCTTCTCGTCATTCAACATCGCGACGTACTCGCGCGTGAGTCGTAAGACTTCGCGCGAGAGCGCCACGGCGCCGTCGACGTCGCCTCGAATGCTCTGCGTCCACCGCATCCTTCGACACGCCTCGGTCTCGACGGGCAAGATTCCTTCATCGCGCGCGAACTCGCGCGCGAGTCCGTAGTGCTCCAGCGCCGCCACGTGATCGTTCACCGCCATGGAATAGTAATCTCCAACCGCCAAGTGCGCGCGCGCCTCGGAAATCTTATCGCCGTTGTCGTACGCCAACTTGAGCGTCGTCTGCGTGATGCGTTCAAACTGCGACGCATCGATCCCATCGTGCACGGCATCGCGCTCATACACCGCATACATCCTCCGCAGCGAGTTAATCTCGATCTCCGCCACGATCAACGCCGCCTCGCACTCCAAATTCTTATCTCCCCTCTCCTTGGCCAGATTCGCGATGCGCCCAAACGCCCGCGTCGCCACGTCGTACCCCTGATCCCCATCCAGCGTGCTCAGCGTGTTCATCGCGTCGTGATACATCGCCCGCACCTCATCAAACTCCGGCACGCTCCCGCTCCTCGACACCGTCGTCGTCGACGCCGTCTCCTCCTCCCGCGTCGCCTCGCCCTCGCCTCCGCTCGCCTCCGCGTCGCGCGCGTCGCGTCCCTTCCCTCCCTCCACCGCCCGCGCCCGCGCCCGCGCGCCCGCGATCGCCACCGCCATCACCGCGCACGCCCGCACCGTCGTCCCGAGCCGCCATCCCTCGCCCATGCCCGCGAATCCCCCCCGAACGCGTCGCGAATCGATGAATGAATGAATGAATGAGTGAATGAATGAATGCGCGCGCACGCGACGACACGACGCGGTATTCGCGGTCTCGCGCGGCGTTCGCGCGGCGTTCGCGCGCCGCGACGCCGCGCGCGCTCGCGATCGCCCGCTGCGCGCCGACGCGGGATTCGCGCGACCGCGCGCGCGCGTCTCGCGCGTCTCGCGCGCAAACCCTCTTTTTGCTCGTCGGTCGACCAATCGTTTCGCGGCGCGCGCGAGATCTCGCGCGTTCGGCCGATCGTTTCGCGGCTATGTATTGTATACGTGAGATCTCACGTATACAATACGCGATCGGGGCCATACATAAGAACGCCGACGCGCGATCGCGCGATCGGACGGCCGCGCGCGTCGCCGATGGCGGTGATTGCCGCGACGCCGCGATCGTGATTGAAACATACCGTTCGATGCACGCGATGTATGAAATATCTCACGTATACTGATATGCATGCGCGCGCGCGTCGGGGCCGCGACGGGTCGAGGCGGTCGGTCGGTCGCCGCGGTGTTGTCGGCACTGTTATGGGTTTTCGTGCGTCGCGGCCCGCAGACGCCAACCGTCGCGACGCGCGCGGCGCGGTGACGCGCCGACGCGCGCGCGATGGACGGCGCGCGTCGTGCGCGCGACGACGCGCGCGCGTTCGCGTCCTACACGACGACGACGCGCGTCCTGGACGACGACGCGACGCGCGAAGACGACGCGCGGAGCGACGACGGACGGACGACGACGACGACGACGACGACGCGAGGGGCGACGACGCGGGTGCGGTGCGACGCGAGAGGCGCGAACGCCGACGAGGGCGACGACGCGAAGGGCGCGGTGACGACGGCGCGGTACGCGCCGGCGTGGGCGGTGGGAGGGGGGAAGGGACGCGCGCGAGACGCGGGACGCGCGCGAGACGACGGCGACGACGACGACGACGCGCGCGAGGGCGCGAGGGGGAAGAAGAGCGCGGGAAAGAGATCGGACGCGGCGTTCGCGGTGACGGTGACGCGGGCGCTCGAGCGCGGGACGCGGGGGGTGGTGCGGGTGTGGAGCGACGCGGAGGCGGGCGGGAGGTGTCCGAGCGAGGCGAGGTGGGACGCGCAGGGCGACGCGGAGCGGAGAATGGGGAGGGACGACGGCGATTCTGCCGAGTTTCGCGCGTTTCACGCGACGGTGAGCGCGCATTCGCTGACGAGAGAGGCGGAATTGGAGCTCGGGAGCGTGCACAGGGATTTTGGGTTGGAGTTTCGGCAAAGCGTGACGACGCGGCTGGATTCGGGCTTCGCCGCGCCGACGTCGCAGTCGTGGTCCATCGGCACGCCGGTGAAGCCGTTTGACGCGTTTAAAATGTTACACGGCGCTGAAGACGACGACGTGGAGAAGTCGGGCGAAGCGAAGGCGCGCAAAGACGACGAGCCACCGACCGCGCGAACGTCGAGCGCCAAGTTTGCGTTTGCGAGAAACTTGGCCAAGCCGTCGCCTCGCCTGACGTTTACGGCGCACTCGAAGCCGCCGTCGAACGCGCGAGCGCTTGATTTAAACTTAAGAGCGACGTCGAACGCGCTCGACGCGCACGCACTGCGCGTCGTCGCTCGAACTCGTCTCGGGGAATCGCGCGCGCAAGTCGCGGCGCGCACGAAATTTCGCGGCGGCACCCACGGCGTCGACCTCGAGCTCGGTCGTGATTTCAAGCCCGCGTCCTCGACGACCACGATCAAAGCCATCATCAAGGCCTCCGTACCGCTCACGAAGTACGCCCTCAAGCTCTCTCGAGACGGAAAATCCCGTCTCGCCCTCGAGCTGTCGCCCGCCGAGTGCGTCGTCGACGCGCGACTCCGGCCTCGCGGCGCGCTCGAGCTCAGGTTCGGCATCAAGCACCCGTGCGCGTTACCAACGACGGCCAAACACCATAGCGTTAGCGTAGGTCCTAGAAGACGCGCGGCGGACGACGGCGGCGACGCTTTCGTCGCCTTCGCCGTCGCCTTCGCCGCGTGACGCTCGGCGAATTCGACGTCAAGAGTAAACGCGCGCCGCACTTCACCGCGCCCCGCGCGCGCGCCCCGACACCGACCCGAACGAAAGCGCCGACGCGTCGTCGCCCGCCTCGATGCGTCGCGAGTCCCGCTGAGCGCATGCGCGACGCCGATTCGCCGCGCGCGCGCGACAGCGCGAACGTCACGACGTCGGAAACGACGCCCGCGCGCGCGCCCAAGCGCGCGCAACCCACCGCGGGATGGCTCGAGCTCGAACGCGCGCTGCGCGTCGTCTACGGCGGCGTCGTGCGCGAGCTCGCGCCGCTGGGCGTGGTCGGGATGGCGACGTTTGACCCGATGGCTGGGTTCGTGCTGTGGAGCGAGCAGCGCGAGGCGGAACGCGATCGAACGAGGACGATGCGAGAGCTGTACCCGAATGAGACGATGAAACCCGAAAGCCCGGGTGAAATTGAACTCGCGGCGCTGCGAGTGGCGGTGAAATACGCGATCGGGGCGTATGGGACGGCGTCGAGCGTGCTGAGCGACGCGTCGTTTCGGGACAAATTGAAGAGTTTAAAGGCTGCGGGCGGCGGCGGTGAAACGCGCGGAATGGGGGATTACGAAGCGATGCACGCGAAAGCGACGGAGGCATGCGCGAGGAGCTGCGAGATCGAGACGAAAGATGTGGTGGATGCGGAGTGGAGTGGGACGGAATTTTCGCCGAGCTCGTTCGTCGCCGTCGATCGCGCCGCGGGCAAGGTGGTGCTTTCTGTGCGCGGGACGTGGGAGTTTCACGACGCGTTAACGGACGTGAGCAGCGAAAGTGTGAAGTTCTTGAACGGCTGGGCGCACTCTGGGATGGTGGCATCGGCGTGGCAAGTGTTAAAGCGCATGCTTCCCGCCGTGGCGCGTTCGATGCGCAAGCATTCGGGATACGAGTTTCTCGTCACCGGTCACAGTATGGGCGGCGGTGTAGCCGCGTGCATCGCGATGCTCATGCATAGTACGGATAAAGATATCGAGTCGCTCGCGCTAGAGGGATTGAGCGATGTCGTCGAGGAGGAGAGAAGAGAAATATTGCGACGACTGGCGTCGTGCACGTGCGTGTGTATCGCGGCGCCGAGCGTGAGCAGCATGGACTTGAGCGAGGCGGCGAGCGATTACATCACGTGCGTCGTCGCCGGCGCTGATGTTATACCGCGATTATGTCACGCTTCCGTTCGCCGACTATTACGTCGGTTGAACCACGCCGCACCGTCGCACGCGATGTTGCGCGCCGTATCCTCGGTGCTCGGCGGCAGGGACAGGCCGGCGTTGGAGCGAGAAGTGAGCGCGACCGAGGAAGAAATCACCGAGGTAGCGCAAGATTTAGACAACGTTAGCAAAGATAGTGAGTTAGCAAGTGGCGCTGGAGCGCGCGACGTCTCGAAAGCTGCGTCGCTGTCGCCTCCTAAGAAGCGCGGGGACAGTCGGCGCAAATGCCAAGGCGCTTGGGGCGAGGTAGAGGGCGTCGTCGGCCTCGAACTTCGTGATCACGCGGCGAGCGATTTCATGGTTCAACCGGGACGAGTTATCCACCTCAAGCACGTGCGTTCAGACGCACCGACTGCGGAGTATAAACACCCCACGGCGTTCACAGACGTCGTCCTCGACCCGTACATGATGCTCGACCACATTCCGGGAACGTACCAAGCCGCGGTGAAGGCGATTCACGATCGTGTCAAAGCCGGTGGACAATCCTGGGTCGAGCACGATGCTTCCAATCGCGATTCCGACGACGAAGACGAGGAAGACGCCGTGAGCGCGTTTCTTCACGCCCAAGACGTCCGCTCCGGCGCGCGCCGAGGATGGCGCTCCGTTCGCAACTTCCTCGGCATCGACGGCGACGAAGACGACGACGCGTTCAAGCGCGACGCCCACGACGCCGGCGCCACCGCCCCCGGTCCACGACCATCCCGCCACGTTCCCGACATCGGCACCGATACCGACGACGACGACTCCATCCCCGACTTTTACGGCGAAGACGCTCGCGCTCGCCGCACGCACCATCCTCGCCGCGCGTCCGCGCCCGCCGACGACGCCGCGCCCATCGCTCCCATCGCGGACGCCGTCGACGCCAATCCTTTCACGCGCGCTTGGGACTGGCTCAAGCGTCAGGCCGCCGACGACGACGCGTAGTTTCCATCGAATCGAATCGTATCCGAACCGCGGTCAACGCGCGTCCCGAAGCAGCCCCTCCGAGCACCCGCTCGCGTCACACCATGCCTCTCGCGCACCGCGCGCCCGCCCGCGCGCCCGCGGCGGGCGCGCCGAGCGACAGGGCGCTAGAGTACACCATCGTCGATCGCTCGTCCGAGGTTCGTCGCCGTCGCGCGCGCGCACGCCGCGTTCGCGACGCATTCGCGCGCGACATTTACGATGAATTTGAAATCGCGCGTTGACTTCCGAAAGAAACGAAGGACTGACGACTTCGCGCGCGCAGGACGCGAATCATCGCGCGGAGGAGCTTCACGTGAAACATGGCGAACGCGCGCGCGGGTGGTACACGGAGAGAAACGCGGGATTTCCGGCGTACGTGACGGCGCGGTTGCGGCGAGCGAGCGACTTGAGGCAGTTACGGTTGCTGTCGCACGAGTCTAAGATTGCGATCGCGGCGCACGTGCACGTGACGACGAAAGATGGACGCGTGAAGAAGTTGGGGACGTTGAGATTTGAGAGCAACGCGGAGTGCGGGTACAAGGCGAGGGAGTTGAAGACGGTGCACGTGAACGTCAAGGAGGCGACGGAGGTGCGGTTGGAATTTCCGGGATGTCACGAAAACGCGAGGAACGATGGACGACAGATTGGATTGATGGCGCTAACGCTGATCGGGGAAGTGAGCGAGCGTGATAGCGTGAGTGAGGCGGTGACGGCGCGCACGCCTTTGCTGGGTCATCGAGTGATGTCGGCGGCTGGGGACGCGACGACGGAGGTGGACGCGTTGACGGCGGAGAAGATTCGAGAGGTGATGGTTCGCAAGGAACACGCGGTTGATGCGGAAGATTACGACGAGGCGAAACGTTTGCGTGACGTTATCGCGAAGCTTCGTGAGTTTGGGGTGAAGGTGAAGGTGTTACAGGAAGAAAAAATGCGCGCCGTGGACGCAGAAGATTACGACGAGGCGAAACGGTTGAAGATTGAAATCGACAAGATGCGATCGAATGGGTACGACGATGCGTTCACCGCGGCGTCTTCGCCGCGTTCGAGCGTGCGGTCACCGAGCTCAAGCGCTCAGGTGACAGAAGAGGTGCGAGTGTTGCCACCTCTGGGGTCACCTGTAGC
>TARA_B110000008_G_scaffold279876_1_pt1 | contig 10272 bp, 7 predicted proteins | sample TARA_B110000008 | Tara Oceans TARA_B110000008 (sample SAMEA4396496) | marine metagenome | biome: Westerlies Biome; feature: [DCM] deep chlorophyll maximum layer (ENVO:01000326); material: water (ENVO:00002006), including particulate matter (ENVO:01000060) such as... | depth 40 m
TTAATCAACTCAGACTGGAAAAAGCTGCTAGCCAATCAAGTCGCCCTGCAGTCGCTCAAGAGCATCTTTGCCGGACTCCTCATTGAGTTTGGGAGCTAGGACTGTGACCAAATTAATTTTAGGCTGATTCTTCGGGAGCCTATACCAAGTGTAATCAATAACAAAGCCATGTAGATTCCGGTAGCGCTCAGCTCGGGAACTGGGTTCGCGATGATGAATGTTTCGATATCACTACTGTAGTTGCCTACATAGCTAAAGCCATTCAACAAAGGATCGCCGTTAATGTCAGTACCAATAAACCAGTTAATGCCGACGAGCGTAAGCGATCCAGCGTCTTCAACCATCATCGGAGCGCCTGAATCTCCAGTTTGCAACCGAGCTTCATCAGTTAGAAAGTTGCTTTCGCCAGTTACATTGTTGTACGCAATCAGAGCATGATCAGTTGTGCCATTTACTTCCTGATTAGTTGCGAAACTATCTAACTTATTACGGCCGATCGCCATATCTTGAGACATCGTAAAGCTGCTAGGCGAGCGCCCAAACAAATAAGCATCAGTGTCGTGGTAGGGAGAATTATTAAAATCATTTAAATCGTTGATAGAATTCTCAGCGATTTTATAGTGCGCGAAGTTGACGCTTAAAGCTTGATCGAGGTAACCAATCCGTAAGTCTGAAGTTCCAATACGTTCGCTGTAGCTAACTGTGCGTGTGAGATTAATGCCAGCGGGGTCATTGCCGGCATAAAATGTTACATTAGTGTTATTCGCGGGGGAAGAAGTGGTGCGCGCTTAAAAATACATTTGAACTCACCATGGTCAACCAGCGGCCACTGTCTGCTATGCCGATACCGGATAGGTCAAAACTATCAGCAATGAAAGTATCATCGTTGGCAAAGCGATCGTGTGCTGTAGTAGAATAGTCATCAATGCTGATGGCATTGAGAATATTAAGCCCTGCGAATAGCGTGAGGAAACATGGGGTAATGCGACGACTGATTAAAGCCATTGGGTAGAGTGATTTTATCTTAATTTATTGCTATTGTGACCAACGCAGCGATTGAAAATAGTATCGCTCTTTGACTCATGTATGCTACGCTTTTCGCTCAGTTTTTGGCAGGCGGATCACGTTGCGCACCATGTTTTTTGTCACCTGAATGCCGGCCGCACTTCGACCGCGCAGCGCAATGTTTTCAAAGTACACTTCTTCATGCGTTTTACGCATGCGCTCCGCAGGTTTCAGATTCACCTTAACCGCGTCTGCCGGCTCGTCTTTAGCTTTGTAATCGCTGATGTAAAATACGCGAGAACCAGCACTGCCTTTGGTTAAATCGTACACCTTATCTCGGGTTATTCCCCCAATGGTGAAATGTTTGGCCAGTGTGGCGCCCTTTTTGCCGTCGCGGTACACCAAGCAGAAATGTTTTTCGTTTGGATCCGCGCGATTGAATAGGGCGACGTAGAGCAGGTTTTTACCAAAAAATGCCTTTTCGCTGACCTTACTGACTGTCAGCTGGCCGGCTTGATTGATGGCAATGACGTCATCTAAGTTCGAGCACTTGCACAGTGCGTCAGCTTTTTTCATGGCATAGCCGACAAAACCCTCTTTGTAGTCAACATAGAGCGTCTCATTTGCAGCCACCACTGCTTGAGCGGCCACCCGGTTGAAGACTTTCAATTCCGTTTTTCTTGGGTGAAGGGCCCCATATTTTTCTTTGATCCGTTTAAACCAATCAATGGCGTATGTGGTCAAATTGTGCAGATGATACTGCGCTTGCTCGATCTGAGTTTCCAGCGCGACGATTTGATCCTGCGCACGCAAGGTGTCGAATTTTGAGATGCGTTTGATACGGATTTCTAGTAGGCGCAGAATATCATCTCGAGTCACTGCGCGCTTGAGTCGATCTTGGAAGGGTTTTAAGCCGGTTTCGACTGCTTTAATGACGGCTTCCCAACTCGTCTTCGTCTCAATTTTGCGATAGATTCGCTCCTCAATAAATAATTTTTCTAAGCTGCAGAAATGCCATTTATCATCCAATTCCTGTAACTCGATTTCTAACTCTTTTCTCAGTAATCTGCGTGTTTTATTCGCCGTTAGGGCAAGTAAATCATCCGCTGAGAAAAATTGCGGTTTTCCGTTTTGGATGGCACAGATGTTGGTTGAAATGGAGTATTCACAATCTGTAAAGGCGTACAGCGCCTGTTCTGCGGTGCTGGCATCCACTCCGGAGGGCAGGTAGACCAAAATTTCCACTTGATCGGCAGTGTTGTCCTCGACGCGTTGTATTTTGATTTTACCCTTCTCGTTGGCTGCGATAATAGAATCGATCAGGCTGGTAGTTGTTTTTGAAAATGGCAGTTCCGTGATCGCCAGTAGGTTTTTTTTACGAATTTCGATGCGTGCGCGTACCTTTACCCGGCCACCTCGCATGCCAGCGTTATAATCGCTAACGTCGGCTATCCCGCCAGAGGGAAAGTCTGGTTGAATTTCGGTCGGGTGCCCACCGAGTACGGCGATGCAGCCATCCAGTAATTCGACAAAGTTATGAGGTAAGATTTTACAGGACAGACCCACCGCAATGCCCTCTGTTCCCTGAGCTAGTAGTAAGGGGAATTTAACCGGTAGGGTCTCCGGTTCTTGGTTTCGCCCGTCGTAGGAAGCCAGCCATTGAGTTGTTTTTGGGTTGAAGACAATCTCCAGTGCAAACTTTGAAAGGCGCGCTTCAATATAACGGGCCGCCGCAGCCGAATCTCCGGTCAGCGTATTGCCCCAGTTTCCTTGCATATCAATCAGCAGCCCTTTTTGGCCCAATTGAATCATGGCATCTGATATGGAGGCATCGCCATGCGGATGATATTTCATGGTATTCCCGATGACATTCGCCACTTTGTTGTAGCGACCATCTTCGAGCTCTCGCATCGAGTGTAAAATTCTCCGTTGCACTGGCTTGAGACCATCAAAGGCATGGGGCACGGCACGCTCTAGGATTACATAACTGGCATAGTCTAAAAACCATCCACCAAACATGCCATCGACATAGTCACCTTGGCTATTGGATAAAAATACATCGTCTGAATCCTGTTCTAAGTCAGGTGCGTCTTCCACAGCATCGAGGACCTCAGCTTCAGGCTTATCGGATGACTCAGTCGGATTGCTGGATGGCTCAACAGGCTTAACGGATGGCTCAATCGGTGCTATCAGGTCACCTAGGTCAAATTCTAGGTTATCTTCATCAGGATTAGGTTTGCGTGGCATTGGCAGAATCTATAAAGGATTGTGTGAGTTGACGCAATGGAATCTTTGTGAAGCCATGTCGTGGAATCCTAGGCAAGGCAATCGATGATGTGCGCCAAATCAGTCAGCACGAGGTCAGGCACTACGTGAGCGCATTCGGGATCATTTTCACGTCGGCGCAGTGAACGGTCATCACCCGCAAATAGGGCCGTTTTAAATCCAATTTTTTGAGCGGGCCAGATATCGTTTCTTATATCATTACCTATGTACAGCACCTCATTGGGATGGATTGCGTGATGCTGAAATAGTCGATCGGCTGCGATCGTGTACAGTTGGGCAGAGGGCTTCGCAATCAGTTCTTGATAGGACCAGACATTACAAGCGGGGGAAAAGTTCAGTGCCTCAATGGATTTGTCGGCCCATGCTTCAAATAAAAGCTCAGTGTAGAACTGCGCATTGGAAATAATACTCATGATCAATCCGCGCTCTTGAATTGCCTGTAGTGTGTTCAGTAGGTTCGGCATCGCCTGAGTTGGATTTACCCGGCATTCGTAATCGATAATACACGCCTCGATTTCTTTAGGCTCCTTAGTTTTGATCCAATTTTTATCGCTTAATGAGCGGATCAACTCCTGCCAGACTAAACGAATTTCAACTTCCGTATAGTCCACGCCCTCTGATCGGCGTTGGGCTTGGTGCTGACAAATGATGGCATGTAACTGCTGGTCGAGCGCGTGCTCGCGGCTGGCATCGGTGAGTTCAAAGCCGTTTTGGATTAAGCTGGCGCGCAGGCAGGCATCCCGATTGCTTTGGCTGGCCAAGCTGATGTCGCCAACACCGGAGCTGATTAAGGTGCCATAGACATCAAACACCACCGCGCGAATGCCTGTCAATTTCTTCAGTTGTGGCGATTCCCCATTGGGGACACTGACTGGATCGGCCATTTTGGAGGCGCGGATACGCTGGATGTAAGCCTTGTGATTTATATTTTGCATCTGGTGCGGCATGATGGAATGGAAGCGGAACTATTCTGCGGCGAGAAAAATGGAATCATAATCTGTGAGTACTCTGATCTCTCGGCCTAAAAAGTCCAGTAGGACTTCAACACGCTTTTTTGCCGGTAGGTGTGCGAGCACAGTTGCCTGCAGTCCTTTCAAGCCACCCTCAATGATTTCAACTTGCGCGCCGACTGCTAGGCTTGGATCTGGACATTCGAGAATGGTTTCAGGTACAGATCGTTGTAGGTCACGGATGACATATTCTGGGATCACGCGCTTTTGCCCGGTACCAATGATTCCGGTTACGCCCGGGGTGTGGATGACTTGCCGATAATGCAGTTGCGCATCGAATTTCGCAAATAAGTATGCTGGGAAGAGTGCTTCGGTATAGGGCTTTTTACCAAGTTTGGTTTTTTTATATGCCCGAATGCGGGGGCAAAATACCTCAATGTCTTCAATAGCGCCTAAAAGGGCTGCTGCAATGTGTTCACGCTTTGTTTGACTGCGTAGACAAAACCAGTGTGCGTTATGATTCGATTCGGCAGTCATTGATTACTAGCAGAGTCGATGGAAGTCTTGAGATCAAGTCTACAGTCATCTGGTAGAGAGAATTCTAATAAAATATGTGCCCGTTTATGCAATAAAGTTGAGCAGGATTTCGTTTGATCTAATTGGACCATTTCGCGCGAGTTTCGTTGGCAGATTAGAGCTCATATAACTTTCTTGGGATTCTGTTTGAGCTTTCGGTTCTATGATAGAATTCCCGGCATTTTGAAATTGAGTTTTTTCTGTAGTCATTAGCCAGCTCAGTAGCGGGCTTTTTTTCTCTTTTGCCACGCGGGGCGATCGTCGATGTCCTTGACGGGTATGCTTTGGATGCGCACACCTGCTAAGGCCTTGTGTCGGCGCAAAGTTTTGTAATTTTGATTGCTGATGGTAAAGGTCAGTGATTGTGCGGTTTGCGTTTCCACGATTTGGCCTTCGATCAAAAAGCTTATATTGACGCGGGTTGCGCCATAACTTTCGTCAATCATGCTGCGTAATTGCTGGATGAAATCCGCGGCTTGCCGAGTGTTATGCAATATAAATTGGATCCGGGTGATGATTTTGGGGATGGCGGTGGCCAGCTCAAAGACTTCGTGGGCGGCGAGGCTCATTTCCCCATTACGGCGACCGATCAAGCCATGAATCAGCGCTAATTTTCCCTCCTCCATTCGGCTGGCGTTTTTTTCGTATGGATCTGGAAATAGGATCATTTCGAAGTTATGATCCTGCGTGGATAGATTGAATACGGCCATTTGGCGGCTATCTTTACGGGTGTATTTAATCGCCAGGTTACTAATAATTCCACACAAGCGGAAGGTAGTTTTATCATCAAAATCAGCCAGTTGGTCTGGCTGGTTGAAGGTATTAATGGCCAGGTCGAGTCCGGCATAGCTATCCATGGGATGCCCCGATATGTAGAAGCCTAGCAGCTCTTTTTCGTAGGCCAGCTTTTCCGCGGTCGGCATTGCCTCGACTTGGCGCCCTCTGTTGACAGATTTGTTGGGGCCACTGGGCTGGTCGATGTCCATTAAATCAAACAAAGAGCTCTGCCCAGCCGCACGATCTTTGCGGGCACTCTCAGCCTCTGCGAGCTCGGCATCAATCGAGTCCAATAGGCTGGCACGATCGGCTCCCAGAGAATCAAATGCGCCTGTCTTGATCAAAGCTTCGATGACGCGACGATTGATAGTTTTGTCAGAGTGACGAAGGATGAAGTCACTAAAATCTGTATAGTCGCCCGCTTGTTGGCGTTCCTCAATAATCACGATGGCAGCACCTTCGCCAACGCCTTTGATGGCGCCAAGACCAAAGCGTATACTCTGGGTTTCGCCATGAATGATCGGGGTAAAATTGGCCCCTGATTGATTGACGTCGGGACTGACGACCGGCACATTTATAGCATTACACTCAGCTAAAAAGTGCGACAGCTTATCGGCATTTCCCTGCTCAGAGGTGAGAACGGCCGCCATAAATTCCACTGGGAAATTGGCTTTTAAGTAGGCGGTACGGTAACTCAGCATTGCGTAGGCGGCTGAGTGGGATTTATTGAAACCGTATTGCGCAAATTTTTCCAACAGGGCAAAGATGGATTCAGCCGTCTTGCGGTCGATTTGATTGGTTGCTTGCGCGCCTTTGACGAAGACTTCCTTCTGAGCCTCCATCACGGATTGAATCTTTTTGCCCATGGCGCGGCGCAAAATATCGGCTCCTCCGAGTGTATAGCCAGCAATTATCTGAGCCGATTGCATCACCTGTTCCTGATAGACGAGTACTCCGTAGGTTTCCTCTACGAGTTCTTTCAGTAGCGGGTGGGGAACCACTACGGTGCTGGGATCTTTTTTGCCCTCAATAAATTGCGGAATAAACTGCATCGGACCCGGTCGGTAGAGTGCGATCAAGGCAATAATTTCCTCAAAGGAACTCAGCCCAATTTGACGACAAAGTTGCTGCATTCCTCCGGACTCCAGTTGAAAAACGCCTGTGGTGCGTCCACTGTTTAGCAAATCAAAGGTTGCCTGATCGGTCAGCGCAGCGGCTTCGACATCAAATTCAGGTCGATTTTGTGTTTGGCGTACATGATTTTGGGCATCATCGATGACGGTCAGCGTCTTCAGGCCCAAGAAATCCATCTTTAAAAGGCCAAGATCTTCGCTCGGGCCCTTGGGGTACTGAGTTGTGAGATCACCTTCTTGCAGCGTGACTGGTATCAAATTCGTGATCTCTTGGTCGGCAATAATAATGCCGCAAGCGTGTTTGCCGGTATTGCGAATCATACCCTCGATGACTTGCCCCTGATCAATAATGGTACGCGCCACTGAATTATGAGTGATTTCACTGGCGAGCTCAGGTGATTTTTTGACAGATTGATCCAGCGTGATGTTGAGCTCGTCTGGGATCATTTTGGCAATTTTATTGGCCTCAGAGTATTCCAGATTATTCACTCGCGCCAAGTCTCGCACGATCATTTTAGCCCCAAAGGTTCCAAAGGTAATGATATTCGCTACGCGATCTCGTCCATACTTTTCGCGCACATAATCGACCACCTCATCTCGTCGTCTCATACAGAAATCGACATCGAAATCTGGCGGAGATACCCGCTCTAGATTGAGCATCCGTTCAAAGAGTAGCCCAAAACTCAAGGGATCAATATCCGTAATTTTTAGTACATAGGCGACGATGCAGCCAGCCCCCGATCCACGTCCAGGACCCACTGGAATGTCGTGTTGGCGCGCCCAAGCAATGAAATCCCAGACAATGAGGAAGTAATCAACGAAGCCGGTACCCGTAATAATCGCAAGTTCGTAGTCGAGTTGCTCGCAGTAACGTTGATCACTCGGGCTGGCCTGCTCCCAGTTTGAGCGGCACTGATCGTAATCTGCCCCGTAGCGCTCTTGTAGGCCTTGTTTACAGAGTTCAAAGAGGTAGAGCCCGTTGCTTTTGTGTTGAGTACGCTCAGCTTGCGACAATTCGATGGCGGCGTGTCCGTCCCGGGTCAGAACAGTGTTTTTTTGCTCGACATAGAGATCCAGAATGCGATCGAAATTTGTGTTATCCTGTCCATTTTGGATCTCAATAGGACGTTGGTATACGGGATAATGGTCTTCTCCAAATGGCAGTTTAACCTCGCACATCTCCGCGACCGCCGAGGTATTTGTGATGGACTCTGGGATGGATTTGAAGGCCAGTTCCATTTCTGCGCGCGACTTTAGATAGAACTGATGCGAATCATATCGCATGCGTTTCTCATCACTGACTTTGGATCCGGTCTGGATGCAGAGTAAGGAATCGTGGGGCTGCCAGTCACTATCATCAACATAGTGAACGTCGTTGGTGGCCACTACTTTTAAGTCAAATTCTTGCGCGATCTTTAGCAGCCCAGGGATGATCTTTTGTTGCTCGGCAATGCCGTGATCCATCAATTCGATGATGAAAAACTCGCGGCCAAATAAATCTATAAAATAGGCGGCGGCTTGACGGGCTTTAGTATACTCGTCATGCAATAAAAACTGTGGAATCACTGCGGCCAAGCAGCCAGAGAAACCGATGAGCCCATCGCAGTGAGCCGCCAGTGTTTTTAAATCTGTGCGCGGATTGCGGTAAAAACCCTTCGTGTGGGCGATCGAGACTAGTTTGCATAGGTTTTGATAGCCCTTAAAGTTACGGGCGAGTAGGCCCATATGATAGGACTTCTGTTTTGCGCGCTGTTCGTTCGTTTGGCCGAGCTCATCTTCAAAGACTAAGTAAATTTCGCAGCCCAGTAAGGGCTTAATCCCATGCTTTTCCGCCTGTTTAAAAAAACTGGTCAGCCCATACAAAACGCCATGGTCGGTAATGGAGAGTGCCTTCATTCCCAGTTCGGCGGCCCTGGCACACAAACGATCCGTCCGACTACAGCCATCCAGTAAGCTATGGTCGGTGTGGACGTGTAAATGAACGAATTCTTTATCAGCAGCAGCCATCTTTGAACATGAAATCAAATAAGCGTAAGCATCTCATTCTGGACTTTATTTGAGCGCAGTGCACTATCTTTTTTGGGTCCATGACTCACTAGAAAATTGTTGCCGCAGCTCAGCCACGCGCTGTTTTGGCAGTAGGTGACGATAGTCATCTAGTGGTATTTGTTTGAGTTGAAAGTGCTTGGCCAATGCATCCAGCAATTGGCTGGTAAATTGGCGATCATCAAAATGTAAGGGAAGTTTTGATCGATCAATCGAACCTTGGATCAGTAGGCCTCGACGTGTGCGCTTGATGGCGGCTCCAGCTAGTTTTTGTTTGTCAGAATTCAGTAGATCATGCTGGACTGGTGCCTTAAAACATTCGGCACTTGATCGTGCGGGTGATGTGGTAGAACAGTTGCGCGGACAGGGGGCTGCATGCGTAACCACAGCTTGCGCAGTCAGTGCGGACTGAATGCAGCCATGAATACGGGCGTAGAGTTCGTTGGCAGTGAGTTGCTGTGGTGCTAGTTGATGCCCAAAGATTAGCGCATAGGTCCAATCGTTGCGGTGGTCGACGATGCCGCCGCCTGTTATGCGACGACAGATTGCACACTCAAGATCGACAATCTCAGCAACTGACGCATACTTTTGCGTGTAGCCGATGGTGATACTCGGCTCAGTCCATCCGTAATGACGAAAGAGAGCACTCTCTGCCGGTAGTGTTTCCAGCAGGGTTGCATCGACTGCCATATTTTGGGCTCCGTTTCCGAAAGCATTGGGAAAAGTTATCAACATCAAGCGTTGAGGGGTTGGATACGTGTGAGCGCATCGAGCTGAGACTGAAAGTTTTGTGGGCGTGTTTTGATTTTATTCACCAATGGTTCCAAATTAAAAAACAGGCATTGTTTTTCTTCCTCAGGGCTGTCGACCGCTTCGACCGCATCAAGTGGATAGTTGAAATGTTCGAGAATACGCTGAGCAATCTCATAGCGACTTAAATGTTCGCTGCCCGCCCAGTGGAACAGTCCGTGAAGATCCCGGCGTTCGCATAGTTCTAGCATGACGGCTGCCACGTTATCCGCCGCAGCGGGCTGACGCCATTCGGAGCGACTTATTTTGACAAGCTTGCCGGATTGGACTGCTGTCAGCAATTTTTCATGCACACTGCGCACCTCGCTGGGGCTTTTACCCATCAACAAGGGCACCCGCAACACAACCGGGTCTTCTGGATTGTGCTCGAGCACGGCTCTTTCCGCCATGAGTTTACATTGCCCATAGAGAGAGCTTGGATTCGGTAAGTCGGTGGAGCGATAAGGTTGATCTGTAAGGCCATCAAATACCAGATCGGTCGAAATATGAATTAGGCGTGCGCCAATATGGGTGGATATTTGCGCTAAGAGTTGAGGCAGTGCGACATTGATTTTTTCGGCCAAGTTCGGGTTCTGCTCGCACTGTTCAGGTGATGAGATCGCGGCACAGTTAACAATTGCATCGGGCCACAAATCTAGGCAGAGTTGCGTCAAGTTTTCGGGTGCTTGCAAATCCATTTTAATGGCTTG
>TARA_B110000008_G_scaffold353_1_pt1 | contig 10253 bp, 4 predicted proteins | sample TARA_B110000008 | Tara Oceans TARA_B110000008 (sample SAMEA4396496) | marine metagenome | biome: Westerlies Biome; feature: [DCM] deep chlorophyll maximum layer (ENVO:01000326); material: water (ENVO:00002006), including particulate matter (ENVO:01000060) such as... | depth 40 m
GATGATGGTCGTGCAGGTCCTTTAACATATGAAATCGAACTTTATCAGGGATGTGTTAGGTTCAAGAGAGGATGTAAATTTTGTATAGAACCAAAAAAAGGAGTTCCCTTGTGGCGAAGTGAAGAAGATATATTGAAAGAAATATCTGGTGCTATAGATTCTGGCGTTAGAAATATACGTATTGGAGGGGCAACAGACATCTACACTTATCGTGCTGAAGGTGTAAGGGATTTAGAATATCCAGTTCCAAATCCTGAGCCAATTTCTAAAGTTCTTTACGGCGCTCGAGAAGATGAAAGATTAAATATATTACACGTAGATAATGGTAATCCTTCAATTGTTGCTGAGAATATTGAACCATCTACTGAAATAACCAAATCTATGATTCAAACACTCAGCGATGGAGCAGTCCTATCTTTTGGATTGGAATCTGCTGACCCTAATGTTCATGAGATGAATTGGTTAAATTGTGATTCCGAACAATTGAAGATTGCTATACGCCACATTAATGACTTCGGTCGTGTAAGGGGTGATAGGGGATTACCAAAACTTCTCCCTGGTCTCAATTTCATAGCTGGACTTAATGGTGAAACGAAACATAGTTATGATATGAATATGCAATTATTAAACGATTTACGTTCAGAAGGTATGTGGCTTAGGCGTATTAATATACGTCAAGTGGAAGGTCAGGGTTTCCAAGAAATATCTGAATCAGATTTTCAAACATTCAAGAAAAAAGTACGTGAGAATATTGACAAACCTTTACTTGAAGAAATGTTTCCAATTGGTACAGTTTTGAATGATGTTTGGTGGGAAACACATGATCATAGAATTCGTCGACCAGAACAAGTCCTAAATCCAATTCATAGAAATAATTCGATATATGGTAAATCGGGAATTACTTTTGGTAGACAAATAGGAGCCTATCCTATTTTAGTAGGAGTTCCTTATCACATTCCACTTGAAACAGATTCTGATATTTTAGTGACTGGTCATGGAATGAGGAGTATTTCTGGTGTAGAATTGGGGCTCAATATTAATTCTGTATCTCAACAACAATTAGAAGCCATCCCTGGAATTGGCAAGAAAGGTGCTTGGAGGATTATTAGCACTCGAGCAAAAGCAAGTCGTAAATCAGATTTATCTTTTGACACTGTTGAAAAAGCATTCATTATGTCAGATTTAGAAATGCCTTTGTTAGCGGAAAAAGTATTAAAAATTTGATGCATGAAGATATCAATTTAGAGCAATAGTCATATTCTCAAGATGGACGCTAGGCCTGTATGTCGATTAATATGCCATTGCAAAAGCTTCTTGCTACTACAATTTGTTTACTATTTTTGTGTGTGCCAATTCTTAATTTCGTAGATGCATCGGAAGAAGTAGATTCAAATTCAGAAGATTATTTTTCTCCAAATAGATCGGTTTTAGGGATCAATTCTCCTGGTTCTGAAAGAGGAAATGTATTTTCAGATTCAGTTTTTGAGCTTAATTCAGGTTCTCCTACTTTAGTTCTTGATAATGGTTCATTATTATCTTTCATTAATGGTACGCCAATTATTTCTGTGAGTAATGTAATTTCGATATCTGGTCAATGCTTTATTTCTACAAATTATAGTCTTTTTTGTTCAGGTTTGAATAATTATGGTCAACTTGGTCTCGGTAATCAACAATTGTTAAGCGGATATGTAAATCTAAATGGTAAGATTCCCGCTGCTTTAAGTCAAGGCAATACCCATTTTTGTGCTATCCTAGATGATGGTTCTGTATCTTGTTGGGGTAGGAATAACAAGGGGCAATTGGGAGATGGATCAAATAGTAATAGAAATTCTCCCACTTCTGTTAATCTCGGAGTAAACAAAACTGCGGTATCTATATCGGCGGGTTTAGATTTTACTTGTGCTTTACTAAATACTGGTGAAGTTTCTTGTTGGGGGGATAATTCATATGGTATATTTGCTGACGGAACTACAACCGACAGTAATGTTCCTGTAATAGTGAATCATTCTATTGTTGGCAATGTTGTTTCAATCACGACACCAGGTTACAGCGTTTGCGCACTTTCTTCTGTTGGTTCAATTAGTTGTTGGGGTGATTCATATACTATTTCATCTCCGGATGATATTCCAGCAAATGGTTCAGTTTCATTATCATTAGATGCTGGAAGATATGCTGTTTCCATCGATGGTACTAACTCTCATGCTTGTGCAATACTGGATAATAGTTCAATTAGTTGTTGGGGCGTCAATACCTATGGTCAACTTGGAAATGGTGAGTGCTCTTCTGTAATTCCATCTAGTGGATGTACTGGTTCAAATACTAATTCCCCTCAATATGTTGATTTTTCCGCAATCAATTCTTCTGAAAATATGATTGCAGTTTCTTCAGGTTTTGAGTCGACCTGTTCTATCTCTGACACATACTATATCTATTGCTGGGGTAATCAAGATGGAGAATTTGATAATACTACTAATCCCCAAATTTTACCTTATTATATGAATTTTAATAATGGTTCTGAAATATCTTTTTCAGATCAGGATATGGATGGTGATGGAATATTCAACCTTTTAGATGTCCACATGGCAGGAGATGATGATGGCGATGGTGTGCCATCTCCAAATGATCCATATCCAAATAATCCTACTCGATGGATGAATTGTGATATTGGTTCATGGGGGAGAATTAGCTGCACTGAATCTTCCGTAGGTCACTACTCCGTTTTCGCAGCATTATATCAGTCAGCATGTCCAATTGGCGAATATCAACATCAAACTGGTAAACCTTCTTGTTACGGTGCATCTGCAGGACACTATGTTAGTACCATAGCTGCATCTTCTCAGACAATTTGTCCAGAAGGATATTATCAAGATGCAGTTGGTTCTACTTCCTGCTTATTATCTGATCCTGGTAGTTTTGTTTCACTTACAACCGGAGATTCGGGTAATTCATACAACACTTCTACTAACCTTAGTTCCACTAGTGCTAGCTACACTGCACGCATCAGTTCCTTATCAGATACGTATGATTATTATAAAATTGATTTGGCTAAGTTCTATGGAATTTCTATAGATGCAGAGTCTTCATCCACAGAGATTACTATATCTTTGTATAATTCATCTATGGGGCTTATTGATTCTAGTAATAGTGTAGATTTAAATTCAGAAGACGTAACTACGAATGGTACTTCTAGTTCATCTGAGCGTACTATTTTTATTGTAGTAGAGAGAATAAATTCTACTGGTTTGTATTATATGAATTTAAGTTATTTTAACGTTATAGACACGTCAATATTAGGCGATATTAACAATATTATAGATGCAGAAATTGGTGTTCATCAAGTGTTATGTTCAATCGGTACATTCCAGTCTAGTTCAGGTAGCTCATTTTGTATTAACGCAGCTCAAGGATACTTTGTTTCTAGTCCTGGATCTTTATCACAAACAGCTTGTTCACCTGGTACATATCAAGGCCTAACCGGTCAATCTGGTTGTTTAACTACATCTCTAGGACATTACGCCGCAGCATTTGGCTCATTCATTCAAACCCCAGCTTCTCTAGGGCATTATGTCGACACTGTCGGTGCATCTAACCAACAATCTTGTGAAGCGGGAACTTATCAAAATCAGACAGCTCAGACATCTTGTATAGACACTGATGCAGGTTTTTATACATCCTCTGATGGTTCTCCTAATCAAATTCCTTGTTCAAACGGTACTTTTCAGCCTAATACTGCCCAGATAACTTGTATACTTGCCTCTCCCGGTAATTATGTTCCATCTACTGGCTCTACAACTCAATTTCCTTGTACTGACGGTAACTATCAACCATTTTCAGGCCAAACATATTGTATCAATGCAAGTCAAGGAAACTATTCATCAGGGCTCCAATCTATTTTCCAAACGCCTTGTGATTTAGGTACGTATCAGCCATCTACTGGACAATTTAGATGTATTGAGGCATCACCAGGTAATTATGTCCCTAATAATGGCTCAGCATTCCAAACTCCTTGTGATTTAGGTTCTTATCAACCTTTAACATCCAGTACAAGTTGCTTAAATGCTACTTCTGGTCATTATGTAGATATTGAAGGCTCACCATCACAGACGCCTTGCTCTACAGGTACATATAATCCTGATTCGGGATCAAATAATTTATCTGCATGTTTAGAGGCAGATATAGGCTATTATGTTTCAAATACTGGTTCTTCTTCACCATCTATGTGTTTCCCAGGTACTTATCAGCCTAGTACTGGTCAAGCATCATGTATTGATGCAGATTCAGGATATTTTGTAGATACTTCAGGATCATCTAATCAAACCGCTTGTTCTCCAGGTACGTATCAGACACAAGCAGCACAGTTAGGTTGCTATAATTCCGACCCGGGATACTATGTTTCTACTTTTGCCGCAAACCAACAAGTTCCATGCCCAATTGGCACATATAATCCTCTATTTGGAGCAAATAATGAAGATTTCTGCTCAGATGCAGATTCAGGATATTTTGTTTCTTCAGAAGGCTCATCATCTCAAGATATTTGTTTAGAAGGAACTTATCAACCATCTGAGGCTTCAAGCATCTGTTTAGATTCTCCTGAAGGTACCTTTGTTGCAAATCAAGGTCAATCTGGTTACATTGAATGTACAAAAGGAACATATCAGCCAGATTCTAGACAAATATCTTGTATTTCCGCTGAGCCAGGTCATTTTGTTTCTGAAAACATGTCTCAAATTCAGACCCTATGTTCTGAAGGAACTTATCAGCCTTCATCTGCTCAATCGTCCTGTATCGATGCAGATTTAGGATATTATGTGTCAGATGAAGGTCAAACATCTCAGAAAATAAATCCATTTGATTTCTATACCGATTCTACTGCCAGTTCATTCCTCTGGGCATGTCCTACTAATTATATTACCATTATTCAGGGAGCAACTTCAGTTGATGATTGCTTCTTAGATTCTGATAACGATCGAATTATTGATATTGATGATAATGATGATGATGGAGACGGCCGATTAGATACGATAGACGATTGTACTCCTGGACTAATTGGATGGATTAGTAATTCTTCTACCGATGTGGATGGTGATGGTTGTCAAGACTCCGGAGAAGATAATGATGATGATAATGATATGATACTTGATCAATATGATGATTTCCCAACAGATCCATCAGAGAATACAGATACCGATAGCGATGGTATAGGTGATAATTCAGATACTGATGATGATGGCGATGGTTGGTTAGATTCCATGGAATTACTATGTGAAACTAATCCACTTATATCACAATCTGTACCTTTAGATACAGATTTAGACTTAGAATGTGATATAATTGACACAGATGATGATAATGATGGCGTAGTGGACATTAAAGATTGGAATAGCCTAGATGCCAATGAATGGATAGATACAGACGGCGATGGAATTGGTAATAATGCAGATACTGATGATGATGGTGATGGTATGTCCGATAGTGATGAAATACTGGCTATGACCAATCCGTTATTAGCAGATTCAGATAATGATGGAGTAGGTGATTACTCAGATATGTTCCCTCTTGATCCTCTGGAAAATTATGACTCAGATGGAGACGGAGTAGGTGACAACTCTGATTCACACCCTAATTTCAAGTACTTTCAAAATGATTTCCAGTTTATATTAGCAGTATCTGCAGGTATCTTAACACTTGTAATTTTTGGATACTTAGGAGTTATTAGTCTGCGTAGAAGTGGTACTGATGAAGAAGATAATAAAGATGAAAAGAAACCTGTTATAGAAGTCGATTACCCTCATGAAGGAAATCGAGAAATTAATGATAGTGCTATGGGAACTCCCAATCTCTCTGTAAATTTAGAAAGTGATGTTAAGCCTGAAGTTTCAGATAATCTTGAACCAGAAGAAGTTGTTAAAGAAGAAAGAGATACATCTCATATTGATGCTCTACTCAATGAATTACCCAGCCCTCCTAAGCCAAAAATAATTGCTCCACCCGAAGGAACTCCTGTAAACGAGTATGGTCAGAAAGTATGGGCTGATGAAACTGGTCAGGTATGGTGTCAAAATTCAGATAAAACTTTGCTTCGACATGATGCAGCAACTGGCGGATGGATCCAATATCATAATTACTAAAATTGTATTACGTTGGCTCCCCATGCAAGTCCACCGCCGAATGCAGCTGTAACAACTAATGTACCATCTTTGATCAATCCCTCATCCATTGCTTCACGCATCGCAATTGGTACGCTTGCTCCTGCCGTATTCCCATATTTATGTAAATTAGTGAATGTTTTATCCATTCCTAAATCGAGTTTTTTCATCCCTGCTTCAATTATATTTATATTCGCTTGATGAGGTATAATTAAATCAACATCAGTAATGTCTTTTCCTACTTTTGATAAAGCATTTCTTACTGCTTGTGGGAATGCCTCAATAGCAAAATCCCATACTGCTCTTCCATCCATATGGAAGTATTGTTTCCCTTCCTCAAAATCTTCTGAACTAAAAGGTGTACGAACACCACCAGCTGGTATTTCAATTACTGAAGAACCAGAGCCATCTGACATCAACCAAGAACCTAAAATTCCTTTATGATTTTCCACTTCTGAAAGTACAACTGCTCCAGCACCATCTCCAAATAATACGCATGTAGCTCTATCTTTCCAATTCAATATCCTTGAATATATTTCTGACCCTACCACAAGTACATTTTGATATCCACTAGTTCCAGCAAATCTTGACCCTATATCCAATGCATGTACCCATCCCGCACAAACCGCATTTATATCAAAAGCAGCACATTCTACACAACCTAATTTATCTTGTATAATTCCAGCAGTAGAAGATAAAGGTACATCCGGTGAGGATGTTGCTAATATTAGTAAATCAATATCTTCAGGTTTTAAGTTTGCATCTTCTAGAGCCTGTTTACACGCTTCAACTGCTAAATCCGAAGTACATACTTGAGGGCCGGCAATTCTTCTTTTCTTCATACCTGTTTTTGTGGTTATCCACTCATCACTAGTATCCACAAATTCCATCCAGTCTTCATTGCTCATTTCATTAGGTGGGACATATGCTCCCAAACCAATTATACCAACAGATGCCATATTATCATCCTTCGCTGAATGGCTATACTTTCAGTCTTACCGCTTTTTTTAATGCCCATATGCATTATTGCCTAATTGGAGCATAATTTTGTATAATAAGACAAACATGAAATCTAAGAAGCCTATCTTAGGTATATGGCATCGTTTGGAGAACATCCTCTATTACCTGAAACTCTTGAACAATTATTGTTAGATGATTCAGTATCTACAGTTTTCTTGAAGGCTGAATGTAAACCCAGAGTTAAGAGTGGACATATATCGTCTCTTAGCTTAAATGAACTTGAGGGAGATGTGTGGGACAAACCATCTTTAGAGGCTCTTTCAGAAGATCTGTCTTTAATAATTGATCAGAATTCCGCCCGTTCAGATTGTTTTATAGAAATTGAAAGAGATGGTTGCAAAGTAATGCAAATTGGAGATTTAAGGGTCAGTTGTGCTTGGCCTCCTTTTTCTGATGCTTGGGAAATAACTGTAGTTAGACCCGTAGCAAATTTACAACTATCAGATTATGAACTAAATCAAGAATTGATAAGTAGAATTTCGAATCATCACAGAGGGATATTTGTAGTTGGTAAACCCGGTTCTGGAAAAACTACCTTTGCACAAGCTATTGCATCATATCTTGACTCTGAAATGGGTGCTATGGTAAAGACAATGGAATCTCCTAGAGACTTACAAGTACCCCAAAGAGTGACTCAATATGCACCTTTAGAGGGAGATTTAGAAAAGACTGCAGAGATTATTTTTCTCTTGAGGCCTGATTTCGTTATATTCGATGAGGTTCGTCGAGCCAGAGATTTCGAAATATTCGGAGATGTACGTTTAGCAGGAGTCGGTCTTCTAGGAGTGACTCACGCAAATAGTGGTCTTCAGGCTATTCAGAGGCTTGTGGGGAAAGTCGAACTTGGTTTAATATCTCAAGTTTTAGATACTGTAATTCATATTGAAAAAGGGAAGATAAATCAAGTTTTAGAACTAAAAATGGTTGTTAGAGCCCCCACTGGTATGGAATCTGATTTAAGTCGTCCTGTAATTGAGATTAGAGAATTCCCTTCTAACCGTCTGACACATGAAATGTTCGCCTTTGGTTCAGAAATAGCAGTAGTTCCCGTAAGTGGTTTGGGTGAAGATGGAGGTAGCCCAGCTTGGAATTTAGCGTCTGAAGAGCTTAAAAGAGAGGCTACAAGACTTACAGGTATTACGGTTAAACATGCAAAATTTCTCACAGATTCTTCGGCTGCTATCTATGTTGATGACTCTGCAATTGGATCGATTATTGGGTCTGGAGGAGAAGGTATACGTAGACTTGAGCAAGATATTGGTGTAAAACTTGATGTCCAATCAATTCAAGAATTACCTAGGGGTCTGAGGAAAAAATTAGAAAAGAGTAATTATTCAGATTTTGATACAAGTTCTTGGTCTAATAAACCAGGGAGAAATTGGGACTCTAAATCAGGTAAAACAAAAAGAGGAAAGGGGCGAAAGAATCGCCGTTAATTAATCATATTTCGTACAAATATTCATTGTTTCTGAAAAAAATCCTAGGCTCCATCTTCCACCCTCTCTTCCTACTCCCGAATCTTTGACTCCTCCAAATGGGACTCTTAAATCTCTGTGAAGCCAAGTATTTATCCATATCATTCCTGTGTGAATTGATTCTGCAACTCTATTTCCTTTTTCTAAGTCAGTAGTCCATATACTGCCTGCTAACCCATATCTTGTATTATTTGCAATTTCAATTGCCTCTTCTTCACCAGCAAATTTATGAATTGTAACAACTGGTCCAAATATCTCCTCAGTAGAACAGCGTGATGATACATCTAAATCTGCAATAACTGTTGGCGCTATCCAATTTCCATTTTCGAATTCTTTTGGTAAGCAAGGATACCCTCCAGTGAGAATAGTCCCACCTTCTTCCTCGGCAATTTGAATGTATTCTTCGACTTTAGATAAGTGTTCAGGAGATATTAGTGCACCTAATTTTGTGTCTTCATTAGATGGATTACCAATTTTCATACTCTCAACTTCATTAACAAATCTATGTACAAACTCATCATATACATTTTCTTGCACAAGTATTCTACTTCCACAAAGACAAACCTGTCCTTGATTCAAAAATCCCGATCTTACAACACCGGAAACAGTTTTTTCTAAATTACAGTCATCGAAAACAATACTTGCATTTTTCCCACCCAATTCTAGACTTAATTTCTTGAACGATGCAGCAGCTGATTGGGCGACATTCGCACCTGTTGAAGTTCCTCCCGTAAATGAGACAAGGTCTACATCTTCATGAGATACTAACGGTGCACCTGCTCCTATTCCTTCTCCATGAATTAAATTAATCACTCCTTTTGGCAACCCTACTTCATCTATTGATTTCATCAATAAATCTGCAGTTAATGGTGTTAATTCACTTGGTTTACAAATTACCGTATTCCCCATTCCTATTGCAGGCGCTACTTTCCAAGAAAGTAAGTATAGTGGTAAATTCCACGGAGTGATAAGAGCACCGACTCCTACTGGTTTGTAGATTACCCTGTTACTAGCATCCTCCATTTCGAAACTTTCCTCTTGTAAGTTTCTAATCATTTCTGCAAAAAATCTGAAATTTTTAACTGAACGATAGGCATCAACTTCCCTTGCTAATGAAATAGGTTTACCGGTATCTTTACTTTCTAGATGAGCAATGTCTTCATACTTTGATTCTAAATTTTCTGCAATTTTATCTAACCAATCTGCCCTTTGATAATTAGTCAAGGATGACCAATATGGCAATGCATTTTTTGCTGCTTTTACTGCTCTATCCACATCACTTTTCTGTGATTTAGGAACATGCCCAATTTTTTCTCCAGTCGCTGGTGAATAATTTTCCAACCATTCTCCAGAATCTGGTTCTGTAAATAAACCTGATATGTAATTTTGGAGTTTCACCCTATCCCTCCAAACTGCCCTCATTAGAAAATGGATTTTGTCGAGTAGTGCCTGCTGAGTATTCATTCCAATCTAAGTTGAATCTATCTTGATCAGGATCCCATTCATCCCATGTTACTACCTTTTCTAAGGCATCTTGATATTTATCTGGAACTATTCCGGGTACGATAAATGCTTTTTGTCTATGTAGAGGGTAAGGATTTCTTAATTCAAT
>TARA_B110000008_G_scaffold279862_1_pt1 | contig 10239 bp, 8 predicted proteins | sample TARA_B110000008 | Tara Oceans TARA_B110000008 (sample SAMEA4396496) | marine metagenome | biome: Westerlies Biome; feature: [DCM] deep chlorophyll maximum layer (ENVO:01000326); material: water (ENVO:00002006), including particulate matter (ENVO:01000060) such as... | depth 40 m
TCAATGGATACACCTGAGAGAAATTTAGAATTTGTTAAAAATTTATCTACTGGTTGGGAAAAAGGTTATAAAGAATATAGACAAAAATGGATTGATAATGCCAAAAATCAAGTTGTGTCTGATTATCCCTTACTCGTAGATTTGGAATTAGCTTCAATATGCAATCTTAAATGCCCAATGTGTTACACAATATCAAAACAATTTAAAGAAAATGTAAATACAAAAAGAATGGATTTTGATCTTTTCAAAAAAATTATTGACGAAATAGGTGGTAAAGTTCCAGCTATAAGATTAAGTCTGAGAGGTGAGGCAACTCTAAATAAAAACTTTGTGGAATGTATTAAATATGCAAAAGAAAAAGGAATTAAAGAGGTTTCAACTTTAACCCACGGTTTCAAATTAGATTTACCTTTTTTTGAAAAAATTACAAAAGCTGGAATTGATTGGATAACAATATCAATTGATGGAGTTGAAGAAACCTATAATGAGATTAGAAAGCCACTAAAATATAATGACCTTTTAGAAAAAATAAAAAAAATTAAGGAATATAAAGATCAAAAAAATTTAAAGAAACCTGTCATCAAAGTTCAGGGAATCTGGCCTGCCGTGGCAAAAAATATAAATAAATATTATGATACTTTTTCACCAATTGTAGATCAGGTTGCATTTAATCCTTTGATTGATTATCTTTGGAATGATAGCGAAATAGAATATTTAGATGAAGATTTTTCATGTCCACAACAATATCAAAGATTGGTAGTAGGTGCAGATGGATTAGTCATGAAATGTTCAAATGATGAAGAAAACAAAGAAGTAGTCGGCAATTTAAACAACGAAACATTATATGATGTGTGGCATGGAGAGAAATTAAATAAAGTAAGAGAAATGCACAAACAAGAAAAAGGATATATGCAAAGTGAAGTATGTAGAAAATGTTATTTACCTAGAAAAACCCAAGATGATAATGCTGAAGTTAATGGTAGAAAGATTACAATTCAAAACTACACCAAAAGAACTCAGATAGTAGGAAAATAATTGAAAATTTTAAATGTAAACCTTGGAATATTTTTTTAAAATTTTTATTCCATCAAATGCTCTTTGAGGCATATCATCAGTCAAAATTAAAATATTATTTATTTCTCTAAATTTTTCTAAATTAATTTGGACAGTACTTACTGGATAACAATATAAATTTATTTGATCATAATTAGTTATTAAATTTTCAATTATAAAATCTTCAGCAATTTTTTTTGAAATAACATTGATTATTTTTTTATTATTAAAATTATCTTTTAACTTTGCTCTTGGATGCTTAATATAAAAAGTTTTGTCCTTAAATTTGCTCAAAAAATTAGAGAAATTTTTTTTTACACTATATTTATTTTTTTTATGACTAAAATATTCATCTATAACTGTGCCTAAAACAACGTTACATGATTTATTTTTCTTTTTTTTTATTCTTTTAATATTCTGAAATAAATTTATATGAATTATTTTTTTTGAAGAAAAATTTTTGTATTTATCAAATATACTATAATGACAAATTCTTTTAGAAATTATTTTTGTAACAGAAAATTTGTTCCCAAAAATTTTATATATAAATGATTTTATTTTTCCAAAATCATAACCAATATTATAATTAGTGTTTTGATACAAATTACCTGCACCATCATCAAAAGTAAAAATTTTTATTGGGTTAACTAAAGACAAAACAAATTGAACATAAATTCCATCAATATTTGAAACATAAGCATTCGTAACTTTTATGGAATTAAATTTTTTTCTTAATAAAAAAAAATATTTAGGAAATTGGTTTGTATTTCTTAGATCTATTATTTTAGAGCATTTTTTTTTAATAATTCCAAGATAATATCTATTAGATGCAGTGTTGCTATTGCTATAGTAAAAACAAAGACAGTTTTCTTTATTTAGCCTTTTTTTTTCAATAATTTTAGTTGCTATTTTTAACTGTAGTAATGTAATACATATAAAAAAATTTTCGTAAGTCTTGAGCATAAATAGTATAAATTAAATAAAACTTTATAATGAGAAATATATTCTTTTTTCTAAATTTACAAAAAAAAACTAAAATTATATTTATTCTTTTTTTATTATTACTAGGTACTTCTTTAGATTTATTTGGACTTTCAATAATAATTCCTACGATGAAGATAATTTCGGATTACAACTATGTAAATGAAATTATCAATAACTACTCTCTATTTAAGCCATTGGGCAATTTATCGCAAAATGAGCTAATAATCCTTTTTCTTTTAATATTTTTATTAATAAACATTTTAAAAGGCTTAGTTTTTATTTTCTTAAACTGGAAAACAAATGTTTTTTCAAAAGAACTTAACCAACAGATTTCGAAAAGTTTAATTGAATACTATTCTACAATTTCTTATGAAGAAATGATTCATAAATCAAGTAGCACATTAATCAGAAATATTACACAAGAAGTTGAGGGTGTCTCAGGTGCTGTAATGAATTTTTTAAGTATGATCGTTGAATTATTTATTATGATATGTATTTTTATATTTATACTATACATTGAACCAGGTGGTATTTCAATTATTTCGTTTGTTTTATTATTAGGGCTTTATATTTATAGAAAAGTTTTAGTAAAAAAAATGATTAAATGGGGGTATGAAAGACAAAGTTTTTATCTAAAAAAAATTCAGAACATAAATGAAATTTTTCATTCTTATTCAGAATTAAAAATTTTAAATAAAATTAATTTTTTTGGAAGATATTATATCAAATTTAATGAAATATATTTCAATAATATAATAAAATATACTGTTACTCAAATAGTACCAAGATTTCTAGTTGAAACCCTTGCGGTAATTGGTGTTGTTATAGCCCTAATTTATTTAATTATAATACAAGGTGATCAAGAACAAATTTTATACTCTCTCGCTATTTTAGGAGCAAGTGCACTTAGAATTCTACCAAGTATTAATAGAGTTATTAATTATTATAATAGTTTTAAATTTTCAGATGCTTCTCTTAATCTTATAAAAAATGAGTTTTCTAAATTAGAAAAATATAAATCAAATAAATTAAAAAATGATTATGTGTTAAATTTTTCAAATAAAATAGAAATTAAAAATATTAATTATAAATATCCAAACAAAGAAATTAACATTTTAAAAAATGTTAATCTTGAAATACTAAAAAATGATATTGTTGGTATTAAAGGTAAGACTGGAAGTGGAAAATCTACATTGTTAAAAATTATTTTAGGACTTTTAAAACCTACAGATGGAACAATAAGTGTTGATAATAAAGATATAAACAAAAACAACCAATTAGCAAGCTGGTTTGATAAAATTGCATATGTACCTCAAGAAATTTACTTATTAAATGATTCAGTTAAAAAAAATATTCTTTTTGGCGTAGATGAAAGTAAAATAAATCAAAACCTGTACAATTTATCAATTAATTCCTCTCAATGTACAGAATTTATTAAAGACTTAGAGCAAAAAGACAATACCTTTGTTGGAGAAAATGGAATCAAAATGTCGGGTGGACAAAAACAGCGGATAGGGCTGGCTAGAGCAATCTATTTAAAAAGAGAAGTTTTAGTATTAGATGAAGCAACTAATTCACTAGATGAATTGACAGAAAAAAAAATTATTGATGATATTTTAAAGATGCCTAATAGGCCTACAATAATATTTGTATCTCATAGGTCAGCAAATTTTGGAATTTGTAATAAGATATTTGATATGTCTAATATGAGTTTTGAAATAAGATAAATTGTGGAAAAAGTATCAATAATATTAACAGTTTATAATAATAGTAATTATCTAAAAAAATGTATTCAAACAATAATAAACCAATCTTATCCTCCAAGAGAAATAATACTGATAGACGATGGATCGAAAGATCAACAAACCAAAAAAAATTATCTAGCTTTTAAAGATAATAAAAAAATTCATTTTAGATATTATAAAATTAAAAATAGAGGTCCATCAGGATCTCGAAATTTCGGTCTTACAAAAATTAAATATAGTTATTTTTGTTTCTTTGATCCAGATGACTTAATGACTCATAATTTTATAAAAGATAAAATAAAAAAATTTAGAAAATTAAAAGACCTAAATATATTTGGCGTTTATTCAAATGCTAAATTAAAAAATAAGAAATATTTAACAATTTTTAAATATAAAAATGGTCTTTGTGATAGTAAAAATATTAATAGTATTGGTTACTATCATGGTGTTTGCGGATCATTACCTTGCTACTTATTTAGAAAACATATCTTAATAAAATCATTAAAATTTGATGAAAAAATTAAAATAAATGAAGATTTTGATTTTATAATTAGGGCATTGAAAAATAATCTAAAAGTTTATGGAGTTAACAAAATAAATACAATTGTAAACCTTCAAGAAGAATCTCTAACTAGATCTAAAAAAAATCAATATTTAGTTTATAAAAACCAGATCAAATTTCTTAAAAAAGCATACGTCAAAAAATTTTTTACAAAGATTGAATTAAAAAAGAGAAAAAGATATGTAGAGTCCAAAATGTTTAGAGATTTTTTAAAAAAATATGATTTGGTAAATTTTTTAAAACATTTTTATAAATATCTGATTATTTAAATATCTAAATTATTAAAAATTTTATCATGGATATTAATATATTTATTGTTTCTAAATTTTTTAGATTGTTTAAAAGCTTTTTTTTTCATCACTTTTTCATTTTTTTTTGCTAAAATAATTTTTTTTGCAAGCACCTTATAATTTACTGCTACCATTTCATTCCATACATTTTTTACATTAATTGGATAACCAGCATCCCCAATAAGTTCTGGTGTCCCTCCACTATTTGAATAAATATGTTGAATACCGTATTGCAACTTTTCAATAACTGCGTTTGGACAAGGATCTTTATACTTAATATGGATAGCTAAATTTGTATTATTTAAAATTTCATGAATTGTTTTATGGCTATATTTTCCATGAAAATAAACTTTTTTTTTACTCTTTAATTTACTAAACAAATCTAAATAATCTTTAAACCAATTTGAATTTTTCATATCATTCTTTATGACACCATAAATATTTAATTTGAACTCAAATGATGCTAGTTTATTTTCTTCTATATGATTTATAGCTTTTAGAGCAGGCATCAAGATATGCTTAGAGTCCTTACCGAATATTCCTGTTAGCAAAATATTAAAAATTTTATTTTTTATAATCTTATTTTTTTTTTCTATTAAAGAAGGATTATGTATTACTAAACTAGAATTTTTATAATAATTGTTTAATTCTTTAGAAGCATTTTTACAAAAATTTGATTGATAAATAACCATTTTAGATAGTTTATGAACATCAACTATTAACTTATTTCGTTTTTTCCATTTTCCCTGATACCAAGCTGGATAAAACCAGCCATTTTGATTAAATATAATTGAAACATTATTTTTTTTTGCATAATTAATAGAGTCAACAAGCTCTCTCTCTGTCCACCATGATTGAGCATAAATAATATTAGGCGAGAAAAAATAATTTCCATAAACTTTTATCATTTTACTTGTTCGTAAACTTGGTCCACCATAATTTCTTTTGGGTACTCCAAAATATGGTCTTATGTTTTGTTTAAATGTTATATGAGGAAAAAACTTTGGAATAAAAAAAAAATAACTTAATATTAATTTTAACATTCTTTTATTAATATATTGCAATAATAGATTAATACAATAAAAGTTATAAGATGAGAATTTTAATTACAGGTGCAGCTGGTTTTATTGGATTTCACTTATCTAAACTTTTTTTAGAAAACAAACATAAAGTTATAGGAATAGATAATCTATGTGAATCTTATGGAGTTGAGCATAAAATTAAAAGATTGAAATTATTAAAAAAAGAAAAAAATTTTAAATTCTTAAAACTTGATGTTGGAAAAATTAATAAATTAAAAGAGGGAAAAATCGATTATATCATTCACCTAGCTGCACAAGCCGGTGTTAGATTATCACAAGAAAATCCAGAACTCTTTATAAATGATAATATTCTTGCAACTGTTAAATTATTTGAATTTGCAAAAAAAAATAAAATTAAAAATTTTTTTTATGCCTCATCAAGTTCTGTTTATGGAAATTCAAATATTTTTCCTTCTAATGAAAAAATTAATACAAATAAACCATTATCAATTTATGGAATTACAAAATCTACTAATGAAGATCTAGCGTATTATTATAATTTTGTATATGGAATTAACAGTATAGGTTTTAGATTTTTTACTGTTTATGGACCCTATGGGAGGCCAGACATGTCGATAGCAATTTTTTTTAATGCTTTTCTAAAAAAGAAAAATATATATTTATTTAATAAGGGAAATAATTACAGAGACTTTACTTATGTTGATGATATTGTTAACCAAATATATTTTTGTTTTAAAAAAACAGTAAATAAAAAAAGATTTTTAAAAATTTTTAATATTGGTGGTGAAAGTACAATTTTAGTTAAAAAATTAGTTAGATTAATACAGAGTATAACAGGTAAAAAAACGAAAATTTTACTAAGTAAAAAAAATAAATTAGATCCAGCTAAAAGTTTAGCCGATAATAAAGAAATAATTAAGTTCACGGGTTATAGAAAAAGGACTAAAATTTTAGATGGTTTAAAAAAAGTTTATGAATCTTTGTAATGAAAAAAATTAAATCAGAAATTAGTGCTGAATTATTAAATATTAATGATGCACTGAATTTATTTACTGGAAAAAGTTTTAAAGTTTTTTTTAAATTAATTGAAGAGTCAAAATCGAAAATTAACAAAAAAAAAATTATATTTTGTGGTAATGGTGGTAGTGCTTCTCACGCGCAACATCTTGCTTGTGAATTAGTGGTTAGATACAGTAAAAATCGAACAGCAATAAATGCTTTATCACTGACTACAGATACGAGCAACATAACTGCGATTGGTAATGACTATAACTTTGAATATATTTTTTCAAGACAACTGGAAGCTGTTGGTAACAAAGGTGATATTTGTATTTTTCTAACAACATCTGGTGAAAGTAAAAATATTTTAAATGCAGCTAAAGTTGCCAAAAAAAAATTAATATCTTGCTATTCTTTTTCAGGGAAAGGTGGAGGAAAACTGAAAAAAATAATCAAAAATAATATTATAATTGACTCAACCTCAACTTCTGTGATTCAAACTTGCCATTTAATTTTGGGACACATTTATTGTAAAGAAATAGAAAATTTTATTTCAAAAAAGTGAAATATTTAGACCTTGTTATACTTGCAGGTGGAAAAGGAACAAGAATTAAAGATTTTACTAACAATAAACCTAAACCTTTAGCAAAAATTGGAAACTATACATTTTTAGATTTACTATTAGGTAGTATTTCAAAATACCATTTTAGAAAAATTTTTATTCTAGCTGGTTACAAGGGCAAACAAATATATAAAAAATATCATAACAAAAATATAAATTTTATGAATATAGAATGTGTAATTGAAAAAGAACCATTAGGGACAGGTGGTAGTTTAAACGTAATAAAGAATAAATTAACTAAAGATTTTTTTGTAATTAATGGAGATACGATTGCTGACTTTAATTTTTATGAAATGTTAAAATTAAAGAAAAATAATAATTTGGTCATTGCCCTAACAAAAAGTAAATTTAATTATAATGGGAATAAAATTAATAATTTATTTTTTAATAAAAGTAAAAATATTGAAATTAATAATGATAATGGAAGAAATAATTTTAAAAGTGCAGGTGTTTGCTTATTAAGTAAATCTTTTTTTAATAATTTAAATAAAAATAAATTTTCATTAGAAAATGAAATTATATTTAAACTAATTCAAAAAAAGAAAGCTTATGCATTAACAAAAAAATTTTTCTTTTATGACATTGGTACCAAGAAAGATTTTATAAATGCAAAAAATAAATTATTAAAACATCTAAGTAGACCAGCAATCTTCCTAGATAGAGATAATACAATTAATTCAGATAAAGGTTACACATACAATTTTAATGATTTTAAATTTATCAATAACTCAATTAAAGCACTTAAATATGCTTCTGATAAAAACTTATATATTTTTATTGTAACTAATCAGGCAGGTATAGCAAAAGGATACTTTAAGGAAAAAGATTTTATTGACCTACATATTAAATTAAAAAAAAAATTTCTTTTTAACAAAATTTTTATTAATGATGTAAAATATTGTCCATACCATCCAAAGGCTAAATTATTAACATATAAAAAAAGATCCGGCTTAAGAAAACCTGGTAATCTAATGATAAAACAGGTGTTAAAAAAATGGGTAATTAAAGAAAAAAATTCAATAATGATTGGTGATCAAATAAAAGATCAAAAGTGTGCTGAAAAATCTAATATAAATTTTAAATTTGTTGAAAAAGATTTATTAGAACAGTTAAAAAATTTAAAATTTTTCTAAATAGAATTCAAGATTGCACAAATTTTATTAATTTTTTCAATTTTTAATGACGGATAATTACCGATATAATAAGCAAATTTATGTAAAGATGTAGTTGTTTCAAATTTGCCAACTTTTTTTATCTTTTTTTCAAAATATTTAGCGTATGGTTGCAGTGTCTGATCACCACCACCTGCTAGACCTCTTCTAAATTCTATTTTATATTTATTTAATTCATTTTCAAATTTATTTCTAAATTTAAGATTTTGATATTTTTTATTAAATACAACTAGCAATGCATAATTACATGAACCTTCGATCTTAAAATTTGTATAATATTTTTTTTTATCTAATTTGTCTAAAAAAGCAAAAAAATTTCTTTTTCTTTTTTCATTATTCTTATCTAATCTTTTAATTTGATTTAATCCATAAACAGCATTAATTTCAGTACTTCTCAAATTGTACCCTGGATAAATAAATAAAAAATCTTTATTAAGTAATTTATATTTTTGAATAATTTTTTTTTTGAAATTATGATCTTTTGACTCTCTTAGCATTCCATGACCTCTTATAATTCTCATTGTCTCATAAATTCTTCTATTGTTCGTGCATACCATTCCACCTTCTATTGTTGACATGTGATGCGCAAAATAAAAAGAGAAATTTGATATATCTCCATAACTACCTAATTTTTTACTCTTATAAGTAGCGCCATGAGATTCACAAACATCCTCAATTAAAAGTATTTTATTTTTTTTTACAATTTTTAAAATTTTATCTGTTAATCCATTCAAACCTAAGACGTGTGTTAGAAAAATTGCTCTAGTTTTTTTATTTATAGCTTTTTCAATAAGATGTTCGTTCATTGCTAAATTTTCAAGGTTAATATCAACAAAAACTGGCTTAAAATTTGCATAAAATACTGACAAAACATCAGAAACCCAGGTAATTGGAGGTACTATTATTTCTCCATCCTTAAATTGAGTTCTCAAATAAGCCATTGAAGCTAAATTGGCTGCAGATCCAGAATTTACAAAAATACTATATTTTACACCAAGCCATTTCGACCATTCTTTCTCAAACTTTTCTACCTGAGGTCCATTTGTAAGTCTTGGATTTTTTTTTAAAAATTGAATAACTTTGATATTATCTTCTTTAGTTATATTGTTATCCATTAACAAATGTTTCATTTATTTACCTAAAATGTTTAATAATTATTTATAAATTTTACTTCAACATTTTTAAAAAGAACAATTAATTCTTTTATTCCTGTATCAAGTGTAATATTTGCTTTAAATCCAAATTTTTCAATTTTTCTATTACTTACAAAATAGTCTCTTTTATCTGGATCTGATCTATTTTTAATGACTTTAATTTTTACAGGCTTGTAATGACTTTTAATTTTTTTTGCCAAATCTATTTTAGTTAAATTTGCAGAAGATAATCCTAAATTAAAAATATTATTTTTTAATTTACTAAAATTTTTAATCGCAAAAAGCATCGCTCTTACAACATCTCTAATATGAACATAATTTCTTCTAAAATAAGGTTCAAAAATATCTAATTTTTTTTTTTTGATTGCTCTTTCAACAAAGTTATTTACTAGCAAATCTGTTCTCATCCTATATGAGATACCAAAAACAGTTGCTAATCTAAAAGCAACAGAATTCTTATGTTGCATGATTAATTTTTCTGCTTCAAGCTTGGTTACACCATATAAAGATATTGGGTTAAGTGGAGATTTTTCAGTGCAATATTTATCTTTTTGGCCAATTCCATATCCAGAGTTTGTTGTGGGATATATTAATTTCTGATTTTTTTTTATATAT
>TARA_B110000008_G_scaffold278268_2_pt1 | contig 10229 bp, 7 predicted proteins | sample TARA_B110000008 | Tara Oceans TARA_B110000008 (sample SAMEA4396496) | marine metagenome | biome: Westerlies Biome; feature: [DCM] deep chlorophyll maximum layer (ENVO:01000326); material: water (ENVO:00002006), including particulate matter (ENVO:01000060) such as... | depth 40 m
AGTTTTTCATTTTCTTTGTATTTTTTTATATTTGAAAAAAAATCTTTTTTAAATTCCTTTTTTATTTTTTCAACATCCGAGAATGTTTTTTCTTGTTTTTTTATATATTCCAAATAATCATAAATTTTTTTTATACATTCATTTGATAAATTATTCATATTTACAAATATTCCATTTTTATTTTTACTATATATCATATTATATTCTTTTATTACATCAAAGATTTTATCATGATATAAAGGATTTATGTTATCAATAACATTTCTTAAATTTTTTAATTCTTCTATTGAAGCCATTTACTTAAACACATATAAATAATTTTAAGTAAAAAAAAAATTAATATCTAAATGAGATTTTATAATTTAATATTTTTTTGTTTTTTCTTCTGTGCCTTTAATAATTCAGCTATTATGTAAATAAAATTATCATTCAATTCATATCTTGTTCCAATAACTTTAATTATGATAATATCTCCTTCTTTTATTTTTGTGAAAGTTGAATTGTTAAAATAATGGTCTCTTGCGATAAACACCATAATAGGCGACTCAATGTTATTGAAATATGATGCTCTTATACCTGCCTTTGTAACATTATCTACCTTGCATTTAATCTTCATCCCTTCCATTGGTCTACAAATAAGACATTCAAACGAAACTGAAAATAAAACCGAATTTGTTTCGAGAAGACCTGAAGAGTAATTTATGATAACAATACTATTATTTTTAATATATCCTTCTTTTAAACATTTACCTTCATATTTTGAAGACAAAATATCTTTTATAACAGAATTTAAATTAGAACCTATATCTGAAATATTAATTTTTATATCTTTTTGAAGTATATTTTTAAAGTAAATAGATTGTTTCTTAGAGGCCATCAATATATAAATAATATATTATATTTTTATATAATAAATATTTTCAATTTATAATTAATTTATAATTAATTTATAATTAATTTATAATTTTGGTTGAAATATTTGACAAAACTGGTAATTCTCTAATACCATATAATATTTCAAATATAGAAAAGAAAAACCATTTTTTTTCTTTTAAATTTATATAATTATAATATTGTAATAATAATTGAATTTCAATACATATTTGTTCCGGTTTTAAATTAATATTATCAGTTTTAAATAATGGGTGTTTTTTTAAAATATCATCGGTTAAACCATAAATATTAGTTATTTTTTTTCCATTCATAAAAAATTTCTCATCACCATTTTCTTTATGGAAAATATTAGCCAGTTTTATCAACTTCGGTTTATTACCTCTACAAACAACCCCAGTATTATTCTTTTTATTACTTGTTAAATTAAATTCTTTAGTTTTAAAAACAAACGAGGCATTGTATTTACCAATGAAACCAAATGTTGAATTAATTTCATCAATGGAAATTTTAAATTTATTACCCAATATTCTAAATAAAGCGGTATTTATTTGCAACTCTTCCATTTCATCATTTTTAACTGTGATTATCGAGAATCTATATTTATTAATTTTTTCATTTCTTATGATATAATATTTTTTTTCTTTATAAAAAAAAGCAAACTGTTCAAAATAATTAGATATATTTCCAAACAATGTTTCATTTAAAGTTAATTCATCTTCTCTCGATGATTTATTTATTATTTTTAAAATTTCAACTTTTTCATTATACAATAAAGTATCAATTATATGATGTATGCAAAATTCTACCAAAAGTAATTTGTCAATATTATTATAATTTACTAAACTAAATATAGCTATTGCCGCGTTATATTCCCAATTATATTGTTTTTCTAAATTTTTTGATTTGGGTTCTTGGTTTAAAATATAGAAACTTTTATTTAATTTCTCTATAATAGTTGATTTATTAATTTGTGTAATTTTTTTAGAAATTTTATTATTCAAACGAAAAACTAATTTTTCTGGTTTATATTGTATTGGATTTCTTAATTTGTAATTTGTTATTTTGGCATTTTCATTTAATTCTATTGGATGAAATAAATAAATATTATTGATATTTTTTAAAAAGCCATTGCGACCAATCATATCCACCAAATTTTCATTTTTATTTTCAATTAAATAATCTAATGCTGCATTTATTTGTTCTAATGGAAATTCTTTTGAATAATTGATAAATTTAATTAATTCATCCCTCGTATAAACATATTTTTGTGTAAATAATTCTTTAATTTTTTTTATAATTATTTCACTATTTACTAATAAAAATTTATTATTATATGTTGTTGAATTTATTTTATCATCTTCATTTATTTTAGAGTTGCAACCATATTTACATTCCATAAAATCACACATAACGCTAAATTCTCGGTCGCCTATTTTATATTCTATTTGTTCATTTGTAGAAAGATTTTGTAAAACTGTTTTATTTAATAGACTTTGATACATTTGTGTTTGATTATAATTCAATAAACAGTCTATAGCATTTTCTTTCAATAATCTGGCAACTTTACCTATTTTTATACCTTTCTTTTCTGCCAATCTATACATGTACATATCTATTGCTTCATATCTATTTTCTTTTAATTCTGTTCCATACAAAAAAATTTGTGCATTTCTTTCTATATACGGCAATGCACAGTGACTTAAATTTCTTATAGCTCTTCCTATTGTTTGTGATGTTCGCATAAAATTAAACCAAGGTTCTAATATATGAACTTGTCTGATATTTTTAAAATCCAATCCTTCACTACCTGCCTTTGATATTATAATTACTTTTATAACTTCACCATTAATATTATTTGTATCGGTGCAAGCTTTTAATTCTTGTTTATTTCTTGGTGATAAATAAGGGTCACCAGTAATCATCGCATATTTGGCTGGGAAAAATTTTGTTTTTGCTTCATTGTTTTTTGGTTCTAAATTTATGGCATCTATGTCATCAACTGGTTTATTTTTAAATAAAGACTGTTTATTATCAAATCTGGTTATACCAATTTCTTCGAGAGCTAAAGCTATTGGGACACAACCACCATCGATAAATTGTGAATAAATTAGAACAATACCATTTGAGTTTTTAATAGTAGAAATTATTTTTTCCATTTTGCTACTGTATTTTCCAATTTCAGTTGGAGAGAAAATACGACCATATTTTTCTAAAATTTCATCTTTATATTTAAAATTTTTTTTTGTTTTTGTGAATTTCTCGCTCGAAATTCTTTCCAACCCTTCCTTGCCATAAAAAAGTTTATAATTTATATCATTTTTTTCACCATAATTAAAATCTTGATGCGGATAAGCAAAATTTAAAATTTGAAGAGGAGGGTCTATAATAGTATACTGCAAACCTTCCCTTTCTTCTTCCAAATTTTTATTTTTTAATTTTAATTTTTCAATGGCATAATTATAAATTTCACCCTGTTCTTCACCAATTGGCGTTATTAAAATATCCAAAAAATTTATTGGGTCGGTTATTTCTTTATCATTCATTTGTAAAGATGGGTATGACCATTGTTCTGTTTGCATTAGAGATTTAATAGAAAAAGCTTCTCCGTAATCATATGGGTATATGGCATTTGGGAATGTGAAAGGATTTTCACCTCTAACATAAGAAATATAACCTCGCATTTTTCTTATTAATAATTCTTTTCCTATTTGTTGCCCATCATTACCAACTAATAGTTCACCATTTTTATCAAAAACGTCTGAAACACTAATTGGAACGCGATTATCATTTATGTTCATTAAATTTAATAACCAAACAATTTCTTCGGGATTATTATACATCGGTGTTGCTGTTAAAAGAATTAATTTTAAATTATCAGTATATTTTACTAGTTCTAAAAAATTATTAGAAGATTTTTTTATTTTTTTGGTGTTTCTAATATTTTGGACTTCATCAATAACAATCATTCTGTTGGAAAATTCATTTTGTATTAATTTTTTCTTTCTTTTTTTCTGTTCTTTATTATCATCATCGCTTATTCTATATCTATTTATCATTTTGTTTATATAATTGGAAAATTGATTATAACCCATAAAAACATACCATTTTTTAATTATTTTATTTATTTGTGATACTAATTTTTCTCTCGAAATTTTTGAATTAATTGGATTAATTTCCTTTATAAAAATATTTCCTGTACAAGATTTAATATTCCAAACACCACCTACTTTTTGCAGTTTTCTTTCATCAAAAAGTTGCATTTTATAGTTTTCTTGAACAACTGGACTTGCTACTATAATTATTTTTTTTTCAATATTCATTTGTTTTAAATATTGACGCATTTCTTCTGTTACTGTTATACTGGAACATGTTTTTCCTGTTCCAAGCCCGTGAAATAATAAAAGACTGTTGTATGGTGTATTAAAAGATAAATAGTTTCTTACAAACATTTGGTGTGGCGATAATTGAAATTCTGTTGGATTGCATAATTCATTAACCTTTTCTTCTATATTTTGTATATCTTCTACTTTAACTTCATCGTATTTTGTCTCATTGAATTCTTTTTTTAAAAATATTTTTTTATTAAAATCATCATCATCTAGGTGTGGATATAATTCAGGAATTTTATTATTTTTTAGTCTTTTTTTATTAATTTCTTCAATGCATGTTTTATATTTATGATATTCTGGGCTATCAACCGTAATATCTTTATCTTTAACTGATTCTAATATTTCTTCACAATTACCATCATTTTTAAATTCTGTTGCTTGAAATTCATTTCTCTCTACTTCTTTTATTTTCAAATTAACTTTTTCTCCTTTTTCTCCTTTTTCTTCTCCTTGTTCTCTTTCACTTTTATTACTACCTGTTCTTTCATTTGATTTCTTTCTTTCTTTCATATGTTTTTCGCGTTCCAATCTTAATATTATAGGATTTAAATGTTTTTCTTTAAAATTTAAAAATGCTTCTTCATTACCATACCAATTATCTGCGTTATATAAAAATTTCTTAATATTATCTTCTTCTTTAATAATGGCTATTCGTAATAATTTTTTTTTTACCAAAGATTTATATTTATTTAATACTGAAACTTTCGGTGTATAATACTTTGATTTATCTAAATTCCTTAATTTTAATTTTGATATTTCTATAAATTCATTTAAAGTTACACCTGATATAAGTTTTTGAATTACTTCTTCTTCATTAAATACTCTATCGTCAGTTAAATTTTGTTGTGTTTTTTGACTAATTGCCTTTTCTTCTGCCTTTTCTTCTGCCTTTTCTTCTGCCTTTTCTTCTTTTGATAAGTTTAAGTCAATTTTTGGCAATGATGCCTTTTCACTATCTTTTTGTGTTTCTTCTAAAAATATATTCATTGGATTAATTATCGGACTTTCTTTGCTTTCTTTGCTTTCTTTGCTTTCTTTGCTTTCTTTGCTTTCTTTGCTTTCTTGAATAATATCAGCCATTATAGCATCATTATGTATTTGGCTATCTGATATTAAGATACCTTCTACAACTTCTTCATTATTAAATGAATCATCAGGGTTAATTATTTTACCTTCGACAATAGTCCTTTCATTTTTTGATTTATTTGATAATGGTGGGACAGTTGGTTCTTTTCCCAAGTTTTTTTTTAAACTAATTTCTCTCCGCTGTCTTATAAATTTTGTATTAAGAGTTCCGTTGTTAAATTCTTCTATAAAAACTTTAAAATTTTTAAAAGACCAGTTTTTTACTGCTTTTAAAAATATATTACTTGGGGTTTTAATAAATCGTAAACGTTTTTGAGATAAAGATAAAACATAATTTTTTGAATCTTTTATTAATAAATCATTTTTTGAAATCCACGGTTTTCCCTTACTTATTTTTTCTTTTTCAAATTTGTGTGTTTTTCCAATTGCTGGCAACCATTCATTATATGTGAAATTTTCTTTTGTTTCACTATCATTATCTAAAGTATAATATAAAAATTGTAATAAAGATTTTGTTTTAGGAATTTTACTACCTTCAAATAATATATTTTTTAAATCATTCAAATCATACAATATTGGTAATTCATCTTCCCTATTTATATTTTCGGGAATATCTATTTTCACTGAATCATTAAATAACAATTTATAATCACTTTGCCCCTGTTTATAAAATTTCCCATTATATTCAATAATACCATTATCATGTAAAATAAGATAAATTTTATTACTGGATTTTTTCTTTTTTTTAAAATATAATTTGTCAGTAGAAGGTTTAAATATGCCATTTTTTATAAAAATATTAAAATCCACTTCTTTTTTTAAACCGCCTTTTTGCATTAATATATAAAATAGTTATATTTATTTAAAGTTATATAATTTAAAGTTGTTTAATGTTTTATCTACATTTCCAATAATTTTTAATTTTTCCAAAGAATATGGTCTTATTGTATTTTTAATTTCTTCAAAAGTAAACCATCTTAATTTACTAACCTCGCTTTTTTGATAATTATTATTATTAATTTTGTTATTTTCAATATATGCTAAATAATACTTATGTTTGTAAGATTTAAAATTAGAACCTGTAAAAATCTCTTCGTATGGTAATATATTTTCAATAATTTTAAAATAGTTTCTTTCGTGACCCGTTTCTTCTATATATTCCCTAATGGCGCAATTTATGTCATTTTCTAAATTATTTCTTCGACCTTTTGGAAATCCCCATTCAGGGTCGGTCCAGCTTGTTTTTGATTTTTCTAAAAGTTCTTTTAGTGATAATTCAGTAGAAAAACCTTCTTTTAATTTATTAAACTTCTCCCTTGATATTTTCTCTTCCCCTTTATATTGATTCCCAACGAAATTACCCCATAAATAGTTCCATAATTCATCAAAATCTTTTGTTAATAATAATTCTTTTTCTTCATTAGTCATCTCATCTATTAAATTCAAAACATGAGTAAGATTATTTAAATTATATTTTCCTCTCATAAAATCAACAAAACCTAAACTATCTTTACGACAAATTAATAAATATTTTAATTGATTCTCAAAATAACTAAACGAAATTATACCGGAACTAATTATTGGTTTTTTACAATTTTGAAAAATATGTCCTTTTTTCCCACAATTATTACAAAAATTATACGTTTTCATTCTTATATGTTTAATGCGATATCTTTTAATATTTTTATCTATATAATGAAATTAAAACATGAGGTATGGCTTCCAAAACTTAAATTTACTTTACAAACTATAGCACTTAATTACCCAGAAACACCAAATGAAGTAACTGTAAGAAAATATTATAATTTAATACAGAATTTACCTGTATTTTTCCCCGATGAACCAATTGGTAAATTTATGGAAAAAACATTGAATGATTTTCCAGTAACACCATACTTGAGTTCAAAAACATCATTCATGAAGTGGATTCACTTTTTATTTAATAAAATAAATAAAAAATTAGAATTAACGACTGAAACATTTTATGAAAGTTTAGAAGAATATTATAAACATTATAAACCAAAAGAAATAATAAATAAAGAGGCTATTAAAGGTAAGAAAAAAGTTATTTATGGTGGAATTATGTCAGTGTTAGTAACAATTTCTATTTATTATTATAATAATTGATAACCCAGATATTTATCATATATTTTATTCTCAAGCATTTTATAAACAATGTCATAAATATATGTAGTATTTGTATCAACTTCTTCAAGTATGCTGGATATAGTTGAACCCGGATTCCAATTATCTCGACATAAAAGAGTGCTACAGCATAAACATTTACTATCATTTTTTTTTTCAGTACCTTTATAGTGTTCTGAAATCCTGGCCAATAACATTTTATAATCATTATTTGAGATTTTACAACTTGGTCCCCGAAAAGGATATTGTGAATTAAATGTCAATTGAAAAGAAATATTATATTTATATTTAAATAAGATTGAAAAAGAAATGATTTTTTCATCAATAATATTAAATTCAATAAACATTGGTTCAATATTTTTGAATCTGGCACCCCTATGACATTTTTCATTATAATCTATACACTTTTTAATAGATAATATTTCATGACATATACGCTTATTTGCAAATTTTGAATTTTTTAAAACTTTAAAATTTGGAATTTTTTTCATATAATATTGTTCTTCTTCTGTGAATACCATAATATATTATCTATTTATATATTTTTATATATTTTTATATATTTTTATATAATTTTATATAATTTTTATATATTTTTATATAATTTTTATATATTTTTATAAAGTATTAAAAGAAAAAGAGATATTACGTAATTTAAATAATATTAAATTATATCAAAATTATAATTTAATGAAAGAAACAGAAAAATATGATTCAAAATTATATAAACCGAATAAACCATATCATAAGATGTCAATACATGAATTAACTGACCATTGTAAGATTTGTAAATCTTTAGATAAAATGCCTTATAATAAAATAAAAAAAATAGAAAATTTAAGCGATTATGTTTTACAAAAAAAAATAAAACATTTTTTGGAGAGAAATAATGAAAACACCATAAGAAAAAATACACAAAAAAATACACAAAAAAATAAAAAAAATACACAAAAAAATAAAAAAAATACACAAAAAAATAACAATAAACTAACAAAAAAACATTATGAAAAAATAAGAAAACATAAAACAAAAAAAACAAAAAAAACAAATATTTAATTATTTTATATGCATATAAGAAAATGGGTAATATTAATAACAATATTTTTTGTAGCTAATACTTATTATGAAGGAAAATATACTGACTATTTAATATTAGGAAAAAAATATTACAAAATGATTATGTATGGTTTCATTGGATTATCTATTTATATGTTTATGAAAAAACACCCAAACGAGTCACAAAACATGTTAATTCATGCCAATAGTTTAATAAAATATATGCCTATTGATAAGAATACAAGTGATTTACTGACACCTATAATGGATTTTACAAGTATTAAAGAGAAATTCAATAGTTTTAAACCCAATCCCGATGTTTTACCACATTTATCAAATAATCCAAATTATAATACACCGCAAATGCGAAGAATGATGAATTCGGGTCAAAACGGTGGCGAAAAACATAAAAGATGTGTCAGTGAAAGTAAAAAGAAATATGTAGCAGCTCAACAACAATGGAAATGTGATATGTGCAATAGTATGCTTGATGCCACATTTGAAGTTGACCATAAAATAGAACTACAGTTTGGTGGTTCAAATCATGTCTCTAATTTAGCAGCATTATGTCCAAATTGCCATCGAAAAAAAAGTCTACAAAATAATATTAATTAAAATTTTATAAAATTTAATAATATTAATTAAAATTTTATAAAATTTAATAATTTTATAAAATTTAATAATTTTATAAAATTTAATATCATTAAAATATATTAATGACAGAAAATGTTGAAACAGATTCATCTGTTAAAATAGCAAATTATGTATTACCAATAATAGTATATTTTCCAATAATAGTTTTACTTGTATTGATGATAGGGTTTTTTGGTGTAAAAATTTTAAGAATAATGCAAACACCCGAAGGTTTATCTGGTTATTTTAATGCATTTTTTAATAGATTTTTTAGAGTAAAAGATGTTTTAAATAAATTTGTAAAACAGTTTTGGCCCAGTGCCAACGATGAACCACAGGGTGATAAAAGTTGGAAGCATATTAGATTAGACACTATTTTGATGTTTGGTGGTGGGTCTTTCATTTTACTAATGTTTTTATTATATAACAGTAATTATTTAACATCCGTGAAAGACAAAGGTATTAATGGATTTTTATATATTTTAAACCCATTTATGAACTTTTTTGCACCAAATAAATGGCATGGTATCAAAAGAAATGTGCAGTATAAACAAAGAAATACCGGTGGAAAGATTACAAAGAATTATCCTTTAACTATAGGTGGTATAGCATTGTTTATTGGATTTTGTATATTTATGTCATTATTAGTAAACAATCATAATAAAGATGTGAAAACTACCACACCAGAAGAATTAAATAGTAAAATAACGGGAGAAACTGTTAAATATGTATATTTATCTATTTTTGTTAGCGTTGCATTAGCAATGTTTGCCGGATTATTATATTATGCAGCAACAACTGATGCTGCTCCTAAATTTTTATCGACTCTATTAATAGTATTAAGTACTGTAATCATTTTATCCTCTATTTTGGTAATGTTTAAAGAAAGAATTAGGGATTATGTCAAACATCCAATTATTCAAGTAATATATAATTTTATATTTTTATTACCCTGTTTATTTCTTGATTTAATAAATTTCTTATATTTTGAATTGAAAAGAACTCCAAAAGTAGTTTATGGAATTT
>TARA_B110000008_G_scaffold279921_1_pt1 | contig 10227 bp, 7 predicted proteins | sample TARA_B110000008 | Tara Oceans TARA_B110000008 (sample SAMEA4396496) | marine metagenome | biome: Westerlies Biome; feature: [DCM] deep chlorophyll maximum layer (ENVO:01000326); material: water (ENVO:00002006), including particulate matter (ENVO:01000060) such as... | depth 40 m
TAATTTTTGCAAATTAGGCTGGCAGTCTAGGTACAATTCAACAAAATCGGTGCTTCTGTGACCCATTACTGGGGTGGACATAGCTTGATAAGTTTCCGCGGAAACATTAACGGGCCCCGGAATATGTAATTTGTAATCAATCATATTAAGATTCAATTTGGTTCGTGATCATTTTGAAATTCGTATTTTCTCCTTCTATAATAATTAGACGAGGTTCCCAAGCCGCTGCTTCTTCAGGATCAAGTTGAATGAAGGTGAGGATAACCAAAAGATCGCCAGGCTTTCCTTTGTGTGCAGCTGCTCCATTCAGAGCAATTTCACCAGAACCTGCTGGAGCGGGTATGCAATAAGTTTCAAATCTTTCGCCATTGGTAATATTACCCACGAGGATTTTTTCATGATTAAGGAAACCGGCTGCTTCCATTAAGTTACGATCAATGGAAAGGCTCCCTGAATAATCGGGAGACACAGATGTGACCACAGTGCGGTGAAGTTTCGATTTTAAAAGAGTGACCTGCATAAAAAGGAAGAGAAAAGAGAACGCCTATAAAATCTTATTCGTGCTTAAAGTCAATCGACGAAGGATTAATCGTTAAGGAAATCCGATTGTCAGTTTGAATAAACTCTATACAAAAGAATGTTTTATGGCAAAAAATAATGGGGAATGGCTGAAGGAGAAATGGTCAGATTTCGAAGGATTCGTAGAGGGGGTTATTTATGACCGTGATCTTTCTGTATCTGCTAGGCTTTTTGGTCTTTTTCTGCGACCCTTTTCTTTTTTGTTTTCTGGGATCGTCCGTCTTCGTTTATTTTGTTACTCTCGTCGCTTTATTTTAAAGGACAAACCGATTGATTGCTTTGTTATTGTAGTCGGTAATTTAACAGTTGGGGGAACAGGAAAGACACCGGTGGTGGAAAGATTCACCCGCGAGCTTATGGCCAAAGGCAGAAGAGTCGCTATTTTAAGCCGGGGCTATAAGAGCAAAGAAGATAAGCCAAAGCGAAAATGGCATCAGATTTTTTCAAAACAAGACTTTCAGCTTCCCAAAATCGTGAGCGATGGCAAAGAGGTTCTCTTGGATTCTGAAGAGGCTGGAGATGAGCCTTACATGTTGGCTAAAAACTTAAAGGGTGCCGTTGTACTCGCTGATAAAGATCGTGTGAAGGCAGGATTGTTTGCGATAAAAAAATTTAAGGTCAATACTCTTATCCTTGATGACGGTTTTCAATATTTACCAATCAAAGGTCGCCTTAATTTGTTGCTTGTCGACCAAACTAATCCTTTTGGAAATCGATGCCTGCTTCCCCGGGGTATCTTAAGGGAACCCGTTCGTCATCTTTCCCGAGCATCTTATGTTTTTTTGACTAAATCAGAAGCAGATCCTGGTTTGGATTTACTTCAAACAATTCGAAAATATAACCCAAATGCTGAAATTATTCGCTGTGTCCATAAAGCAAGATATTTCCAGGAGGTAAATACAGAGAATACTAAGCCTTTAAGCTTTTTATATGAGTTATATGTAGGAGTTTTCTGTGGAATTGCTTCTCCCCGGGGTTTCGAAGATATTATTCAGCGAATGTCTGGGGAAATGAGATTCAAGCAACGCTTTCTTGACCATCACCGATATACCCATGATGAATTGGATCGTTTGTTTTTACAGGCTAAAAATGCTGGAGCTGATGTCGTAATTACCACTGAAAAAGACGCAGTTCGTATTCCTTCCACATACAAACCAATCCTTCCTTTTTATTATGTGAGAATGGATATTGAAATTGTTGAGGGATTTGACGATTTTGAAGATGCCGTTGCGGATATATGTTTTCCAGATCGGAAGAATAGGAAATATCAACCCCTCTCTATTGATAAAACTTCCTGAATCTCAATTTTTATTCCTTTTCAGGATATTCCAAGACCGTGTTGACAAGTGATTTCATGCATTCAATTTTTGCCTGAGGTCGAATGCCATGGCCTAAATTGAGTATATGTCCTTTGTCTCCTTTCATTCTATTTAAGAGTTCTTGGGTTGTTTTTCGAACTGTTACCTCATCTGTCTCCATGAGTGCTGGGTCCAGATTTCCTTGAAGCGTAAAATGTGAGGGCAGGGTGGTTCGGGCAAATTTTAAATCGGTTTCATTATCAATACTAATACCGGAAACTTTACAATTTGAAAGCAAGTTAAGGCGTTGGCTGGGAGTTTTGGCATAAAGAATAACCGGGACGATTGATGATACTTCATTCGCAATTTGATCAATCCATTTGAGCGACCATTCTTGCAGGTGGGAGTCTGGACACAATGCATTCCAACTATCAAAGATTTGTAAGGCATCAATACCTGATCTTGCCTGTTCGCGAACATAACCTATTAAGACTTCTGTTAATTTTTCCATTAATTTAGCAAAGGAATTGGGCGAGTTTTGTGCCCACTTTACGGTTTTGGGAAAATTGGGAGAGGAGCCTCCATCAATCATATAGCAGGCAAGAGTCCATGGAGATCCACAAAAACCCAGCATGGCTTTAGTATCGCCTAATTCTTTTCTCAGTAGCAGGAGGGCTTCTGAAACATAAAAAAGTTTTTCGACAGCTTCAGAAGTATTTAATTTCTTTAGGCAATTTTCGGAATCCAAGCTGTAATCCATTCCAATTCCTCCTTTCTCGCGAAAGTGGTATGGTTGACCCATTGCTTCTGGAACAACTAAAATATCGCTAAACACAATCGCAGCATCTAAGGCAAATCTTCGTAGTGGTTGAAGGGATACTTCAACTGCAAGCTCAGGAGATTTTACCATCTCCACAAAGCTATATTTTTTTCTTAAGGCTCTGTATTCAGGTAAATATCGGCCAGCTTGTCTCATTACCCAAACGGGAGGTCGTCCCACATTTTGGTTGCTCAATGCAAGTTTGATTTTTTTCCTAGAGTTCATTCAAGTTCCAACCAATCCTTTGGTTGCAGATAGTTTTTGTAGAGATTTTCTTCGGGTGATCCTGGTTTTGGTTCCCATCCATAGGTCCAAGCGACTTCAGGAGGCATAGACATTAAAATCGATTCGGTTCTCCCTTTTGATTGAAGCCCAAAATGAGTACCGCGATCATATACCAAATTAAACTCGGCATATCTTCCTCTTCTATATTTTTGGAATTCTTTTTCTTTCTGAGAAAAGGAAATTGATTTTCTTTTCTCTAAAATAGAGAAATAGGCATTTTGAAAAGTTTCTCCGACTGTTTTCATAAAGGAGAAACTTTGATCGAACCCTCCTTCGCAGAAATCGTCAAAGAAAATACCTCCTACTCCTCTCGATTCATTACGGTGTGGTAGGTGGAAGTATTCATCGCACCAGTTTTTAAGCTTCGGATATAAGCTATTTCCAAAAGGGGTACATGCGTTACGGGCGTACTGATGCCATTCAACTACATCTTCCTTAAATGGATAGTAGGGTGTTAAGTCAAATCCGCCCCCAAACCACCAACTAAGTGGGATGTTATCTTTTTTGGCTTCGAAATATCGAACATTTGCATGTGTGGTCGGTATGTATGGATTGTCGGGATGAAAAACAACTGAAACGCCCATGCCTCGAAATGATGCACCTTCCAATTCAGGTCGATTTTGAGTAGCGGTTTTGGGCAGTTTCTCCCCCGAGACATCCGAGAAATTTATTCCTCCTTTTTCTATGAATTCACCTTTTGTAAATGCTAAAGTTTTGCCCCCACCTCCTTCGTTTCTCGTCCATTGATCCTGTTTGCATTGAATTTTGGAATCAGTATCAAACAGTTTAATCCGAAGGCTTTCTTGCAAAGCCAAAAGACTCTTTTTTACCTGTTCTGCTTGTTCATCCTGCACAACTGGAAGAAAAGATTAAGTTTGTAATTAAGTAAAGAAAAGGTGGGAAGGAAAAGATCTATTCTTCGTCTTCTTCTTCAGGATCTTTTTCCAAATGTTCTTTTGCACTCTCAATATCTTCGCAAATTCCCCATTCTTCACAACCATCTAGATTGTTCCACATTTCGGCTTCTTCACCAGTTGCAATAATTGCACCTCTCATTGGAAGTTTCATGTCATCAATTTTTTCGGCAAATTCTCCAACCACTTCAATGGCTTCTTCTCCGACTTCCTCTAATCCCGAGACATCTATAATTAATTTTAAAATCCCCTCGTTTATGGTGTTCCGAATTCGATTATCCATATTTTCTTTGATGTCATTAATAACAAAGGGAGATAATTCCGGCGGTAATTTGAAGAAAAGGAAATCTTCAATGAATTTAAAATATCTGGCCGAGGAATCCAAATCCATAACCTTAAACATTACTGCGTCAGTTTTATTTGGATTGAATGGCTTGGTAATACAATCTGCAAAGCCTGAGTTTAGAGCTTTCTTTTGGGCTGATTCATCGCCTTGGACAATCATTCCGATTACAGGAGTGTTCAGGACATTATGATTGGTTTTAAGCTTCCTGCGTAAATCAACCGCGGTATCGTTCTCTAATGCCATGCTTATCAAGATGGCTGAAAAGGAGGAGCTTTCACAAATCTTCAAAGCACCTGCTTCGTTGGGAGTACTTTGCACAACCCAATCATTTTTTGCGAAAATATCGGTTAGTTGTTTTACAATATTTGGCTTATCATCCACTACGAGAATTTTGACAATTGATTCGGTGGTTGCTGAAGAAATGGTTTCATTCGCGGACATTTCCTTGGTTGCTAACCGATTCATTCTGTAAAGACGGCGTCCTAATGTACGAATTAATTTAACGGAAACTTTAGGGTTTTTGGATACTATATCCTCAATGCTTTCTTCCACATGTCTAACTTTAGCCGGAGACTTAGCTTTAATAACAGCGTCCCGTTTTAAGCCCAAAATTTCGCTGAGTTCGCCAAAGATTGAGCCAGGTTGATCAATTTCGCTGAGGGTTTTTCCTTCGCGAACAACTTCTAATGCTCCGGACTCCAAGATACAGAAACCTTTGCCTAATTCGCCATCGTTTAAAACGATGTCTCCTTCAGCATATTCTTGTAATCTAATCATGGGATATAGTAATTATCATCGATTAATAATATAAAGGGATCAAATAAATTCGTCCATCAAATATTTGGCAATTTTGTTTTAAGCGTAATTTATCATTCATAATTCAACCATTATTAATTTCAATGTTATAAATTATTAATTTTACGTTACCAATCATTTCCGCAATCCCAAGCCCGAGTTGCGTTAAGCTTTCTTGGTTGAGCGATGTAACGGATAGAGTAATCCGGTCAGCATGAGTCCCGATTTTTCCCAAAGCCGAGTCCAAGCGCATCCACTTTCCTCTTAAGTGAAATTCGGTCCACATATGAAAACCCATAACATTTTTTTTCCCTTTGAAACTTTTAAGATAGGCAATACCGGATGCAACTCTAGTTGGAATGCCCATAGCTCTACCTAATGCTGCAAGAAAGACTGCGTGTTCAGTACAATCACCTTCTCTTTTTTTTGCGGTTTCTGTTGCGGACGCAAAACCTACTTTAAAGTTTTTATAAATTAAGTATTTTTGAGCAAAAAAGAAAAGTTTTTCCGATAGTTCGATTATATTTTTAGAACCCTTCCCTGCGTTTTGAGCGAGTTGACGGATTAATGGATTATCTGAATCAATCATTAGGTTTGCGGTTTTGAATTCTTGAGCGGTTTTGAATTCTTTTTTTATTCTGACCGTGTCTTTACCCCACTTTTCAGCCTTAATTTCGATAATCAAATTTTTGTCATCCAATTTAGTTACCTTTTGGAGTTCACTTTGGTAAAGGGGTTGGCTTAGCTGTCCTTTAGTCAATTCCATTTTGAATTTAACAGATTGGGCATTTGAAGGGATTTCTTTTTTCAGGTAAATAAGAGAGTTAAGAAGGAATTCCTTTGATTCTGGGCTCTGCTTTGCTTCGAATTTATTACTTTGTTTAATTTCCACAGGAAGTCCTCCCAGTTGTATTTTCGTTTTTACTGCAAACCCCCAAGCATCAAGCCAACTCTGTGTTTTAATTTTTCCAACGCTCGTGGCCATAGAAATCTCTGTTTGGAAAACTTTCTGATTTTGCCCTAAAATGGAAACCTCTGTTTCTCCCATTGTTTTAATCCTTGCTTTGGTTGGCGAAGCCATTCCAAAGTCAGCTGAATATACCTTGGTTTCAAATTCCCTACCTTTTTCCTTAAAATTATTTTCTCTCAATGCTTTCATTAACCCCCATGTCATTTTTCCTTCCGGGTCAAGTGGGTGGCGTGTTTCGTTCTCCCGAAAAAATTGTTTTTCTTTAATCACAATCTCATTTCCTTGCACCCATCCGTTTTTGGTTACAGGTACACCCGCCATTTCCATTTTTCCAGAAAAGCTGATTATTTCTCCGGAGAGCATTTCTCTAGTACTTTCCATAGATTTGATTTCAATTAAAACTCCTGCACGCCTAACTGACATTACAAAAGTACTCTTGGATATGACTTCTCCTTTTTCCAACTTCATGGTTGAATGGGAGTATCCGACCTTGGATTCGCCGAGAAACACTTCATACCACCTATCAAGTTCTTTAAATGAATTCTTATTTCCATTTTCCTGTGCGGGAACCTTTTGTGCAGTCAATAAATAACTGACAAAAAGAAGAGATATGAAATGCCATAACCGGTATTTATAAGGTATGAAATATGCTAAATGATGAAATAAATACATCGTATTTGATATGTTGGACAACTTGTCGGTCTTTCTTTTAAGTGTCGAGATAACAATCTTATAACTATGGAGCAAAATTTTGATTTTATCGTACTTGGTGGTGGAAGTGCCGGTTATGCCGCAGCCCGAACTATTCATGAACATGGTGGTTCGGTAGCTTTGGTTGACGGAGCTGATGAGTTGGGTGGTTTATGTATTCTAAGAGGCTGTATGCCATCCAAAACCCTTATTTACTCAGCAGAAATGTTACATCTTGCTCAAAAAGGGAGCACATTTGGATTTGTTGGAGAAAAACCTCGGGCAAATATTGAGGCGATGCATGCTCGGAAAAAAGAAGTGATTGCGGAGTTTGCAGATTATCGGAAAGAACAACTGGAGGATGGTCGATTTTCCCTTTTTCGTTCTCATGGCCAATTTGTTGATGGGCAAAGCGTTCAATTAAGTGATGGAACAATCCTTCGTTCAGCTAAAATTTTAATATCCACTGGTTCTCAGGTTAAGGTCCCAAACCTGCCCGGGCTATCGGGGGTTGATTACAAAACAAGCGATGATGTTCTTGACTTGGAAGCTGTACCATCCGAATGCGTTGTTTTAGGAGGAGGGGTAGTTGCCTGCGAACTAGCTCAGTTTCTTTCTCGTATAGGATCCCGGGTGACTCTTTTACAGAGAAGCCCGCGTTTGCTAAAGGAGTTTCCACATGAAGCTTCTCGAACATTGGAAAATGCTTTGGAATTAGAGGGGCTTGCGTTGCAACTCGGAGTTAATTTTAGGAGCTTTTCTCAAATCGATAAAGAATATGTTGAGGTCACTTACGAGCACGAGGGGGAGGAGAAAAAGATCCAAACATCCTTTTTATTTTTAGCCCTTGGGCGAGAACCGGCAACCCATTCTTTAAACTTGGAAAATGTGGGAGTTAATCTTTTACCCACTGGGCATATTCAAACCAACTCCTTTCAGCAAACATCCCGTCCAGAATTTTACGCGGCTGGTGATTGTGCAGGTCCTCATGAAATTGTACATATCGCTATAAAGCAGGGCGAAACAGCTGCATTACATGCAATGGGAAAAAAGGTAAGGCCGATGCAATATGATTGCCTGCTCTCAGTGGTATTTACTGATCCTCAGCTTGCAATTGTGGGCTTGAATCCGTCCGAATTAAAGAAAAGGAAGATCGATTTTTTATCGGCATCTTTTCCTTTTGACGATCATGGAAAGTCCATTCTTATGGATGCAAAACACGGGTATGTTGCGGTTCATGCTGATAAGAAAACGGGAGTAGTCCTAGGGGCAGAATGCGTGGGTAAAGATGCAGGGGAATTAATTCATTCCCTTTCCATTGCCGTAGGTTTAAAAGCCACGGTTCATGATTTATTAAATGCGGATTGGTATCATCCCACTCTATCAGAAATTTGGACTTACCCGTTGGAAGATCTTGCAGAGGAAATTATACTTCCCGATCAGAAAAAGTAATAAAGCATAAAAATTGCACAACCAGCCAATCCGCCCGCCCACAATCGATCTTCTCGAATAACGGAGATCCCTTCTTCTGCAGCTTTTACTCGAGCAGAAAGAAAAAAGCAAAGAAAGGTCCATATAGAACCAACCCATGCAGCGTGTACCGGCTTTATTGTTTCAAGTACGACCAAGCTCGCTAAAGTAGCGTATATCAGGAGAGTAATCGTCAGGGTTTTTCCCAAAACAATAAATTGTTTTGAGGTAAATATTCCAAGTCCTATCCAAGTGAGTTTTCCTTTTTCAGGATCAGCCTGGGTCCTTTTACTGACAATGATGTGAACGAGGAGGCTTAGGATTGCAGAGAGAAAAGCACCATGCATGAAATTAAGCTTGGTTCCGAAAAGATCAATGAGAACTGCATTACCCTGTGCGATCGACGCATAGAGGGGAGGGATGCCGTAGCTGAAGACAACTCCGGATAAAATAGCAGAAACTCCGCCCGCCGCAGTCGCACCTTTCCAAAACATGCCAACCATGAAGGCAATAACGACACCAGCTATGAGGTTACCCTGGTGCTTTGCAACATGAAGAAAGAAACTATCCTGAGAATTTGGATCCATTGTAAAAATGGTAAGAATTCCGGCAAAAATTATAAAAACAACAATCCATGTTCGGCCAATGGAAATTAATTTTCGATCATCTGCTTGGGGGTTAATGAACTTTTTGTATAAATCAAAAGTCATAATGGTAGCGGCTGAATTCATCATTGAGTCTAAGCTCGATAGAATAGCTCCAATCATTCCAGCAGCAATTAACCCGACCAATCCATAACCCAGCGGAGAAATTAATTCAGTAAGCAATTTGATAAACACAGCATCCTGAGCCACTTCAAGATTACGGTCCTTAAAAAGGTAGTACGCGGCAATACCTGTTCCAATTGAAAAGAAAGGTATAAGTAATTTAAAAAAACCGGCAGCTAATATACCGATCCTGGCTTCTTTATCCGTCCGAGCGGAAAGAGCTCGTTGCACAATAAACTGATTGGTTCCCCAATAGTAAAAATGTAAAACCATCAGTCCGGTTAAGACACCAGTCCATGGAAGGGATGCGTGATTCGAAGCATTGTACAAGTGGAGCCTTTCAACCCCTTCACTACCTAAATCCCTCGCCACGAGGTTAGCCCAGCCTCCAATTTCGGGCTGAGAAAAAGTTACATAGGCAACCAATAATCCGGCAAGAAGTAGAAGGACAGATTGAATGACATCGGTAATAATTACCGCCTTCAATCCGCCAAAAATAACATATGCACCCGTTACCAAAGCCATAATTAAAATACCCAACTTGTAATAAATAGGTTCAACATCCCCGGGAGAGAGTTCCGGGTTGTTCATATTACCGCCAATAAAAGAGACGGGCAGAGGTGCACCAGGATTTAAACCATCTATTTCATTTTTTAAATGAACTCCAACAATTCTACCATTTTCGAGTTGGGAAGTAAGACCTTCTCTAATCTCTCCGCCAATTTTGACTTTTGGTACTGAGCCATATTTTTCTCCGCCAAAATTAATTTTGATATCGGTTAAAATACCATTCTTATCAACCACAGACTCCGCTACTGCCTTTCTTCCTGTGTCCCCCTGTAAAAGAAGGTTGATTGAGCGTGACCCGATGTAAAACCCTGGAACCATTTGGATGACAACCATGATGATAACCATGATCAATGCATAACTGACTCTGCTTTTATCATCATATCTTTTGCTTAGATAATCACTTAGAGTATAAACATTTAGTTTTCTGTAGACGGGTAAGAAGAAATAACAAAGCATAAGCAAACCTGCAATTGCAGTGATTTCAAAGTGGCTTTGTGCGAAACCCACCGCGAAGCCAACCCCCATCATTCCCACTATATGATTGGCTGAAACATTGGATCCAAAAATCGATCCTGCCACCCCCCACCATCTGGTGCTTTTGCCCGCAAGAAAATAATCTTCGGAGTTTTCCTCTTTCCTGCCTGACCATAATCCAAATGCCATCACGGCAAACAGGGATCCAAAGAAAATAATGAGGTCTTGAGTCGAAAGTAGGCTATTCAT
>TARA_B110000008_G_C16978250_1_pt1 | contig 10223 bp, 13 predicted proteins | sample TARA_B110000008 | Tara Oceans TARA_B110000008 (sample SAMEA4396496) | marine metagenome | biome: Westerlies Biome; feature: [DCM] deep chlorophyll maximum layer (ENVO:01000326); material: water (ENVO:00002006), including particulate matter (ENVO:01000060) such as... | depth 40 m
ACCTTAAATCATTTAAATTTATAAGAAATAAATTTAATTATTCTAAAGACATTTTTTAATTTTAACTAAATCACTAAATAAATAGTTTAAATTTTCTAGAGAATTTTTTTTGATCTTCTTTTTTTTGTAAAAAAAATTATTAATTTGTATTGGTATATTTTTTATATTTTTTACAATCCTTGTATTTAATTTTTCATTTTTTTTTATCAAAATTTCATTCATATCTTTAAAATTTATTATAAATTTATTTTTATTTGTTCTAATAATTAATATTCTTTTTTTATTCTTTTTATTTTTTGAAGCATTAAGAATAATTTTAGTATTATTATAAGTAGAAACAATCTTGTTTTTTTTTACAGTTGAATAATTGTTTATTAAATTTTTATTGTTTATAAAAATCCTAATTATAGAAAAAAAATGGTAATAAGCATCTTCTATAAAATTAATATTTTTATTAAATTTTTTCTTTTCATTTTTGTTATCAAACCAATTTATTATTAGGCTTTCAATTTTACTATTTTTAATTTCCTTTTTGATATATTTGAAATAAGTTGAATAACTAAATTGAAGGCCCAAATAAATATTTTTTTTATTTAATTTATATTTAAAATAGTTATTTGGATTATTAGTTAAAGGCTTTTCAATTAAAATCTCATTTTTAAGATGTGTAATTTTTTTAATTATATTTAATCTTTTTTCAGTTGCGTTTGAAATAATTATATAAAAATTTCTTTTAATATTAATGTCAGTTAATTTCCTAAAGATTTCATAATCTTTAAACTTATGATTAATAAATATTTTTTTTAACTCTTTATTTGAACTTACTATATTGACTTTAACTTTTTTTTTAACTATCTCATCAAGATAAATTTTTGCCCATCTACCTCCACCAATTAATATTAATTCTTTAGTTATATTTTTTTTCAAAGTCTAGTTTTTTAAATCAACTCTTTATAAAATCTTTATTTTCTATGATGTTAATGATTTTATTTTTAACTTTCATTTTTTTTAAATATTTTTTTATTTCGCTACTTATGTGCCACGAAAAATTGATAATAATGGATTTTTTACCTAATGTTTTGAGCATACTTCTATCTGGTAAAATTGGAATCTTTCCTCCTGGTACAAAATGAAAATTTTTAGGCGAATTATTTTGTTCAAAAATACATTTTAATTTATTTGAGTCTAATTTTAGAAGATTTATTAAAATAGATGCTCGTCCAGGAAATGCTTTACCATAAATTGTATGACCTTTTTTAATTAAATCATTAATAACCAAATTTTTACTTTTTTTCCATATATTTATTTTATTTTTTAGACTCATGAATTCTTTTTTAAATAATTTTTCTTTTTTTAAAATTTTTTTTATATCAAATTTATTTTTATTATCATTGTTTGACATATAAACCCTAATATTGCCACCATACCTTTTGGGAAACTCTATTTTTTTTATTTTCATTCCTAAAAGTTTCGAAATATAAATAAATGAATTCACGCTATATGTTCTCGGATGTTCCTGATAAAATGTATCAAATTGATTTGTTTTAAATACTGATCCCATGTAGTGATTCTCAATTACTAAATAGTTTATATTCGGTACCAAAAGCTTTAAATTTTTGATTAATTCTTGGAAATCTGGAATGTGAGCAAAAACATTTGTAAATGTTACCACATCAATAAATTTATTTTTACTTAAAATTTTTGTAACTGATTTTTTTGTAAAATATTCATTAAAAATTTTATGATTTTTTGAACAATCTTCGTATGCATTAGTAGGCTCTATACCAAAAGTTTTAAATCCTTTTTTTTTAAAAAAATTAAGCAACGAGCCATCATTACAACCAATATCTAATACACTTTTATTTTTTTTTTTAATTAATTTAGAAACTTTATTTGTAAAATCATCCATTCCTTTTTGAACATCTTTTGTTAAAGCAGCTCGATAATTATATTTCTTTGGGAATAAAATTTTTTGATCAACTTTGTGTAATTGATTTATAGTTAAACAGTTTTTACAAAGTTTAAGTTCAATTTTATAGAGCTTATTTTTTTTTGATGAACCTATCTTTTTTAAGTCATCACATAAAGGCTGAGCACCAAGTGATAAAACGTTTGGAGAGAGTTTATCTTTACAGACATCACAATTTTTTTTCATTATTTGTATTTTTAGGGTTATAATGTATTGAAATTAATTTAATTTTTTATTTATAAACTATAAGAATGGATAAAGCAAAAAAAAATATTGATGTCGTGTTGTTGTGTGGAGGTAAGGGGCAAAGGTTGAGACCTTTAACTGCAAATGTTCCTAAGCCTTTACTGCTAGTAAATAAAAAACCTTTTTTGTATTATGTAATAAAAAATTTCTTAAAGATAAAGGTAAATCATATTTTTTTAGCAAGTGGCTATAAATCTCATAAAATTTTAGCATTTAAAAAAAAATATTTTAACAAAGTGAATAATATAACGGTAATTAATTCAGGTAACGTTGATATTATTAAAAGAATACAAGATTGTTCTAAATTAATTAAAAATGATTTTTTTGTTTGTTATGGTGATACATTTATTAAGATTAATTTAGAAAATTATGTCAAAGCTTTTTATAAGAGCAAAGCAGATGCATTAGTTTCAAGTGCATATTATCAACTGAAATTTGGGACACTAAAACTGGATAAAAAAAAATTATATATAAAAAAATTTCAAGAAAAACCTACAATTCAAGAACCAATTAATTTAGGATATTTTATTTTTAAAAAAAATACTTTAGGAATGTTGAATAAAAATAGTAATTGGTTAAATTTTTTAAATAATTTTACGAAACAGAAAAAATTAAAAACAATTATTACTAAGAAAGAGTACTTTACTTTTGATAGTCCTAGAGATTATCATGAAATTAAAACTAAATTTATCTAAAGAGTAAATTATGGGTTTTTTGTTAAATGATGTAATAGTTTTGTCGAAAAATGCTGAATTTTTAGTTAATCGAGATCATTTCTATAGTTTGGGCAACCCCACATCTCATGTTAACTCTAGGGACCTTAAATTTGTACTCAGCAAATATAATTTAAAAAAATTTAATATTTCTGAGGAATATCTAAATAAAGTTATGTTAAGTGATTTACGAAAATCAAAAGAAAATAAAATTATTAGTTTTGAATATTTTACAAAACTCTTAAATTTTAAAAAATTTAGCTCTATAGATATAGATCCAAAAGAAAAACCATCTTTTTGTATAGATGTAACAAAAAAAAATATAAATGATGATTTTATTTCCAAAGCAGACATGATTTATGACACTGGAAGTTTAGGATATACTAATGATCCAATAGCAGGATTAAATTTTTTAAATAGTTTATTAAAAGTTAATGGAATAATTGTTCATCAATCATCACATAATGGTTTTATTAAAACTGGCTATTTTCAATTTAACATCAGCTTTTTTATAGATTATTATAAAAAAAACAATTTAGAAATTATATACTCATCTTATGGTTTTTTTTCAAATTGGCTTAAAAAAATAATTATGGGAAAGTGGAAAATTGATATTGAGGAAAATCCAAATTTGAACAGAATTAAAAAAGAAAAGAATTCTCTTTATTTCGTTGCAAAAAAAAAGGATAACTAAAAAATGAAAAAAAAAAAAATTTTAATAATTGTTGCTCATCCAGATGATGAAATTTTAGGATGTGGAGGATCAATTATAAAGTTTTCTAAAAACTCAATGATTAAAACGGTATTCACCTGCAAGACTCACGACACTAGAAATAATATTAAAAATTCAGATGATAATGAAAAACGACAAATTATTGCCAAAAAGGTGGCAAGATACCTTAAAATCAAACAACCTTCTTTTTTAAATTATCCTGGCTTAAAAATGAATAGAAACGATACTACAAAAATGGCTAAGTCAATCTATGAGGAAATTTTAAAATTTAAACCAGAAATTATTTTTTCTCATTGTATAGACGATAATCATCATGATCATAGAGTTACAGCTGAGGCAGTATTTATTGCAACCAGGCCATCTTCTAAAATAAGTTATTTAAAAAAAATATATTCAATGGAAATTCCGTCTGCTTCAGACAAACTTTTTTCTAAGAAAAATTTTTTTAATCCTAATTATTTTATTGATATTAAAAAAACATATAAAAAAAAAATAGAAATATTGAATAAATTTTATAAAAAAGAATTACGTTCATATCCAAATTCAATGTCGTTAAAGTCTATTAAAAACAAAATAAGATATAGAGGTAATTTAGTTAACTTAGAATTCGCAGAAACATTTGAGATAAACAGAATAATAGATTAAGATAAAGTTTAAATAATTCACACATATGAAAAAAAAAATTTTAATAACAGGTGGCTCGGGGTTTATTGGGTCACACATGGTAAGAGAGTTAGTTAAGAAAAATTATGAAGTAGCCATAACAACGAAATATGACAGTGTTTATGAGAATATTAGATTATATAATTTATGGAAAAAAGTTAAAGTTATTGAATGTGATTTAAGACACTCAAATTCTATAAGTAAAATTAATGATTTTAATCCAAAAATTATATTACACTTTGCTGCTTACAATGATGTAAAGGGTAGTTTTTTAAATTACAATGAAGCATTAGAGAGCAATACAATTGGCACTGCAAATCTATTAGAAAATTTAAAAAGCTATGAGCAATTTGTATATATCTCCACATCTGAAGTTTATGGTCATCAAAAGAAAGGTGTGTTGTTTCATGAAAAGCTTCTGCCACATCCAATTTCACCATACTCCATAGGAAAATATACGGGTGAACTATATGCACAAATGCATATGTTACACATGCATAAACCAATAAAGATATTGAGACCATTTAATGTTTTTGGAGAAACACAAAGTAATAAAGCAGTAATACCCGAGCTTATTGAAAAATTTATTAAAAATGAAATGGTAAAAATTACCAAAGGACTTCAAACTAGAGAATTTAATTATGTGGGAAATACAATAAATTTTTTGTATCAAGCGTTAAATAAAAATTCTTTCTTTAATAATATTGTAAATATTTCAGATGGAAATGAAGTATCAATAAGAACTTTAGCTAAAAAAATTCAAGAATTAACAAATTCAAAATCCAAATTAATAGTTGGCGGCATTTCCGAGAGACCAACAGAGATTCACAAAATGAAAGCTTCTGTAGGAAAAATGAAAAGTCTACTTCAAAACAAGCAGAAATTAATCAGTTTTGAAGAGGGTTTAACAAAAACTATAAATTGGTATAAAGAAAAAGAAAAGCTATCTGAAATTTTTAAATAAATGTCAAAAATTTCAATAATTATTCCATTATTTGACCGCCACGATTTTACTGAGAGAATTTTAAGTTATTATGAACTAAATAAAGTTGAATATCCTTTTTATATTGCAGATGGATCTAAAAAAAAAATTTTTAATCAAAAATTTCTGAAAAAAAAATTTCCAAATATTAAAATTATTTATAAAAGTTTTCCATATGATAAAAATTTTAGACTATTTAATAAAAAAATGCTTAAAGTTGTGGAGTCAATAAAATCTGAGTATGTTTATCAAATTGCAAATGATGATTTTTTTAACCCTAGTTTTTTAAAACAATCAGAACTATTTTTGAATAAAAATAAGACCTATACTTTTGTTGGTGGTAAAGTTAGAAATTTTAGAGTTATTCAGCCATTTAAAAATGTTAATGATTTTGGTTTTTTTTATTTGATGGAAGCTATTCAATATTCACATTATAAAAATGTTTATAAGAGTATTAAATCTGAAAGCAAAATAAACAGAGTTGGAAATTTTCTCTCATCTTTAACTTATGAATGTTTGATTAAAAAATCCACTTATCTTGAAATTTGGAAAAGTGCATATAAATTTAAAATTACAGATAGTTTTGAGCTAAATTGGTTTATGAGCATAATACCTTTGATTAGAGGAAAAAAACATTTTATCAATATGACTAGTACTTTGCGTCAATGTAATACCCATGAAGGATTGGGTCTAACAGAAATGTTACATTTGGGAGCAAAAAGAGAGAGGTATTTAAATTTTTTAACTTTTTTAAAAGATCAAAACATCTTAACATCAAAATCAATAATTGAAAAACTTATAAAAGTAAAAAATACCAGTCTTGATATTATTGACCCATCAAGCTTAAGTGGAAAAAAGCTTCATTTTAAAAAAAAATGGTTTCCAATTTATCATTCTATAAAAAGTAATATAAGAATAATTAACTTTTATTTATTTTATATATTTTTTTTATTTAATAAAAATAAATATAAGAGACTATTTTCTGAAATTAAAACACACTTTGATGATAAGAAAAATATTTAACATATTTACATTCGTCTCTACTAGAAAATTTATTTTTTTCATAAGAAATCTTATTAACAAAGAAATAATTAAGTTTTTATATAGAAAAATTATTTTTTATTTAAAAAAAATTTTTTATTTAAAAAAAAATAAAATTAAACAAAATGAAAATGAAATAAATAAATATTTTAAAGATATAAAAAAAAATGGATTTCTCATACTTGAGAACTTTATAGATAAAAATAATTGTAAGAAAATAATTAATGAAATTGATTCATTTAAAGAATCCAATGAAAATTTAGTCTGGCAAGATGTTACAAACAGTGAATTCAGACTATTTGGTGCAGAAAAAATTAACAAAGAAATTATGAATTTTTTTTCAAATAAAACCTTTATTAACCTTGGCTCCAAGTGTTTGGGAAGAAAAATTTTAAATTTAATGACTATGGCCAACAGGATTGAAGCAAAAAAAAATAATTTAGGTTCTGGAGGAGGTTGGCATAGAGATGATATAAATTTTCAATTTAAGGCAATCATTTATTTAAGTGATGTTGACGAGAATAACGGCCCATTCCAACTTTTAGAAAAATCAAATAATTTTTTAAACATTATTAGAGATTCAATTAAATCAAAGTTTAATATACTAAATACAAGGATAGAAAATCGTAACATTGCTTTGCTAGATCAAAAAAGAGTTAAAACTATAACTGGCAAAGCTGGAACTTTAATATTAGTTGATACATCTTTAATACATAGAGGTAAGCCATTAAACAAAGGGTTTAGATATGCTTTAACGAATTACTATTACCCTTACTATCAAGTAGATTCTATGAAAAATCACTTTTTACCAAAGATTTAAATTAACTATAAATCAATTATTTTTTAATTTATTTAAAAATGCTTGATAATCTCTGATGTAATCTTTTTCTGAAAATTTTTTGTTACAGATAACCATTAACAATTGATTTTTTTTCATTTTAATTTTTACCCAATTCAACGGTGGCACTTTTACAGGATCATTAAATTCTTTAAGTCTTAATTTTTTAAGACCTTTTTTATTCTCTATAGTCATTTCAATACTTCCCTTTAAACTTAAAAAAATTTGAGTACATTTTTTATGTGCATGATTACCTCTCAAACAACTTTTATTTGAATGCAAAAAAAAAATTCTTTGACTCTTAAAATATTTTATCTTTAAATTTTCTAAAATGTGAAGCTTACAAGATTGATCTTTTATTGTTTGAATTTTCATATGATTAGCTTAAAATTAGTATTGTTTTTTTTATTTCATTTTTAACTTTTCCCATAAACTTAAAACCACTATCCTTGATTGCATCCGGTATGACTACGTATGATTTTTGGTTAAGAATTTTAGTATTTACAAACTTAATCTTTAAATTCTTTTTGTATAGTTTAATCATTTTGACAATATCTACAACTGAGTGATTTTCACTTACAGCATCAAATATTCCTAATAAATTTTTTTTAATTAATACAAATTCAATTAGTCTTACAAAATCATTTAAAACTAAATATGGTCTTTTTTTTGTGTATAATTTTCTCCATACAGTTATAGGTTTTGATAGAGCTGCTTGATAGGAAAATTTATTAATGGCTGTATGAAATCTTATACCAGTAGATATTCCGCAAATTGTACCAAGTCTTAAAATAGTAAATTTTTTTAACTTTTTTTTAATATAATTTTCTTCAAAAATTTTGCATTGTGCATAAGGACTTTGAGGATTGATCATGCTCAGTTTTTGATTATTTATTGAATTAATCACTTTAGATTGATCCCCATATACACTTGTAGAAGAAGCAAAGATTAGATGAATTTTTTTATTTTTACAAAAATTAACAATTTTTTTTGTTCCGTTTAAATTATTTTTTAATACTTCATTTTCTTGGTCAATACTTTTTTCAGCATTGGTTATTGCTGCCAGATGAATTGCATAATCAATTTTTGTATTAATTTTTGAAAATGGAAATTGATTAAGGTCTTCATCAAACAAAACTATTTTTTTTTTTTTAACTTTAATAAAAGAATAAAATCTTTGAGTTAAAAAATTATCAATAATAAATATTTTTTTTATCTTTTTGTTCTTAGTAAATTTTTCTATAAGTATAGATCCTAAATGACCAAACCCCCCTGTTATCAAAATATTCATATTAATTCTTATTTTTTACTTTTTTAAATAGGTTTGGTATTAATTTATTTTTTAAACTTAATTTATATTCTTCATTGGAACTGTATACCCCAGATGTCGCATAAATCATATGATTTTCACTTGATAATGTTATATATCCATGAGCTACACCAGGAGGAAAAAAATAAACCAAACTATCTTTTTTAGTATTAATATTTAGAATATCATAATTCTTAAATGTTTTTGACTTTGGTCTTGTGTCGAAAAGAAATACTCTAATTTTACCTTTGAGTAGATAATTCCACTGACTTTGTTTATAATGAAGATGCCATCCTTTTATAATATTTTTTTTTATAAATGAGTGACTAATTTGTTTAAATTTTTTTTTATTAAAAGCATTTTCTTTAAATATTTCCCTAAAAAAACCCCTATCATCAATATTAGATTTAATTTTCTTAAAAAATACACCATTAATTTTAGACATAGGTTTATCTTTTTATTTTTTTTATATGAGAATTAATATTATTAGATAACAATAAATTATTAGACCATTGTTTTAACAATTTGTATTTCTTATTTTTTTTCAGAAAAATATCTAAGGCAGTTTTTGGATTATGTGTTCTGTTCCATTCTCTTGGTCTATATTCAGGTACATAATTAATTATAGTATCCCCAACAATAATAATATCATCTTTATTAACTATTTTATCATATAAAATTAATTCCTTGAGAACATGCTGTTCAGTATGATTAGAATCTAAATGAATTAAACATTTTTTATATTTTTTTTTCATTTTTGTTATCATGGAAAAAATTCTTTTATCTAGAGAACTACCTTCAATCATTTTGACTTTATTGGAAGCTTTTTTTTTCAGTCTTAGTTTTAAATCTTTTGGCATAAATATATCAATGCCAACTATTTTTTTTACAGGAAGAGATTTAGCTAAAGAATCATAGAATAATAGCAATCCACCCCAAGCTACACCTATTTCAATTATTATTTCTGGTTTTTCTTTGAAAATAATATCTTGAATCTTAATAATATCTTCTGGTGTTTGTAGAATTGGTTCACCAAGCCAATAGTGTTGATAGCACCAATTATACTTGTCACTTTCTGCAAATAATTTGAATTTTAATTTATTTATCTTTGCATTGCTAGCTAAAGCATATGAATTTTTTTTAGCATTTTTAACAAATTGTAGTTTAGTAATTATTTTTTTATTCATTAGATTAATTTGAAGTATTATATAATAATAAATTATAAGTGTATAAAAAAAAATAGTTATAACAGGAGCTAACAGCTTTTTAGGTAAAAATGTTATAAATTTGCTTGAAAAAAAGTTTATAATCCAAAAACTATCATTCAAAAGATTCAGTAAAATAAAAAATAGTAAAAAAGAAATATACCTAGATAAATATATCAAAAAACATAAACCTCATGCTGTAATTCATCTTGCAACTTATTTTTCTAAAAAAAAAGATAAGAAAACGCTTAAAGAATGTATCAAAGTTAACTACTTTTTCTCAAAAATACTTTATCAAGCAACAGTAGATAATTTAGTAAATAAATTTATTTATACGGGTACCAATTATGAAAGTATAAGTGATAATAAAAAAGTTTATCCCTATATACTATCAAAAAAAAAATATAGTATTTTTTTAAAAAAAACTAGTTCAAAAAAAACTAATCTAATTTGTCTTTATCTATCAAATGTTTATGGTGAGAATGATAAAAGAAAAAAATTATTCAACTAATTAAAATTATTAA
>TARA_B110000008_G_scaffold101875_1_pt1 | contig 10198 bp, 21 predicted proteins | sample TARA_B110000008 | Tara Oceans TARA_B110000008 (sample SAMEA4396496) | marine metagenome | biome: Westerlies Biome; feature: [DCM] deep chlorophyll maximum layer (ENVO:01000326); material: water (ENVO:00002006), including particulate matter (ENVO:01000060) such as... | depth 40 m
ACGGTTAAACGTACTGGAGCAAAGGTTAAGGGTCCTATTCCTATGCCAGTAAAAAAACACAAAACCACTATCCTCATATCCCCTCACAAAGACAAAGACGCCAGAGACCAATACGAAATTCGAACACACAAAAGAACCCTAGATATCCTCGAGCCATCAGAGAAGACCTTAGATGCTCTTACAAAACTTGAACTTTCTGCAGGTGTAGTAGTTCAAATAAGCTTAGACGAGAATAAATAAATGAGTATTGGATTAATTGGAACAAAACAGGGAATGACTAGGTTATTCACGCCTGAAGGTGATTCTTTTGCTGTAAGCGTTGTTAGTGTAAACCCCAACACAATTACTCAAATTAAATCTCAAGAACTTGACGGTTACTCTTCAATTCAAGTAACAACTGGAGAGAAGAAAGAAAAACACCTCTCAAAACCTCTTGCTGGGCATTACAAAAAGGGTTCAGTCGCTCCAGGAAATGGACTTTGGGAATTTAAGGTTAATTTAGAAGATCTTGAAAATTTAGAAGTAGGTAGTCAGCTAAATATTGATATATTCGAAGAAGGCCAAAAAATAGATGTTCAAGGAAAATCAAAAGGAAAAGGCTTTGCTGGAACAGTAAAAAGATGGAACTTTAAGATGCAGGATGCTACTCATGGAAACTCTATATCACATAGAGCTCCAGGCTCCATAGGCCAATGCCAAACTCCAGGTAAGGTATGGAAAGGTAAAAAAATGTCAGGACACATGGGCGACGAAAAGAAAACTATCCAAAATCTCAAAATAGCCTCAATTGATTCAGATAATAACTTATTACTAATTAAAGGTGCCATACCAGGACCAACCGGTTCAAATGTGATTCTTAAACCTGCAGTAAAATAAAATGGAATTAGAAGTATTAAATCAAAACGGCTCTGGAGAATCTAAAGTTTCTCTGGCTGAGGCTGTATTCAATCAAGACTTTAACCAAGACTTGGTGCATCAGCTTGTAACTACATATGTTCACAATAGCCATCAAGGTACAAAAGGTCAAAAAAATAGATCAGCTGTTAGAGGCGGAGGAAGAAAACCTTGGAAACAAAAGGGTACTGGAAGGGCAAGAGCAGGAACTATTAGATCACCCATTTGGAGAGGTGGTGGTGTGACTTTCGCTCATAAATATCAAGATGTTAAACCCAAAAAAATAAATAAGAAAATGTACAGATCTGCAATGAGATCTATTTGGTCCAAGATTGCAGAAGAAAAAAAATTAGTGGCCGTAACTGAACTAAAAATCGATGAACCAGTTAAGTCGTCTCAAGTTAAAACTATCCTTTCTGATCTAGGCCTAAATAGCGCGCTTATAATTCTTTCAAACAACAATGAAAATTTAATTAAGGCTTCAAAAAACTTAACCGAATGTAAGGTTCAGTCAATGAATTCAATAGACCCTTCTGCTCTTATAAAAGCGGAAAAGGTTATCGTCACTTCTGACACTCTAGATAAATTAACAGAGGTGCTTTCATAATGAAGACAGAGTTATACAAAGTTATCAAATCACCATACCTTACCGAAAAGGTTTCTTCTTTAATGGGTGAAGCAAATCAATATGCATTTAAGGTTGATCTAAATGCTACAAAACTACAAGTAAAGAAAGCAGTTGAGGGCTATTTTTCAGTAGATGTAGAGAATGTAAATATCATAAAAGTTAAAGGAAAGACAAAACGATCAAAATATAGAATCAGAAAAAAGTCTGATTGGAAAAAGGCATACGTAAAACTAGCTGATGGTCAGTCTATTGAGGTAACTTCAGAATAATGGCAACTCAAATAAAAAAATCAAAACCAACTTCTCCCGGAAGAAGATTTAGGTCTTGGGTTTCTAGGGATGATCTTCACAAAGGAGAGCCTCACGCGCCCCTTTTGGAACCAAAAAAACAGAAATCAGGTAGAAACAATCAAGGCAGGATAACGACTAGACACAGAGGTGGAGGTCATAAAAAGCATTATAGAATTATTGACTTCAAGAGATTGAAAGATGGAATTCCAGCTAAGGTAGAGACTTTAGAATACGATCCCAATAGATCAGCTAATATCGCACTACTCTTATATGCTGACGGTGAAAGAGCCTACATCATTGCTCCTGATGGTTTAGAAGTAGGGTCTTCAATCTTATCAGGTAAGGACGCACCTATAGCTTCAGGAAATTGTATGGCCTTAAAGGACATGCCTCTAGGTACAGTTGTTCATTGCATAGAGCTGTTTCCTGGTAAAGGAGCTCAGATGGCAAGAAGTGCTGGTGCTTCAGCTCAAATACTTGCGATAGAGGGAAGATATACCACGCTCAGATTAAGAAGCGGCGAAGTTAGGAGAGTTCTTGCAGAATGCAGAGCTACTATAGGTAGCGTTTCAAATTCTGAACATTCCCTAAGGTCTATCGGAAAGGCCGGTGCCAAAAGATGGATGGGTATAAGACCAACCGTCAGAGGGGTTGCTATGAACCCAGTAGATCACCCGCATGGTGGTGGAGAAGGTAAGACATCTGGAGGAAGACACCCAGTGACTCCATGGGGAGTTCCTACAAAAGGATACAAAACACGTAAGAAAAATAAACCAAGCAATCGAATGATTGTTAGAAGAAGAAACTAAAATGCCTAGATCACTTAAAAAAGGACCATTTATTGACTTACATCTGCAGAAAAAAGTAGATCAAGCAATTGCAACTAATGATAAAAAGCCAATTAAGACATGGTCAAGAAGGTCAATGATATCACCTGATATGGTTGGACTAAATATTGCGGTCCACAACGGAAGGCAACATGTTCCGGTTTTCATTCAAGAAGATATGGTAGGACACAAATTAGGTGAATTTGTTTTAACTAGAACATTTAAGATGCATTCTGGAGATAGGAAATAAGGCATGAGTCAATCAACTGCAAAGCTACGAAGTGCTCGTATTTCTAGTCAAAAGGCTAGACTAGTTGCCAATCAGATAAGAGGGAAACATATCGAAGAAGCTCTTGGTATCCTGTCATTTGCTCCACAAAAATCTGCTCATATCATTAAAAAAATATTGGAGTCAGCCATAGCTAATGCTGAACACAATCACGGTTTAGATATAGATTCATTATTTGTCTCTACCATAGCTGTTGATGAGAGTTTTACAATGAAGAGAGTAAGAGCAAGAGCAAGAGGAAGAGCGGATAGATTTTTTAAAAGAAGTTGCAATATTGCATTAACGTTAGAGGAAAAAGGAAAGTAATGGGACAGAAGGTACATCCAATTGGTTTTAGGCTAGGAATCACTACTCAACATACTTCCAACTGGTATGCTGAAAAATCGCAATATACAGAGAACCTACTGAAAGATATTGAAGTAAGAGAGCATCTAACTAAGAAGCTCGCTCATGCATCAGTTAGCAGAATAGATATAGAGAGAACTGCAGATAATGCTCGAGTGCTTATACATACTGCAAGACCAGGTATTGTAATTGGGAAAAAGGGCGAAGATATAGATAAAATGAGGGAGGATATTACAAGAAGGATGGGTATTCCTGTAACTCTCAGTATACAAGAGATTAGGAAACCAGATTTAGATGCAAAACTCCTCGCTGAAAGCGTTGCTCAACAACTGGAAAGAAGAGTGATGTTCAGAAGAGCCATGAAAAGAGCTGTTCAAAATGCAATGAGACAAGGTGCTGAAGGTGTAAAAATACGAGTTGCTGGAAGGCTTGGCGGAGCTGAAATAGCCAGAGCTGAAATACAGAAGGAAGGTAGGGTTCCATTGCATACTTTAAGAGCTGATGTCGACTATGGACTTGCTGAAGCAAATACAACTTACGGTGTAATAGGTGTTAAGGCATGGGTTTTCAGAGGCGAAGTTCTTGATAATCAAAATAAAGATTCAGACTAAAAGGTAAATAAATGTTTCAACCTAAGAGAACAAAATACAGAAAGCAGCAAAAAGGCAGAAATACTGGTAATGCTCAAAGAGGAGCAACACTAAGCTTTGGTACTTTTGGGCTCAAGGCAACACAAAGAGGCCAGCTAACTTCACGACAGATCGAAGCAGCGAGAAGGGCAATGACGCGTCACGTAAAAAGAGGAGCAAAAATCTGGATTCGAGTTTTTCCTGATAAACCAATCACCAAGAAACCTCTAGAGGTTAGACAAGGTAAAGGAAAAGGAAATGTTGAATATTGGGTATGCCCAATAAAACCTGGCAAGATCTTATATGAAATGGAAGGTGTAGATGAAGAGCTAGCTAAAGAGGCCTTTGCACTCGCATCAGCTAAGATGCCTATTGCAACAACATTTATTAGGAGAGTCTAATGGCAAAAGAAAGCTTCCTGGATAAACTAAGAAATAAATCAACTGATGTCCTTGATGAAGAAGGCAAGCTCAGAAAAGAATTACTTGAGCTAAAGATAAAGCACTCTTCGGGTCAATTAAAAGAAACACATAAAATTAGGGAAATTAGAAGATCGATTGCTCAGCTAAAAACTTTAAATAAAGAACAAAAATTACAAGAAAAGAATGACGGATAAAAGAACAAGAACGGAAACAGGTAGGGTTATTAGCTCTTCAAGAGATAAAACAATCACTGTGCTCGTTGAGAGAAAGGTTAAACACCCTTTGTATAAAAAGATTATGAGAAGATCAAGTAAACTTCAGGCTCATGATCAAGACAATGCATGTAACTCAGGCGATCTAGTTACTATTCAGGAATGCAAGCCTATATCCAAAACTAAATCTTGGAACCTTCTCAAGGTCGAAGAAAAAACTAAAGAAATATAATTTAAAGATGATACAAGAATTAAGTTATTTAGAAGTCGCAGACAATAGTGGAGCGAGAAAACTTATGTGCATAAGAGTCCTTGGCGGATCAAAGAAGAAGTTTGCCAGAGTTGGAGATGTGATTAAGGTTTCAATTAAAGAAGCGATACCTACAGGCAAAGTCAAGAAAGGTGAAGTAGTCGATGCTGTAATAGTAAGAACTAAGAATAAACTTCGAAGATCCGATGGTTCGGCAATACGATTTGATGATAATGCAGCAGTTCTAATAAATGCACAAAAGCAACCAATAGGAACAAGAGTATTTGGTCCTGTTTCTAGAGAGCTAAGAAGTGAAGAATTTATGAGAATTGTTTCTCTGGCACCGGAGGTTCTTTAAATGAAAAAGATTAAAACAGGTGATCAAGTAATTGTCATTGCTGGAAAGGACAAAGGAAAGCAAGGATCTATTACAAAAATTTTAACTAATGGTAGATGTTATGTTTCTGGTGTTCAGATGGTAAAAAGGCACACAAAGCCTAATCCTAATGCAGGTATTGCTGGTGGAGTTGTCGAGAAAGAAGCATCTATAAATATTTCTAATATCTCAATTTTCAATCCGTCCACTAAGAAAGCAGATAAAGTGCAAATTAAATCTCTTGATGATGGATCAAAAGTGAGAGTATTCAAGTCCTCAGGTAAGGAGATTTAGTAATGATTCCATTAAAAGACCATTATCAATCTAATGTAATCAAAGAGTTAAAAGACTCTTTGGGGCTAGCTTCTATTATGGCAGTTCCTAAGGTTACCAAAGTTACCTTAAATATGGGCGTTGGAGAGGCTATGAACGATAAAAAGCTTCTTGAAAGAGCAGTCGAAGATATGACTTTGATTGCTGGACAAAAGCCTCTTGTAACTAAAGCAAGAAAATCTGTTGCTAATTTTAAGATCAGGGATGGTATGCCAATCGGTTGTAAAGTTACATTAAGAGGGGACAGAATGTATGAGTTTCTGCAAAGATTAATAGCAATAGCTATTCCTAGAGAAAGAGATTTTAGAGGACTAGAAACAAAATCATTTGATGGAAGAGGTAATTACTCCATGGGAATCAAAGAACACATAATATTTCCTGAAATAGATTACGACAAAGTAGACAAAATAAGAGGAATGGATATTTGTATATCTACTTCAGCAACTGATGATAAATCAGGAGAGGCTCTATTAAGAGCTTTGAAATTCCCATTTAAAACCTAAGGAACAGATATGGCTAAAACTTCAATGAAAGCAAGAGAGGAACGTAGAAGAAAGACCGTTCTTAAGTTTGCTGCTAAAAGAGCTGAGCTTAAAGAAATAATTAGAAGCCCTAAATTTTCTCAAGAAGAAAAAGAATTGGCACAAATAAAGTTACAAAAACTTCCTAGAGATGCTAGCCCAATTAGAATGCAACGAAGGTGTGCCATTACTGGAAGACCGCATGCTGTCTATCGCAAGTTTGGTTTAGCAAGAAATAAATTAAGAGAGTTGGCCATGAAAGGTGATATTCCTGGATTGGTTAAATCAAGTTGGTAAGAGACATATGAGTATTCAAGATCCTATAGCAAATTTATTTTCAAGTATTAATAATGCACAAGCAAGAAGTAAGGAAGTTGTGAAAGTTCCTTCTTCTACAAAGAAACTAGCACTTTTATCAATGTTAAAACAAGAAGGCTATATTCATTCTTATTCTTCTTCAGAAGGTTCAAAACCAGAAATAGAAATAAAACTTAAGTATTACGAAGGTGCGCCCGTCATAAAGCAGCTTAAAAGAATTAGCAAACCTGGGCTTAGACAATATTCTAATCACAAAGATTTACCTCAAGTTAATGGAGGTCTAGGGATAGCAATTATTTCAACCAGCAAAGGATTAATGACAGATCAGCAGGCTCGAGAAGAGAAGGTTGGTGGGGAATTAATTTGTTCAGTATTTTAATAAAAAAAGATTATGGCAAGGACATCTCTTAAACCAATAGATATTCCAGAAGGAGTTACACTTGAAAACAATCAAGGGGTAATTACTTTTACCGGTAAAATGGGCAATTTATCTTTAGAAATTCACCAAGATGTGGATATTCATAAAGAAGAGAATTCAATAAGTTTCAGTCCCAATAAGGAGACTAAAGAATCATTAGCTATTACAGGCACAATGAGGGCGCTTACTGCAAATTGCATGCAAGGTGTTGAGGTAGGTTTTGAAAAGAAACTTGAGATCAACGGAGTAGGATATAGAGCTGCACTAGAGGGTTCTTCGATAAACCTAAGTTTAGGTTTTTCTCACCCTGTTAAGCACGACTTACCAGAAGGTGTTACAGCTGAACTTCCTAGCAATACAGAAATTATTCTTAGATCAATGGATAAGCAACTTGTGGGACAAGTTGCTGCAGAAATAAGAGATTATAGACCTCCAGAACCTTATAAGGGAAAGGGAGTTAAGTATGCCGATGAAAGAATAATTAGAAAAGAATCTAAGAAAGCATAATAAAATGGCCACAAAGAATTTAAAAAGACAAAAAAGGGCACTTAAGTCCAGATCAAAAATACAGTTATCTGAAAATAATAGACTAACTGTCTTTCGATCTAATGCACACATTTACGCTCAAGTTTCTACTTGTGATGGATCGAAAGTTATTGCAAGCGCATCTACTACCGAAGAATCGCTTAGAACTGCTAATAACGGAAACTCAGATGCAGCTTCCAAAGTAGGAAAATTAATTGCTGAGAGAGCATTAGAAAAAGGCGTTGATAAAGTTGCCTTTGATAGATCTGGTTATAAGTTTCATGGAAGAGTTAAAGCTCTCGCTGAAGCAGCTCGTGAAGCTGGTCTCTCATTTTAGGAAAAAATATGGAAAATAAAGCCGTAACTGAAAATCTTGGCTCTGAGGTATTAGAGGAAAAGCTAGTTCAGGTTAATAGAGTCGCTAAAGTTGTGAAAGGAGGCAGAATCTTCGGTTTTACTGCTGTTACTGTAGTTGGTGATGGGAATGGTAAAATAGGATTCGGCAGAGGAAAGGCACGAGAAGTTCCTGTAGCTATTCAGAAAGCCCTCGATCATGCTAGAAGAAACATGGTTAGTATTGAGTTAAAAGGAAACACGATTCAGTATCCAATAAAGACTAAATATGGGGCTTCTGTTGTATTTATGAAACCAGCTGCACCAGGAACGGGGATTATCGCGGGTGGTGCCATGAGAGCGGTATTAGAATTGGCAGGCGTTAAAGATGTTCTAGCTAAGTGCTATGGTTCTACTACGCCAGTGAATGTTGTTAGGGCTACTCTCAAAGCATTAGAAGAAATGGAGTCTCCTGCGAGAGTTGCTAAGAGACTAGGTAGAGGTTAAAGATGACTGATAAAGAACTTACAGTAAAACTTACCAAGAGCTTAATAGGTTCAAAAGATTTTCAGAAGAGCTCTGTGAGAGGTCTAGGATTATTTAAATTGGGACAATCAGTTTCAGTTAAAGATACTCCAGAGAATAGAGGCATGATTAATAAAGCGATTCATTTACTTGAAGTAAATTAAAGGTATAAAGATGAAACTTAATGAATTAAAACCAAATCCTAAAAGAGTAAAAGAAAGCAAACGTATTGGACGAGGCACAGGTAGTGGCTCCGGTAAAACAAGCGGAAAAGGACATAAGGGTTTAAAGTCGCGTTCAGGTGGAAGAGTAAGAATTGGCTTTGAAGGTGGTCAAATGCCTCTTCAAAAAAGAGTACCTAAATTTGGGTTTTCTTCTAGAAAGAATAGAAATACTGAACAATTAAGGTTGAGTGCATTAATTAAATCAGGACTCACTGATATAACTATCCAGAATCTTATTGAGTTAGACCTCATAAGAAATTCTACCAAAAAAGTTAAAGTTTTCTTAGACACAGATACGTGTTCAAAAATGAATTTGAAAGGTATCAACACAACAGCATCAGTCAAAAAACTTATTGAAGAAGCCGGAGGAACAACGGAAGCTTAGTCATGTCAGTAAACCCATCAGCTCTAGGTCAGAATAAAGGACTTTCCGAATTATGGAAAAGACTTCGCTTTGTCTTTATGGCGGTGGTGATTTATAGGATAGGAACTCACATTCCAATTCCTGGTATAGATCCAGATAAATTAGCAAATATTTTCCAACAGAATCAAGGAACATTACTAGACTTATTCAACATGTTCTCTGGAGGGGCTCTCGAAAGAATGAGCATAATGGCCCTCAATATCATGCCTTATATTACTGCTTCTATCATTATGAGTCTTTTAGAAGGCACCACACCTTCACTCAAGAAAAGATTTAGAGAAGAAGGTGAAGAAGGTAGAAGATTAAGAACATCGTATGTTCGTTATGGAACAGTCTTTTTAGCCCTCATTCAAGCCAGTGGGTTAGCCTTAGGCTTACAAAATCAAGGACTTGCTTTAGAGCCCGGGGTTATGTTTCAAGTAATAGCTGTCACATCATTAGTTTCAGGAACAGTGTTTCTAATGTGGCTGGGAGAACTAGTTACTGAAAGAGGCATAGGTAATGGTATTTCTATAATTATTTTTTCTAGTATCGTCGCAGGGTTACCAAGAGCCGTAGGACAAGCCTTTGAAGGCGCTAGACAAGGAGATATCAATCTCATCATGCTCTTATCGATAGCGCTAGTTGCCATAGCTGCCATTGCATTTATAGTCTGGATCGAAAGAGGCCAAAGAAGAATTACTGTAAATTACGCTAAAAGACAGCAAGGTAGAAAAATGGTTCAAGGTCAAGCTTCATATCTCCCAATGAAGATAAATCAAGCTGGTGTTATACCTGCAATTTTTGCAAGTAGCTTGCTCTTATTTCCAGCCTCAGCTTCATCATGGTTTGGACAAGGAGAAGGGTTTGAATGGTTACAAGAAATAACTTTAGCCCTTGGCCCAGGACAACCTTTGTATGTCATTTTGTTTTCAGCTCTGATAGCCTTTTTCTGTTTTTTTTATACTGCCTTGCAGTTCGACCCAAAAGAAATATCAGAAAATTTAAGGCGTTCTGGAGCTTATATGCCAGGTATTAGACCTGGAGATCAAACAGCGGATTATATTGATGGTGTAATGACGCGATTAACAGTTTGGGGATCAGGATATCTCATATTGGTATGCCTCATGCCTCAATTCTTAATTGTCTCAGCTAATGTACCTTTTTATCTGGGAGGCACATCATTACTCATAGCAGTGGTAGTGGTAATGGATTTTATGGCGCAAGTTCAATCACACTTAATGTCTCATCAATACGAGTCACTTCTTAAGAAAGCTAATTTAAAAGGATACGGCGGAAACCCATTAGGGGGTAGATAAAATGAAAGTAAGAGCATCAGTAAAAAAAATATGCAGAGATTGCAAGATAGTAAAAAGAAAAGGAACACTATTTGTTATATGTTCAACAGAACCAAGACATAAACAAAGACAAGGTTA
>TARA_B110000008_G_scaffold84252_1_pt1 | contig 10172 bp, 9 predicted proteins | sample TARA_B110000008 | Tara Oceans TARA_B110000008 (sample SAMEA4396496) | marine metagenome | biome: Westerlies Biome; feature: [DCM] deep chlorophyll maximum layer (ENVO:01000326); material: water (ENVO:00002006), including particulate matter (ENVO:01000060) such as... | depth 40 m
TTGATTTTACTGCGCCAGTTGAAGCCACTTCACAAGCGGGGAAACCGGTCCGGGTGAATTGAAGCTATTTTACCGGGGCAGCCCACAGTCCTACCCTATTGTCTCGGAAAATGGCCGCTTTGCCGATTCGAGCGGCATGCGAGCGCTGCGCCCGTTTGCGCAAGAAATGCGTCTGGTCCGCCGGCGCCGACAAGTGCGAACGCTGTGAGAACAACGGTGCCATCTGCGTTGCGCGCGTACGCGGAAAAACTGGACCACGGGCGTCGCCGAAGGCCGGCGCGTCCAAGAAATCAGTCGCTAACTCGTTTGCCAATGCAACAGGATTTGACGAGTCACTACTCACCATGATCGCGCAACTTCCCCCCGGACACGTTGGACGTCATATGGCCCTGCGTTATTTGACGCACATCGCAGCCTTGAACGGATCGCTGGACACCGTGCTCGCACTGTTCGAAGAAGCGGGCGTCGACATGTCCGACTTCAAGACCGACGGCCCCACCGCACCACAGCCCCTGAGCTTGGATACCACTTTGAAGTGGACAGACATGCCTGTGAACTTTCGGTCGCACCACGATCGCGCGCGCGCGTTTTCCGAAGGTGAGCGCGATATGTTCTGTCTGCAGTTCGTGGAGAGCACGCTGCGGCTTCACACGTCCGCTCGCATGCAAACATTGTTCGGGGAAGAACCCGTATTAACGCAGGCGATGTTCTCAAAACAATTTGGAGACGTGTCTATGTCAAAGTTTATCAAGGGTTTGCCCCACATAGTATCAGCATGTGCCAAGTTTGGTCAAGTTCGTACTGTTGTCATTGACAACCTTCGCATGCGCTCTGGCAAAGTCGTTTCTGTCTACCTGACACTTGGCGTTGTGGGTCCCAGGGATACCATTTACGTTCTCGAGATGGTGCCCGTCGAACCGGCGCCGGTCGCCGCGGCTTCCGTGGAACCGTCTTCGGCCCCATTGCAGTGGTCGCTTCCAGAGGAGGATATTCGAATCCTCCAAAACATGTTTGAGTAATGTGCTCAATTCGTGTTCGAGCAATATGCTCAAACAATCATCTTTTCGTCTCGTGAATTCGTTTTTATTTCGTCATTTCGTTTGCAAGCTTTTATCACTTCATTTGCAAGTTTTCGTCATTTCGTCTTTTCCCCGTCTTTTCCTGGCATTAGGTCAGCTTTTATCTTCATTAGGTCAACTTTTTTCCTGGCATTAGGTCAACTTTTTTCCCGACATTAGGTCAACTTTACACATATACATACATTATTTGTTACATTATTTGTTACATTATTTGTTACATTATTTGATACATTATTTGATACATTAACACTCATTGAAACGCGCGCTGGCGGTTATTTTTTTCCCATAAGATTCGTGAGCGACCGCGCGGCCCTCAACTCTTCGTCGGGCACGTCGTCAATGGACACTGCGGATATTCCTCCCGAACTGACCGCTGCCGAAGATGTCGACACAGGCACCAGCTCGAAAATATTGTAAAAGTGCCCTAATTCTTCCGCCCAGATAGTCATGTATATGTCGTATTGCAACCCGGATTTCGACGAGACCCCTTGAATTTTTACGCTGAGCGGCCCGACTTCTTTCGACGTGTAGTGCTCCACGAGATACATGGCCGCCTGCACGCCTCTGGGGACATCTCGGTCTTGAAGGAGATTTTTGGCAACAAAGAGATTAGGGGTGCTAGTCGCGACGAGTTCTGACACTAACTCTCCCCCTATTATGGTGCGAAATGCAGGGCTTATGCCAATGTGTCCGGAGCCCGCATTCACGGCCGTTGAGATAGACACGATACGTTCGCCGAGACTCTCCGGCGTCCAAGGCTGAGGCGCGAGACCAAGCGCGCGGTCGTGATGCTGCGTCGGCACGTCGGAAAAGGCTTCGAACGTTGCATGGATTGTATGCCTTATCCCATTCGCAAGTGGGCCAGTCACATCTCTCAGTGCCACCCCCAATGAGTTCACAAGTGCGTACGCGCGCGAGAGCAGCGCCGCAGAACCCTGGGCGTACGCGCGCGCTGTGAGAGCGTAGAGCATGTTTTGCAGACCCCAGTGGTTCGGACCGAGCCTGGACAGCGACGCGAGTATCCAACCGTCGGCCACGGCGTCCCAAAACGACATGCGGGTGTCCGATGTTGCTGCCACCTCTCTTGTTTCATCCTCTCTTTTTCGTTTCTTGTTGCGAGCGGCCTTGCGGGCGCCGTCGCTCGGAGCGGGGCCCGTTTTTTTGCGTGTGCGCGCGACGCAGTCGGCACCGTTGTTCTCACAGCGCTCGCACCGGTCGTCGCCGACGGGCCAGACGCATTTCTTGCGCAAACGGGCGCAGCGCTCGCACGTCGGTCGCCTTCGAGAGTTCGACGAGGCCATCGAATAACATACACCCGGCGTTTCACAAATGCGAGTTACAGTAGTTAGGGCTAGTGCGATGCCTTTCAGTTGCTTACAGTATCCGTGTCCCACTGCGAGTTACAGTAGTTAGGGCTAGTGCGATGCCTTTCAGTTGCTTACCCGTGTCCCACTGCGAGTTACAGTAGTTAGGGCTAGTGCGATGCATTTCAGTTGTGTTCATCCATAAATGATTGGTGTACCATGTTTTCCAACGCGGCAATACGCAGTTCTGCATCCGACAGTTTTTTGTAAACATCTTTGGTCAACGTGGCGGTTTTTTCATCCGTCAAGCGCAACTGTTCGCGTATATTAAGATTGTTTTTTGCCAATCCGTCCATGAAGGCGTGTGTGTCCTTTAGACGCACGTCGATATTCTCCTGAATTTCTCTCCAGTTTCCGTTGGAACTCCGACCTCCCGTCTTGAGCTGTTCGCGTATTTGGAAAAGTTGGACCGAGATAGCAAGTATGAAAAAAATGAGAACATGCCTGAATGTAATTCCTTGGTCCATACGCTATCAATAGATGGGCATAAATAACCTATTCAGATCCTATTTTTGGATTTCACCGATGTTTTGCAGATCTATGTTGGCGCGATTACAAAAAAGAAATCTGTACACGCGCCATGTTTTTCTTTGTGTTATTTCACATATTTGCAAGCATACTCGCAAAAAAGGACGGCTGGTGGTTGAATACGCCCGGGCCATACTGGTACAAATACATGCAAGACATGCGCCATGCGCTTCTTAATGGTCAGGTCGTAAGAATTACAGATGCTTTTGAAGCGCCTGAACGTTTTGACGCGCCTGATGATGCTGTTTGGTATTACGAACCCAGTAATCTCAAATATCCGGGGGATCATATGTGGTATTCGCGTTATGTGCGGGAAAATACGTCCGAAGTGGATCTTTTTCTGAATGAAATTTCCAACATCCACAAGTTATTTTTCGGAGAGTTGCTAAGCTTGAATACGAGCAATATGGAATCGATAGGTTTTGCGTCTACAAAGTACAATAAGAGTTGTTATTTGGAGACGCACAACGACAAAATTGGAAATCGGCGCCTTTCATTGATTTATCATAATACTCGGAACTCTCCATCTGAAGAATGTGGCGGAGATTTTGTTTGGTACAGGGGATTGGGCGTGACAAAATTCAAACCAAGTTACAACACGCTATACTTATTCATACCGACTTTTAAAACCCATCACGCGATAGATGATGTGCACTGTTCCGAACGAACGGCTATCTCCGGATGGTTGGAATGGCCTGAATATTCATCCACATACGCCTTGCTCGCAGATCATGCGGAATACAGGGTAAATTCAGGCTATTCTATCGGAGACCCGTTTTCTATTGATAATACTGACGAATAGACCGAGTTGGAAATAGGGTTACGAAAGGCATATATAAGCACAGTTTGACGTTACATGAATGATCCATGAAAATATTATATATAATTGCGTGTGTTGTACTTGTACGAGCCGACTTCGCCGTAGTCGGTGACTGGGGCCGGTCTGGGACACCGGACCAGTTCATTATGGCAAATACACTCGCCGATATGAATTTGGAATTCATTATATCGACAGGGGACAATTTCTACCCTACTGGCCTTACGTCGGTGCAGGATAGCCAGGCACACGATTGGGTTCACGTGTATAACTCCCGAGTCCCTTGGTATATTTGTTTGGGGAACCACGATTATTATGGAAACGTGCAGGCACAGCTCGATATGGACGGCGTATATTCGATGTGGAACTTACCGGCGCGCTACTATACTATATCCAAAGGAGACGTTGATTTCTGGTTTTTGGATACGACACCTCTACTGGATTTCAACCCTGTGTGGAAAACATCCCCGGCCTGGCTTGACTTGGAATTTCAAAGGGAAAAAGCACAAGATCAGTACGCTTGGCTGGAAACGACGCTCAGGGAGTCCAATGCCTCGCGCAAGATCATTGTAGGCCACCATCCGCTGTGGACGTTTGGCGAACACATGCACCAAACGTCGGATGATTTTAGAGATTATATCGTGTACGTTATGAAAGAATATAACGTTGAATCTTACATTTGTGGTCATGATCACAACCTTCAGCACGTAACCAACGATGGAATTCATGTGTTTATCTCTGGTAGTGGCGCAATGACCTTTGAGTGGGATTGGTATACGGGTGGACGATCATTTGACGAGGCGGTACTTGAATATGGTGATTCTGACACGGGGTTTATGGTAGTGTCTGGTAGAGAGTATGCATTTCACGAATCGAATGGAGGGCTCAAATACGTGTACAATTTCGAGTGAATCATATTTCGCAAAGTCCGATCCGATCTACGTCTGGTTCAAAAAGTACCGACGCAATGGACACTTCGGTATATGATTTGTTCGGTCTGACTCCAAAGGCGACACCCCATGAAATATTGCACCGATGCCAAAAGTATTGTTCGGAATGGGCGAAGGACAGTATTCGTAGCAGTCTGTCGCAGTCCCAACCTTTTGCGGAATCTACGGTCAACGCGGAAAAGGTACATTATTATGGTGAGAAATATCTCAAAACTGCGGCGGCAATGCTTTTAGATCCCTCCGCAAAGCAATGCTATGACGCATGGCTGGACGCATGCTCCAACCCTAGCCCTGAAAAGAAGGCGCTCACGCGTTCGCGTCTGTTGTGGTTTAATCAAACGAACACGTCTATACGTTTCGACGACTCTATGATTGATCAGTTACAGTCGAACGAAAGAAAAGCTGTTCCCGAACCCAGACGAACGGTGTCTATGACGTCGCGTCCAAAATGTAGATGTTGTCGTCTCGAATTTGATTTCTCCGAGGATTATTTAGTATTGCATTGTCACTGCACGACGAGAGTTGGTCACGTCTCTTGCATGTCAGATTTCTCAAAGCAGGTCAATGGGAAGTGTCCAGTTTGCCGCCAAACGCTTCTGAGACGCCATCAGGTATCAAAATATCTATTCTGGAATGTAAAAGAAAAATACAAATTCGTCTAGTTTTTAATTCTTTCTAAGCTTGATATGGTATTCTTGTAAACCACGTGGACTTTACCGTCTTTGTCTATGACCGAATATGATCTTTGTTGTGCCCCAATGCATTTGCCCTGCACGTCGCAATTGAATCTGTAGAAACCACCGACCTGAGCTTGGTTTGGCACGTACGTCTCGTGCGAAAGATCTATAGGAACACCCAATTGAATGCCACGCGATCCAAGTGTCCCGCTAGACTCAAAGTCAACGTCTAGAGCGCGCCCGCTTTGATTTAAATAAAAAGCCCGGTCGTGCTGAATCCATTGTCTCTGAAGGAGCTCCGAAACTATTTCAGATACATCGCGGCACCGTATGATGGCTTTATGGTCCTGCATTCTGACAATGACGTTGGAATGTGTCTGTATTGCCGCCCATACCATGTCCCTCATCTTCTGAAATGTTTCCGCGTTTGGCCGGCGATCTTGAACGGTAACTGCGCGTAGATAGCCTTCTACACTCGGCAATTGATCGGAGGGCCACGTATCGTGCATGAGTGTATATTCAACGAAAGGAGTACTGGCAACAGCCATGATTGCAATCACTGGATACTCAGATTTTGGAAAGATCTTGATCGTATTTTCAGGGCCAGAACAGAATAAATCAGTCTCAGCAACGTCCAGAGGCGCAACATTTGGCAAAGAGTCCACAACACGAATGTTATGACTGTGGCAACGCACGGTTACGTAATGATTCACGCCATCAATACCCAGCGCCACAATGTATCCAGAAAACGTCGGATTCATCTTTACACATGGATGGAAATAATCCACGGGGATCTTTTCGTGATCGATTCGCTGTACGTGCTTGCCCCTTTTCATTAGAACAGCCTTTAGAACCTCTATATTGTAGAATCCAAGGTTTTCATTGTACATTTTTACTCCGAATGACCTCTTTTCGAGTTGTTTCGCTTCTTGGTCCATTTCCTCTCTATTGACAATATGTTGGCCATACATATTCTGTAAACACCGCATGCCGCATGTAAGATCTGAGCTATCTTGTCGAATGACGGAAGAGCGAATATCTGGAAATGTTTGAAGAGTGACCTCGCGTTCCATTTCGTCGCTTTCACATTCCTCCACAGTGGTCATGTCATCTTGTTTTTTATGTTGCGATTGTACGTAGCGCTCGTGATCTTCCATTTCCTGGCGGATGACTTCACGATAGTCACCCGCAATAAACGACATCCATTCAACACCATTCGTATTTATACAGCCCATTGATAAGCCGACATTCCGTCTCCGACCTCTCTGCTTTGGGCGGCTTCGGGTGGGTCAAATAAAAATCGACACAAGCGGCCAAAATCCATCGAACCGTAGAGTATTCCCCTGTAATCTCGCCTTACCATTAACAGCCAAAGCTGGAAAGCCTCAGCAAACGTTCCGTTGGGCACTAGGTGGACCAAACCCTTGTGCATGACATCGTAACGATGCCGGCGCTCCAGCACAATGGGGATGACCATATGCGGCAATTTTGTCCGATGTTTCCATGATTTGTCCGAAGAACAGAAGAAAAAATCGCGAAAGGACACTGAATACGTCGACATGAAATGGGCGTGGACCATTTGCAGGTGGAGACCCTCTTTCACAGAGACGTGCGCGTGCAATTCCGGTACTTTGCCGTAGCTAGTAACATGGTTCAGTTTGTCTAGGATGGCGAGCGGTCTGTTCTCTGCGAGCGACTGATACCAGGATACGCGAGATCCGCGGGCATTGTACGAGGCCCTTGGGCGTTCGGAGAGCCGTGCAAGGTTTTCCCATGTCACTTGCTGTACTCGGTCTCTAAATTTACGGATGGATAAATGTCGATTTTCTTTTTCGGCAAAGTCTTCCCAACGCGTCTCGGGCATTTGTGCGACTGGTGGAACTGTGTCCCACATAGTGTACTGAGCAAACGAACGGCGAATTGACGTAAATCGGACGTAGAATTCGTAAATCATTGCGGGGTGAATTTGAAACATGTTATTCTCGATGGCTACACGCCTGGTTTGGATATCAAATACAGTATCGGGCGCTGTATGTGTGATCATCCATGCCGCCCGATACTCCAAGGTGTTCAAATATATCATTACGTGTTGATTAAGCTCCTTAAATCCATACCACCGCTGTTCAAAGATGTCAAGCGCGTTTAAAAGGTCGGACACTGTGAAAGATGACGTATCGTACGAAGCGTGCGACCTCAGCGTATTTTCACGCATCCAATCTCGCGTCTCTGAGGGAATCACCGTACATCCCTGTTTAGATGCTAACCAACGGCACATGGATATGCATACATATATGAACATACCCTCACACCACCCCTTTAACTGGCCAGGTATACGGTCAAAGAGCGTGTCCCACGCTTCAAATGCATACTTTTCTAATTTCGTCGCGAGTCGAATATAGGGGACATCGTCATTTTCGTCAAAAATCATAGATCCGTCTGCATGGGATAAAAGAATATCGTACGTGTCCAAGAGATACAAGAACAAGTCCGCCTTTGGGGTCGTCGGTTCGAGTGCGTAGTTCACACATTCTACAAGTGTATGGCATCTGAATAATGACTTGTAATTTGACCGATACATGTTTAATTTTAATGAATATTTCAATAGTTTATATACTTCCGGTAGAGCCGAATCCACCCATATTTCGCGCAGTGGGCACCAGCGTCGCAACAAGCTCCATATTTGGAACCACGTAGTTTTGAATAATCATCTGGGCAATTCTTTCGCGATCTTGAATGTTGTAGGGCGTATCCGAGTGATTGAACAGCTTGACTTTGATCGGGCCGCGATAATCCTCATCGATCGTTCCTTCGAAAGCTGTCACGTCGTGCCTGAACGCCAAAGAAGATCGACCAGCAATTCTTCCATAGTATCCAGACGGAAGCGCAACAGAAATGCCAGTGTCCACGATTGCAGTACCTCGAGGCGGAACAGTCGCGTCTTCAGACGACTTTAAGTCAAACCCAGCGGCGCCAGGGGTTTGGCGGCTAGGAACGCGACTAGGGTCTTTAGCAGAGACCATCATTCGCGGATTGGGGTCAAATGGGCGAAAATGGCCCAGACCGTGTAACTGGAACGGTAACAGTTTCACCGGATTCGAAAGCAAGTCACTAGGTAACATATCGGCAACTTTCATAAATTCAGTACCACTCATTGTTACACTGATTCAGACATATTTCGTTTGATTCATCACATATTCTCTTCTTAATCATTATATGGGGTTAGGGTTTCATGAGCTCATTTGACACGAAGGCTTTAAATTCTTGTAGCGTGTAATCCGATCCACGCATACGAATGGTAATATTGCCAGGGGCGTCATACGACGTACGATATTTCGCTTTCGTTTTGTCAAAGGCAAATTTGACGTACGGGTTCATTCCTTCCGGCGGTGAGTCAACCCACTGCTCCGCTAATTTCTGACGCTTTGCGTATTGCTGTCGAATATCGTCGTCGGACCACTCGTCCGGGGACAGGGCGCGTTTGCGACAGGAGACGTTTATTTCGTTCAAATCTCGACTCAAATCCCTGTTTATACTGGCGAGTTGTTCATATTTTGCCTCTACGTCGAATCTTAACTGTATTGACTCTTTTAGCATGGCGTTCAGCGACACATTTGAGCTGTTTGATTCAGAAAGTTGATCCCTGAGATGGGATACTTCTTGTTCAACGGGGGTCTGATTCTCCGCAATGACCGACGTTTTGCGTGCCAGTTCAAACTTCAGATCTTTGCATTCTTCAAGAACCTTATGGAGTTCGGACAATGCTTTATCCTTCTCCTTCTCCATCTCGGACAAGGTATGATTCATCTTGGCCCATTTAAGATGGGCTCGCTTGAACATTTGCACTTGATCATTTTCATGTGCAGAATCCGAGAGTATTCGGTGTGCGATCCGTATTGCACAGATATAAGTACTCTTGTGGAGCACATGGCCACAATCGCTGAGCATTTCGTCTGTAATGCCTATCTCTGTCGCCATTTTATTGAGCTCTCTAAGACTTAGTCCTGAATACATTTCTCTCGAGTCTTCACTGTAGTCTCTACGCCACGCCTGTTCTAGCCTGGCAACGTCCTCTGGTCGTGCCACCGGGTGGACGGCTTCTTGAGGGACCGAGTCTTCCCCGAGTCTAAGGCGTAACGAATTATGCGAGTTGTTCCAGTGTCGCATGATTTGCGATTTAAACACGCACAACATTCTTTTTGAAACGTGCCGAAAAGGAGCCATAGAGAAAGTGAATCGGCCAGAATTAAACATTCGCGTCTTTATTTTGTCCACGTGCCCAAGCCCTTTTGCGGCGCTCTTCAATGGGAACGCAAGCCACTCACCAACCGTGTAATTTCGGATCTCATGCGTTGCCGGCTGATTGATGATCAGGTCCTTATTGTACGGCAACGCACCGTAAAGTAGTCTGTGGTATGACTTTCTTGTTTTCAATGTAACTTGTTTCTCTTTGAGAATAAAGGCAATGTGAACATGTTGTGTTGCACCAGATCCTTCTATACCGAACGAACCCGCAACCGCGTGTTTACTCTTTAGGTCTGACCTGTACTTCTTGAACAGTTTATCTATGTCTGTTCTTGACGCACCACTCACTGGTTTGAACGTGACGGCGTGAAAGTTAGTCTTTGCATAATTGACGTTGCCGTTTTTTTTTAGGCACTTTACAAATTCGCACTTATCCTCTAGACGTACCATCGTTTCGACTATGAAAACGCCTATCAAATAAAATACAACATGTTCTTTACTTATGTTTATTTTTT
>TARA_B110000008_G_scaffold154686_1_pt1 | contig 10167 bp, 19 predicted proteins | sample TARA_B110000008 | Tara Oceans TARA_B110000008 (sample SAMEA4396496) | marine metagenome | biome: Westerlies Biome; feature: [DCM] deep chlorophyll maximum layer (ENVO:01000326); material: water (ENVO:00002006), including particulate matter (ENVO:01000060) such as... | depth 40 m
GTATTTACTAAATATTAATCAAATAGTTAGATTAATACCATCACTAGAAGCTACTTCAGATCCAAAAGTTGAAATAGTTTTAACAAATGGAAGTAGTATGCTAGTGTACTATTCGTCAGCATTAGTTGATGGAGAAGGAAATGTTTCAAGCCCAACAAGTGAAGGAAAACCTTTATCTAATGATTATACTATGAAAGCTGCTGGAGCTATTTTTGATGCAATGACAGCTAATCCAAGTGGATTAAGAATACCTGTAACATTACCAGAAGATACTGATGGTAAACAAATGTACTGGAGAACTTACATACTTTGTACCGAGTGTTAAAATAAAAACCTGCTCGGTTAGAGCATCAACCAATGTCTAACTTAAAACCAAAAACCTATGACATTTTATTACCAGACTAGCTCTTGGAGCGGTCAACCAAAAGTTTCAGAAAAAACCATTAACCTTTGGAAACATCTTTCAGAAAAAAAGAACTGGAGAATAGTACAATTACCAAATGGATTTTACCAAACTGAATACAAAAACATCGATTGCCAATGCGATCCACAAAAAGATCCATGCTGTGAAAAATGGGATGACGTTACTAGACGTGAAACATTAGAAGGAGCTGAGCAAGCTATTGATTCATCAGTAGAACATTATGCAAAAAAAGTGGAATACTTAAAAGGACCAAAAGTAGTCAAAACATTCAAATAAATAATCTAATTTAATTTAATCAAATGATAGTAAAAAACCTAAACTTTGGCGATAAAGCCAGAGAACAGGTCTTTAATGGAATTGAAAAATTAGCAAATGCTGTTAGCTCCACTTTAGGAGCTAGCGGTAAATGCGTTATTCTTGAAGATCAAAACGGAAACCCAATAATAACCAAAGATGGTGTAACAGTAGCTGACTCTATAGTTTTATACGATCCAGTAGAAAACATAGGAGCAACGCTTATAAAAGAAGCTGCACGTAAGACTGTTAAAGAAGCAGGCGATGGTACAACAACTGCTACAATATTAGCTCATGCTATATTAAATGAAGCTTATAAACATTTAAATAAATCTAATGATAGATTAATAAAAGAAGGTATACTTTCTGCTGTTGACAAAGTTATAGAATATTTAGAAAATACTTCAGTACCAGTAGAAAACAAAATTAAAGAAATTGCTACAATATCTACAAACAATGATCCTGAACTAGGCAGTTTAATAGCTAGTGCTTTTACAGAAGTAGGTAAAACAGGTGTTGTTATAATGGAATCATCATCACTTGGTGAAACAGAAGTAGAAATTGTAGAAGGAATAGAATATGACAAAGGCTTGTTAAACCCTAACTTTGTTACAGATAAAGAACAAAATAGTTGCGAACTAGACAATCCTTTGGTTATGATTGTAGATTCTAAAATAGAATCAGTAAGACAAGTGCAAACAGTTCTTGAACATGTTATTAAAACTAATAAATCTTTATTTATAATTGGTCACGTAGAACCTCCAGTTTTATCTGCACTTGTAATGAACAAGATGAAAGGTAATATAAAAGTAAATGTAGTTGATCCACCAGCTTTTGGATTAAGAAGGCAAGAAATATTAGAAGACTTAGCTTTACTTACAAACTCTCAAATAATAGATGAAAATCTAGGTGATGATTTAAATACAATACAAGTTGATTATTTAGGTACGTGTTTAAAAACTACAACAACCAATGATCAAACTATAATACAGGTAGAAGAAATTCCAGAGGAAGTTGAAGGAATAATATCTACTATAAAAGAAAAACTAACTAAAAAGCTAAAACCTCACGAGGTTATAGGCTACGAACAAAGACTAGCTAGGTTATCAGCTAAAGTAGCAATAGTTAAAGTTGGTGCTAATTCTGATATAGAATTAAAAGAAAAACAAGATAGAGTAGAAGATGCTATATGTGCTACTAAAGCCGCAATAAAAGAAGGTATAGTCTCAGGAGGTGGTGTTGCTTTGTTGAATGCTTCTAATAATATTAAACATCTAAATTTAGGTGAAGAAATATTACTAAAAGCTATATTATATCCTTTCAATACAATACTAGAAAATGCTGGAATAGAAAAAGAAATTTCTAATAAAGATGGTTTTGGTATAAATGTGGTTACAGGCAAAATGGTACATATGATACAAGAAGGTATAATAGATCCTTTACTAGTGACAAAAAGTGCTTTAAAAAATGCGGCTTCTGTAGCAACTACTATCCTATCAACTAATTGTGTAATTAATAATATTAGAGCAAATGAAAGCGGTAGGTAGAAATTTAATTATACAAAAAATAGAACAAAATATAACTAAATCACAAGGTGGTTTATTATTAAATAAAAACGACAGATCTGACATAAGGTATATAGAAGCTAAAATAATATCTGTTGGTGAAGAAGTTCAAGGATTAAAAGAAAAAGATACTATATTTTATGACAGACATGCTGGTCATTTTATTGAATTAGATGATAAAACTTATCATGTAATTAAAATGCAAGATGTTGTCGTTGTTTTATGAAAAGGCTAAACGCAAGAGATCTTAAAGATCTTAACTTGCTTAAACATTATCGTATAATACGTAAATGGGCCTGTAAAAACAACGGCTTAAATGATTCAGATTTAGAACTGTTAATATATCTTGATTGTATTGATTTATTTACAATAAAAGATTTTAAAAAAGGTACTTATTCTTATAGTTGGGATAACCGTAGATGGAACAAGTTAATACAAAATGATTGGGTAGTTGTATGGAGAAATAGAAATAGAACAACTCAAAAGTATAATATATACAAAGTTTCTTTTAAAGGTAAACAACTAATACAAAGAATATATCGTATTATGCTAAACGAAGAAGATATTCCTACTAGCATGAGACGAAATAAGTTAATAAAAGGTAATAGCTATACAGACAAAGTAATGACTCAAGCTATATATAATGTAAACAAAGATAAAAATAGATAATATGGCTACAGTATCAGCAGGAATAGCATCGGGGTTAACCTCAGGAGGATCACGACAAAATCCTGGTTCTTTTTTTAATCCATCGGGTAATCCAGCTGTTGAAGCTTTAATGCAACAAAGAGGATTGGCACAATATGCCTCAAGAGCTAACGCAGGGGTTGGAAGTAGTATAGCTGGTGCTGTAGGTGGTGCAGATGCTAATAGCATATCAGCTACAGGTTTTAATCCTAATACAGGAAATACAACACCTACATATAACAATTTAAACTCACTTCAAAATAGTTCAGCAAATACAACTGTAGGAAATGTAGCTACAGATGCTATAGCTGGAGTTGGTGGTGTTGCTCCTCAAGTTCAAACCGGAAGTTTTTCTCCTAGCGCATCAATTGCTGCAGAAGGAATTTTTGGTAGCGAAGAGTCAAGAGGTATACAACCATACAAAAAACCATTAATAAATTTTTAATACATAAAAAATGCATACACAAGATTTTAAAGAAGATCCTAGTCACACTAAAGATATGGGTGGCAAAAGAGGTGGAATAGTTGGTGAATCTCAAATATGGGACGGACCATTAAGCCAAGCTGGTAGACTTCACGGCGAAGGAGCTAGTAACGGTATATACGGAATGAAACTAAAAACAGCTCCAGTTCCTTTAGGAGGAAGAGGGCCAATAACACAAATAGCAAAAGGATAAATTATGCCAACATACAACGGAGCAATAAAAGTAATAGAAAATAATGGTATAAACATACCTCAACCAGGTATAGTACGTTACATAGCATCAGGAGCTACCGGACCTAGCTATTCTGGCGCAAAAGGAGATCCAGTTATAACTGATGTTCCTGCTGTAGATATAACAGCGTTAAAATTAGCTGGTATAACGGGTGGTGATGTAATCTACATGGTTGAACCATCACCAAATGAATATGTATTAGAAATAAAAAATATACAAGTAGACCCAGCGACGGGTATAGGTATTATATTTTTAAATTCTGGAATAAATAACCCACCAGCTGCTGATTTTACTGGTTTAGGTCTTACGTTTACTTTTTACAAAGGAAATTATCAACCTACAAATGGAGCAACTATATCACCTGCTGGTTACACTGGAGCTGGTACTAGTCCAGGTTACAGTTTAACTTTATCATCAGGAGCCGCGATAAGTGCAGACGTGCTAACTGTAAACAACGATAGAGTTACAGTTACGGTAGAAGCTGGTAAAGTAAATGATCTTCAAGTAGTAAAACTTTTTGGTGGCGGTGGTCAAGTATTAGCGTTGAGTGTACAATAGTAAAAATTTATTTTACAATAGTCCATCATGGGACGCTGTTTGCGCTAATTATTTTACAAAATCTAATATTTTTGTAGAAAAATTTTATGGAGATGTTCTATACATAGGCATGGGTAATGCATATGGTCCTAGAAAACAATCTAAAAAAGTAACAAGCACTACTATAGTAGAAAAATACTCAGAAATAATCGAGCAATATAATGTTCCAAATGAAAATTGGAAAATTATAAATGACTGTGCTTTTGATGTGGATTTAAAAAATAACACCTATGATATTATATTTATAGATATATGGGCAGGTCATATTATAAAAAAAGAATTAAATATTTTAAATAAAAAATACAAAGAACATTTAAAAAATAAAGGTAAAATATTAATAAGTAAAATTTTAAAAATAAAATAAACAAAATGGGATACAATAAACCAAATCCATTAAAAATGATGGAGTCAGCTTTAAAAATGTATAAAGCAGAAAAAAAAGGCGGTATGCATAGAATGGAATCACCTATGTATGCAAAAGAAGCTTCAAGAGAATTAAAAGACATGCCAATAGTAGATATTGAAAGAGGTGATGCTAAAGGAGATTACAGCACTAATCCAGATAAAAATCCTATGGCTGGAAAAAGTAGCATGAAAGACAAAATGGATAATTTTGGTAAAGGAAACAAAAAACCGGCTACAGAAAAAACATATGGTTCACCTGCTAAAGCTGCTAAACCAGATTACATCGATATAGATAAAGATGGTAACACAACAGAGTCTATGAAAGATGCTGCTAAAGCTAAAGGTTCTCCAGCTAAAGCTAGTAACTCAAAAACTCACCAACACAACTCTATGTCAGGTCAAGCAAGACATGATCACATGAAAAAAGAGCATTCAGATTCATATTCTAGAAAAGGGCCATATGGTGAAAAGGAAACTAAAGCAATGCAAAGAGGAGCGGCAGATAAAAATTCTCCAGTTAAAAGACAAGGGTACAACGATAGATTAGATGAAAGCTTGGCTAAAGACGGTAAAGAGTCTAGCAAAAAACAATCTATGAAAGATCGTAGAGACGAATCAAAAGGAATGAAAAAATCAAAAGGAAAAGGAGCTTATTCTTCTGATCCAAAAATGAGCTAATTATGGGAAGAGGATACAGTGGAAATCACCCTCGTTATTCAGGCGAGAGATACGATGCTAAGCAAGCGTATAACAAAGACTTAACAGCTTCTGCTAGATTACATTATCTAGAGAATGACAGACATGATCACGATTCACCTCATCATATGAGTGTTAATCAAAGACTTGAGGATTCTTTTGGTATGGGACAAAACACAGGTTCTGCCCCGTCACCAATGAATAATAGAGCTGATAGATTAAGAGAAAGAGCTGGTAAAATATCTAGCGAAACTCAAGGGCAAGGTGGTTATGATTATGAAAATCCTAAAGTACAAAAACTTTTAAGCAAAGCTACAAAAGTAGATGAAAGAAGTGGTATGAAATCTAGAGATGAAAGATCTGGAGAATTAAGAGGTAGAGAAGTGGATGATATGATAGATAATAGACCAGACAGTCCTTTTAACCAAAATGCTCTTACAATGGATGCCTTAGAAGGTTACGAAGGTAGTTTGTCAAGAATAAATAAACCTATGAGAGGTTTAGATTTTGGCCCAGATAGAGAAACTAGGCAAGTAGTTGATGATAGAACTGGCGAAACTTATGCAGTACCTGTAATTACTCCTTCTGAATATGACTATAAATCACTTGACTATCTTGGATCAAATCCAGAAGCAAGATTAAAAAAATTTGCTAAAATAAGTCCTTATACAGGAAAGTCTGTACTAGGAGAAGGAGAAGGTTACGCTTTTGGACAAAAAGGAAATATAGAAAAACACATTCAATCTGAACGTGCTAAAGAAATGCCTAAAAAAGTTTTGAAAACAGAATTAGAAATGTTGAAAGATCGCGTCGAAGATATTCAAAATAGTCCTTTAAATGCTTGTGCTAAAGACGAAGGTGGAAGTGGTTGTATTAAAGAAATGGGTGGAGCATGGAGAGTAATTAGCAATAAAACAGATAAACCTTGGCCAGCAAAATACGCAAGTAAATCAAAAGCTGAAGCTGCTTTAAGAGGTTATCACGCAGGATAATATGGACATACTAGGTAAAATTAGATCAAGTTTTTCAAATAAAAACGGTTTTAAAATAGGTTTTTCAAACAGATCTCCTTTAAACCAGTACAAGAGCACTATGCCAACTAATTTTGATTTACCTAAATTAGATGCTGGAAAAGTTGGAATTGGTGCAAAAATTGCTGAAGGTGATAATAAAATATCTAACGCTAAAATTAAAGGCGCGTCTATTATTGGTGATTCTATTTCTGGAGCAATGTCAGAAATTGGAACAGCTATTGGTAAAAAACAAAAAGCTAAAAAAGCTAATGAAGAAAAAGAAAAACTAGAAAAAGAAAAAGCTAATAGAGAAAGATCTGAACTTATACATGGTTTAGAAGACGATAGTTTAGCTCAACAGATTTTAGCACCACATTTAGTTGGAGTTAATGAAGAAGCTAGAAATGAAAAAAAGAGAAACGAATTAACAGGTCAAATAAAAGATGCTTTAAATTTATTTCCAAATCAACTAAAATGAAAGCAAAAGGATTAGGCGATAGTATAGCAAATTTTACTAAAAAAACTGGTATTAATTCAGCGGTGCAAGCAGTTTCTAAAGCAATGGGTAAACCATGTGGTTGTGCAAAAAGACAAGAAGCTTTAAATAAAAAATTCCCTTATAGTAATTCAAAGTAATATGCTTAGACTAAAAAATAAGTTTACTGTAAAAGCTCCATTTTTAAAAGACGCTACACCTATATATAGCACAGATCTTGAAGAGGGAGTTTTAGGTAAAGCTAATAACAACGGTACTATTTTAATATCAGACAAAATAAAAGATCCTGAAGAAAGACAAAGCGTTATTGATCATGAGAAAGTACACATAGATCAAATGAAACGAGGTGACTTAGATTATGATGACGAAAACGTGTATTGGAAAGGTAAAAAATATTCTAGAGAAGATATGCAAGAAGGAGCAGAAAACTTACCGTGGGAAAAAGAAGCATACGATAAAACAGATCCATTTAAAAAATATTAGTATTAAAAATGTCATACAAACAAAATAAAAATCCATTTAAAAGTAGTCCTTTAAATAATAACAATAATGATTATTTAACTAGAAAAGTGACTAATACTGAATACATAACAGATTTAGCTGGTGATGAATTTGCTACTAAAAGAACTATTACTACAGATCCAACTAGAGGCGTAGAAACACCATCGTCAAGTGATCAAGCTTTTCTTGATAGTTTTAGTAAAGAATATGCTAAAGCTCAAGAAGGAGGTTTTCCAGGAACTTTACCAGAATATATAAAACAAAAAGAAAAAAAATTAGGTTACGCAGGATCAGAAGTTAAACAAGAAAGAGATTACAATGTAGAAAACACACCTAAGTACAAGGTAGACGCAGATGGTCGTAGTTATATAACGGTACCATATGGAAATCCAGAAAATAAAATCTTTAAAAGACAGTATCATTATCCAACCTATAACACAGGTCATCACCCAAAAGGAACTCTTGTAAGTGAAAATGAAATGTTAGGAAATCTTTATGAAAAATTTTCAAATGCTAAAGCTAAAGAAATCTATATAGATTGGGTTAAAAGAAATAGTGGAAGAGACGTAACATTTGGTGGTGGAAGTTATAGAAGAGACGAAAGAACCGGGGGTGGTGGATCAAGTGAGAACAAAGGTGATTGGCAAAATGTTAACTAATGAGTAAAAAATTTAAAGACACTAAAGTAGGTAAATTTTTATCTAATGCAGCTCCTGGTATTTTAAACACAGTAGGTGATGTATTACCTGACAACGGTGTTATGGGTTTAGTAAAAAACCTTATACATAAAGAACCGGCTTTACCGCCAGAAGATAAAGAAAAAGCTTTATTATTATTACAACAAGATATAGTTGAAATGCAAGAAATAAGTAAACGTTGGTCTAGTGACATGGCGTCAGATTCATGGTTAAGTAAAAATACAAGACCAATGACACTTATATTTTTAACTGTGTCTTTAATTATTTTAATACTTTTAGACAGCGGTAACATAGGTTTTGGAGTTGATAATACTTGGGTAGATTTATTAAAATCTTTACTTATAACAGTTTATGTAGCATACTTTGGTTCACGAGGGGTGGAAAAATTCAAAAAAATAGGTAATAATAAATAAGAGTATTATATTAATTAAATCCAATTAAATGAAAAATTTATTACTAAGTGCATTAATGCTGTTTAGTATTAGCATTCAAAGTCAAGACTTAAGCAAAAAATTAAAAGGAGTTTGGTCAAGCGACGCAACAAGTTATTATGTGGTTATACTACATAATGAAAAAGAATTTAAGTTTGTTAATTTTTCTTTTGTAGACAATAACACTGTAATAGAAACTGTTGTTGAGCAAAAAGATGATTACGTTAAAACAAAAATTTATAATCCTAAAAATAAATGGGAAGTGTTTTTAACTTACAAGTATGTAGACAAAAATACTTTATCAGTAAAGTTTGAAGGAAGTACCGATAGAACTTCTATATATAGAAGACATTGGATAATGACAAATTAAATTAAATAAAATGGAAAAAGTAAAAGAAATTACTAAAGAAGAATTAAAAAAAGTAAGAGACTTTCAGTCTAAACTTTTTGAATTAACACAACAAATAGGATTAGCAGAAACTCAAAAACATGCTACACTTCATGAAATAGCAGGTGTTAATCAAGATCAAGATGCTGTTAAAAAAGAATTAGAAACTAAGTATGGTTCTATAAATATAAACTTAGAAGACGGAACTTATACTGAAACAAAAGAAAATGAATAATGTAGTTAGAAAAATCAGCATTGGTTCTGATTATAAAAATGATGCTATGCATTATTCTGTTGGTCAACAAGTTTATGGTGGTCATGAAATATCTCATATTCTTTTAGATACAACTGATAATTCATACAACATACACATAAAGAAAAATAACGAGGTATTGCCATGGAAAAAATTTAATTCTAACATGGCTATATCTATAGAATATGATCTAGAGTATTAATGAATAGTATATATGATTTTATTATAGAACCTATAGGCAATAGGTATGATAATAAAAAAACAGTAGGCGGTAAAGATTTAATACTTAATACTAAAGTTGAATCTTGGAAATTTGTTAATAGACTGGCAAAAGTAATAGCTGTGCCAATAGCGTTAAATACTTCTATAAAAAAAGGTGATACTATTGTTGTGCACCAAAATATTTTTAGAAGATTTTATAATATGAAAGGTGAGCAAAGTAATAGTAGATCTTACTTTAAAGATAATTTGTATTTTGCTTCTGTAGATCAAATTTATTTATATAAAAACAAATATACATGGAAGTCTTTTGGAGACAGATGTTTTGTAATGCCTATTAAAAACTCTAATGATCTAGTGAATAGAAAAGAAGATCCTAGTATTGGAATACTAAAAATTAGTAATAGTAAACTAGAAGCATTTAATATTAACCCAGGAGATACTATAGGTTTTACTCCTGGTGCTGAATGGGAATTTATTATAGACAATCAACGTCTTTATTGTATGAAATCAAATGATATTGTAATTAAATATGGAAATCAAAAAAACCAAACAGAGTATAATCCTAGCTGGGCGAGTAGCAGTTGAAGAATTAATAAAAGTTGCTAAAGAACCTATTGTAGACGGAGAAGATGATATTACTGCTGATAGACTTAAAAACGCAGCAGCGACAAAAAAATTATGTATATTTGATGCTTTTGAAATTCTTACTAGAATACAAGAAGAGCAAGATATGCTAGATGAAAAACCTAAAGAAGTTAAAAAAGAAACTACGTTTCGTGGT
>TARA_B110000008_G_scaffold279839_1_pt1 | contig 10146 bp, 7 predicted proteins | sample TARA_B110000008 | Tara Oceans TARA_B110000008 (sample SAMEA4396496) | marine metagenome | biome: Westerlies Biome; feature: [DCM] deep chlorophyll maximum layer (ENVO:01000326); material: water (ENVO:00002006), including particulate matter (ENVO:01000060) such as... | depth 40 m
GGTGAATGGTGATTACTTTTCTTTAATCCATCAATTTTTGAACTAATTAAAGGTTTATCTTTGACATTATTCAAGGACTCACCAATTATTTTTTCTGTATTCCCATATCTTGGAGATGTATCAACTGAATGAATGCCAACTTTAAATGACTCTTCAAGAAACCTAGTCTTATCATCAGGCAAAGGATTAGAAGAAAATCCATAATCAACAATATCTAATTTTGCCGTCCCCAGACTTATTTTATTACTTAGTCTTTTCAAAGTTTCTTTCAGCTAATTCAAAATCTCTATGGCTATCTATATCATAAACTTTATCTGCATCAATTATCAAAGGAAGAATATGATTGCCAGAAATAGATCCATTCTTAAGAGCTTTTCTGGAAATAATTTCTATATCTCCAGTTTGAAAAAAAACTTTTTGTAACTCTTGTCTTGGAAGATTATATGGCTCTTTATCATTTACCAATTCATTTGAAAAGCCAGTTATAAAACCTTTTTTTAAATTCCATTGTCTGTAAGGATGTTCTTTTGATAATGCAACAGCTCTTACTGAAGTTGCAGCTGGATTCTTAGTCAAAAGATTAATACCCACTTCTATTAAACCTGCTGGTCGTAGAGGTGAAGTAGGTCTTAGTAAAACTATAATATCAATCTTTTCTTTATATATTTTTTCCATTGCATTAAGAGCATGCAAAATTACTGGATAGTCTTGAACCAAATCACCACCTAAATCCTTGGGCCTCATAAAAGGAACTTCTGCACCTAAATTTTTTGCTATTTCAGCAATTTCATCATCATCAGTTGAAACAATAGTTCTACTGACAAGGTTTGAAGATTTAGAATAATCAATACTATATTTAATTAAAGGATTACCATTAAGGAGTTTAATATTTTTCCTAGGAATTGATTTACTACCCCCTCTTGCTGGAATCACAGTATAAATATTTAATTTCATTTAGCTCTATTATTCTCTTTGATAAACTCTTCAACTAGCTCAAGATTCTTTTTTGCCAACTCATCTAAATCAAAAAACATCTTTCCAGAAGATTCACAAATACCAAAAATAGTCTTTGGTTGCAAATATGAATCAACAACAATATCATATTTACTCCCAATAAAACCTCCAGATACTACATAAACACTATCTACTATTTCTCTCCTACCGAATGAGCTTCTCAAAACACTCTGCATTGATGTAGACGATAAAATAAGAGAATTTATTATTGCAGTAATATCCAATCTCCAAGTTTCTACTCCATTTTTATTACAAACATCTATTGCGCTTTGAAAAATAGTTCCTTTACCAATATCGATAACCACCCCATCGTTATTCATATTCTCAATCATTTTATCTGTAATAACTGGCCCAGTATTAGTGCAGCCAATTATTGCATCAACATCTTGAGAGCTTATTTCAGGGTCGATAGAAGCAGTAATAGAAGAAATTACACCACAGTTTTTTATTTTATTAAGAGAATCAATAATAGCCTCAGTTTTTAAAAGATCTCTTGATATAAAAATAACGTCACATCCACACTCAACTAATTTCAATCCTAATTTATTACCAATATTCCCTGCTCCATAAATTAATATTTTCATACCGCTTAATTCTCTAAACCTTTCAATTAAGAAAAGCCAAGTTGCATCAACAGTAATATCATTGCCCTTATAAGTAAACATATGGCTTCTTTGAATTATATTAGAACAAACAGAGCTAATATTTCCATATTCAACCATTCTATTTTTATCCAGATTGGAATCAGTAATTTCAAAGTACTCAAGAGGACTATGATCTGGATTATTATTAACTGGTAATTTTTTTTCTGAATCAACAAAAATATAGTCAACATGGCCATCAATCTTTTTAGAGAGAAGGATAGCTTGAGTTTGAGAATATACAATAGATCCAAAAACAAAACCATTAGATATTTTTCTAATAGGTGTGATGTAAGGTCTGCCATCTCCAATGTCCTGAGATGTATTCCCAATCATAAAAACTAGGATATCAGAAGAACTTTTTTTTGCATTCAAGTCATTGATGGTTACTTTTATCTCATCAATCCATTGTACTAAATAATCATTATTTTCTTGCATAAATAAACATCTAAGATTAAAGAATTATATCTTCCCATTCCAAAGGGTGATCTTGCTTTACTTTTCTTTTTAGTTTTTGATTTAAGGTTATTTCAAGAAACTTTGGATGCAAGCCAATCCCTGGTGACTTAATCTCTATATCTGACTCTGTAAGAATATGCCCAATGGGTAAATCAGCACTATAAAATAAACTTCTTCTCAAGTTCTGAGCTGTCGCTAATTCCGATGGTAGGACACCATATCCATTATCCTTAATGGCTCCTTCAATTCTTCTCGCTGAGGCAGTAAGTATGGAAAGTTCATCTTCAAGTATTGAGAAATTTTGATCTGGTCCATCCATTTTTCTATCAATAGTAAAATGCTTTTCAACAACTTTTGCACCCAATGCAATAGCAGCCATAGAAATATCAACTCCAGTAGTATGGTCAGAATACCCAACTATTGTTTCAAATGTATTAGCTAATTTTTGAATCATTTTAATATTTGCACTTGAGGGAGGACATGGATAAGAGGAGATACAATGCAAAAGTATCAATTGTCTATTTCCACTAGAAAGAACAGTATCTGTTGCCGCCTGAATATCAGAAATATCAGACATACCAGTTGAAATAATAATAGGCTTACGTGTTGAGGCAACTGCTTTAATCAAAGGGATATTAACTATATCCATAGAAGATATTTTATATGCTGGACAATTTATTGATTCTAATAAAGTCAGTGATTCAATATCAAATGGTGTTGAAAATATTGTCAGGCCTATATTACGTCCATAGTCAAAAAGCTCTTTAGTTTCCTTGTGAGTAAATGAAACATTATCAAGCATTTTTGACAGACTTTCTTGCGTATCTACAAGGTCTTCATAGTATCTAGAAGTTCTAACTTTTGGTGAAATTCGGCCTTTTTTATAAGTCTGAAGTTTTGCTGCATTCGCCCCAGCTTTTTTAGCCTGGCTAATCATTTTCTTAGCAAGCTTTAAATCACCATTATGATTTAATCCAATTTCTGCAATGATATAAGTTGGATAGTTCTCTCCAATTTTATACTGATCCAATTCTACAATTTTTGCTGGCTTAACATACTTATTTTTAATTAAATTATTTGATCCAGCTATTGACTGTTTACATAGGATATCTATTAAATCAATAGATTTTGCTGTTAAAACTTGTAAATCTGAATACTCATATTCAGCAAGGGCTCCATGCATATATAAATTATTAATGTTATCAGTAACAGCCTTAACCTTACTTAATTCTTCTTCATAGCCAACAAAAATTGCAGGGTAAACATTTTTTGCATCAATTAAATGTGTACTAACAACATTCTCTTTTTTAATAATCTTTAATGTTTCAAGTCCATCTATACATTTTTTTAAGATTTCACTATTATCAGTTAAATCAATTTTATCCCCATCTGAGCATGCTATCTCTAGACTAAGAATACTGTGATTTATAGGTATGCCTTGCTCAGAAAAACTATTTTGCAATGTTACTCTGTGAAAAATAATCTCAGCATCATCAATATAAAGCCAATCATAAGAACCTGGAAGCTCTATCTTTTTATCAACGAGTATGCAAGGTATTTTCAAATTCCTATACCATAGTTTATTTTCTGCTTTTAGAAGGTCAGACATTTTAGTTATTGGTATTGTTGAAATTACCACATCATTTGCACTTAAATCAACTAACTCTTTATCTGCAAAGTGCAATGCAGTAATATTATTTGTATTATTCTTAGAATCCTTATCGGACATTTCAATCAGATCTAACTCTTTATTAAATTCAATATATACACCAAAGTTATTTAGTTTCGACTCTATTGCATTAGCCAATGCACCGCATCCACCATTTAGGACTGCCGCCCATTTGCCTTCACCAGAATGAAATGCTCTTTTTTTATCTCTAATCTCAATCCTTCTAGGTGCAAATTTGGCTGACAACTGATTCGTTGGTATACTCCATAATTTTTCAGGATATTTAGTAAAAAATAACTTGGTTAAAAATTCACCTGCTAAATTTTTTACAAATTCGGCATAATTTTTAGACTCTGCAAGATCCTCCTTATTTGTAGAGGAAATTTCTGCTTTGATGGTTTTGATTTCTTCTGTTGTAAACTGCTTTTCAAGACTTTCAAAAGAAATTGGATACTCGTAAACCTTGCCATCAATTAGATTGGCTCCATATAGATCTGGCTCAGTAATCTCATCCTTAATTAGATTAAGCCAATAATCCTTAATTTCAGGACTATTAGTGTGAAATAAGTGAGGGCCGCAATCATAAGAAACACCATTTATAACTTCTGTTCTTGCAATTCCTCCCACCAATTCTAGTTTTTCATAAACTCGAACATTTTTTCCTTTTTTTGCAAGCTCATATGCTGCAACCAATCCACTGATTCCTGATCCAATAATATGATAGGTTGAATCTACCATGAGGTTAACCCTCCATCAACTAATAGATTTTGCCCTGAAACATAAGAGGAGCTTGCATTTTCTGAAAAGTAGACTATAGCCTGAACAATTTCTTGAACTTTAGCCATTCTTTTGGCAGGAGTTCTATGAGAATATTTTTTCACAAAATCATCTCCTTGATTATTAAATATTCCTCCCGGACTCACACAATTAACCCTAATACTACTTTCTGCAAGATGAACAGCAAAATAATTAGTCATTTGAATAATGCCAGCTTTAGTAGCTGAATAAACTTCAGAGTTATTTCTTGGGCAATCCGTGTAAATCTTTGGATCACTGCTAACTACTCCATATATAGAGCCAATATTAATTATTGAACCTTCAATATTGTTATTGGCCATGTGAGTTCCAATCTGTCTAATACAGTTGAATGTTCCAAATAAGTTTATTTCAACTACTTTCATGAACTCGTCTTTTGTTCTTTCTGTAAAGTCAGAAAAGACAGCTGTCCCGGCATTATTAACAAGAGCATCTATAGTTATTCCTTTTTCTTCAATATGTTTTATAGCGGCACTAACTGAATCTTCCGAGGTGACATCCATTACAAATGAAAGATGTTTTTGATTAGACTTTTGGTTTAAACTTTTAGCCAATTCCTCACATTCCTTTTCATCAATATCAGTTATGCAAACAGTCCACCCAAGATCTGCATAAGTCCTGGACAACTCTGAACCAAGTTGGCCACAAGCACCTGTAATGAGAATTACTTTTGTTTTAGATTCAATCATTCTTTCCTTCTCTTTCAAATTAACTAATTTTAATATTTTTCATTTAAATACTCAGCATAATCCAGTAACCCTTTAAATAATTCCATTGTGATCCTTGTTTATAGTTTAAAAGTATTATAACTAATAAAAAATGTGGTAATTCACCTCAAACTTAGAAACCTTACTAGGAAAATATTGATTTCTTATCTGCTGATTCATGAGGTCTCTTTCGTGTTTTCTCTTTAAAACTGAGATAACTGAAGTGTTAAACCATTGTTTCCATCTATGAGTTTTAATACCCCATTGGTTCAACTTTCTACTAATCCTCCTATCACCTAATCCTTCTTGTCTTAAGGGTGACAAAGTACTGATAAAATAGGACTTTTACTTTAAAAAACTAGCTATGGATAATTTTGATAATTTAAAAGTATTAATAAACCCAGATATCGCTAAATTGGAGCTACTTCCTACAATATATAGTTTCTTAATTTGTATTCTAATGTCTTTTATTCTTAGAGAATTTTATGTAAGAAGATCTTTTTCTCTAACTGGAAAGAATCATATTGGATCTATAATACCTATTCTCTCTTCTGTAGTCTTTTTAGTAATTATTGTTGTTAAATCATCTCTAGCACTGTCATTAGGATTGGTAGGTGCATTATCTATTGTTCGCTTTAGAACACCAATAAAAGAACCTGAGGAACTAGTTTATCTTTTTTTGGCAATTGCTATTGGTCTTGGATATGCTGCGGGACATATATTGATTACTACATTAATAGTTTTGTCGATTATGTTGATTATTTATTTCTGGTTATCAAATCGCCAGAATTCCAATACAAATGAATATAATCTTGTAATTAAATGGGGCAAAGATGATGTTTTGTTTGAAGACGTTGAGAGAGAAATTTTATCAATCACTGATAGCTTAAAATTAATTCGTTTTGATAATAGCTCTCAAGGCAATACTTTGGTTATGCTAATTAATCCTAATAAAGAAACTAGCATTGATCAAATATCTAGTAAATTAAAATTGTTAGATAAAGACATGGAGTTTACTTTTTTTGAAGCAAAAACAAACTGGTAATCTTAAAATTCTAATAAATAAAAACTATGCAGTTAAAAAAACTTAAAAGGTCTTTTTTTCTTTTATTTTCTATTCCTGCAATTCTTCTAATAACAATAATAATCAGTAAACCAAACTTTTTGATTGTTGAGGAGGATTTGACTCAAAAAATAATCTCATTTAATCCAGGTTTTTCAAGTTTTATTTCTTTAATAGATGATGGAGTAGGCAATGACCGTTTTTCGATCGGGATGATCAACAAGTTAAACCGTCTATTTTCTTCAGTAGGTGAATTTATACCTAAAGTAATTAAATATAAACTATTCAAAAAAGTTGAATTTGAAAGAATTGATATAAATATTGATTTTTCTGACTATTTAACTTTAATGGAAGACAGAAACAAAGCTATTAATAAGTCTATATTATTTAACCCTTCAAAAGTTGGTGCATCATTAAAATTTAATGGGAAGAAATATAGAGCTAGAGTTCGACTAAAAGGCGATTTAGAAGGGCATTGGCTTAGTAAAAGAAGATTTAGCTTAAGGGTGAATTTAAAAAATAATAAAACAATTTTTGGATTTAGTGACTTCTCTATACAAAAACCAAGAGAGAGACAACATCCTTATGATCATTCTTTTCAATCTATGTTAAGAAGTTTAGATAATTTAACATCAGTGCATAAGTTTGCCCATGTATTTGTTAATGGAGAAGATTGGGGAATTATGGATATAGAAGAACACGTATCAACTAAATTTCTTGAAAAACAAAACAAAAAAGAGTCAATCATAGTTCGATTTTCTAATGAAGAAAAATGGGCCTATATAAGGACTGCAGCTTCACCACATAATGATTATAGAATATCTGATCCAAAACTATTTTTAAATTTATACAATGGTAAGTCTATAACCAATTTAGATAATAGAAAAAGATACAGCTATATATTGAAAAATAGACTACTTGGCAATAAGATTTATGATAATGATTCATTTTCTAAAGCTCTCATTATGTCTTTAGTATGGAATAATGATCATACTTTAGCAACTCCCAATATTAAATATTACTTCAATCCATATACTCTTGAGTTAGAGCCGATTACTGCAGATCAAGGTCACTGGTCAGAAATTCAAAAAGATAATATCAATTTTGATCAAAATAATATTGATTTCTTATTTTCAGATGAACAATTTTTAAATAACCTGTCAAAAAATATTAAAGCTGTTAAATCCGTAACCTCTGAGATTGATAATTATTTACTAGATGCTGAACATTTTTTTCCTGTAGATAAAAAGAAGAATACTTATGCTGTTAAAAATAATCTAAAAAAAATTCTGAGTAATAACAAAATTTACATTATAAATAAAGCTATTAAAACCAGTGATAATTCAAACAACAAACAATACACTGATAACAGCTTTCAAAAGCCTACAATTAAACAAGCTTCAGATTTTCATAAGCATCTTGAAATTAAGCATTATTCAGATGGGACACTAGAACTTTATAATCTGATTCCAGATACTGTTGATGTTCAAAGTATTTTCTATGGGAATACTCCTGTTCAATTAAATAAATTAATTATTCCAAGTTATTTGAAAAAAAACGAGCCTACGATCATAAAAACAGCATTCGTAGGGATTCAAGATAAAATGTTTACAGTTAACTCACAGTATCAAGGTTTCGATCAATCAAGTAAAAATAATTTCACTTTAATTATCGATGGCATAGAGAATCCATTGTTACTTGACACAGCAGGTAAATTTGATTTCATAAATAAAATAGATGATCAAAATTATCAAATCAATTCAGGCAATTGGATAGCAAATGAACCAATAATAATTAATGGAAATTTAAATATATCTCCTAATACTACTTTATCATTTTCAAATGATTCATACATACTTGTAAAAGGAGCATTGAACGCAATTGGCCATAATACGAACCCAATTTCTTTGAATGCAAAAAATGATAATTGGAAAGGAATTTATGTGATTAATTCAAAAAGGAAATCTAAACTTCGAAATTTAAATATAAGTAATGTCATAGCCCTGGAAGATGGCTTACTTAAATTAACTGGAGCTATTAATTTTTATAGATCAGATGTTGAAATGGAAAATATTGAAATTGATAATATAGTTGCTGAAGATGGTATTAATATTATTGAATCTTTATTCTCACTTAATTCGGTTCTAGTCACAAATGCTATTTCTGATGGTATTGATTTTGATTTTTCAAATGGCGATATATCTCATTCTAATTTTATTAATATTGGAGGAGATGCACTAGATTTTTCTGGCAGTAATGTTCAAGTGAACTATGTAAATGTTGAGAATGCTCGTGATAAGGCTATATCGGCTGGAGAGAATAGTCTAGTGAATATTAATCACAGCTATTTCAAAGATGTTGGTGTTGGAGTTGCCTCAAAAGATGGAAGTAAAGTCACACTTAACAATAGCAAAGTTGAAGACTATAAACTTCATGCGGCTATGTCGTATTTAAAAAAAGACTTCTATATTGCACCTTCCATTTCTATTAATAATTCATCTGTTACCATTGGAGATGCGTATATGAGACAAAAAGAAACTTATATGTCTGTTAACGATATTGAAATTACTGAGTCAGAATTAAATGTTAAAAACCTCTACAAAGATAGTGTAATGTCGAAATGAACTTAGATTATCGATACGAAATAAAATTTGTACTAAGCACAATCAAATTTCATGAAGCAATTAATTGGCTTCATACTTGTACTAATGCACGTAAAGCATTTGAAAATAGAACTGTTAATAGTATTTATTTTGATGATATAAACTTTTCTTCTGTAAGAGACAATCTTTCGGGTATTGCTAACAGAAGTAAATATAGACTTAGATGGTATGAAAATAGTGAGCATTTGAATTTTGAGGAAAAAATTAAGAGAGGCAGATTGAGTGGAAAGAAAATTTATCCTATTAATTTAAATCGTACCTTACTAACGAGTCTACGCATGGAAGATATATCTACCAAATTGATTAATGACCTAGCATTAAAAGGTGTATTACTAAATAATTACATGATGCCAACTTTAAAAGTTAGCTATGAGCGCGATTATTATGAAACAGAAGAAAATATTAGGATAACTTTAGATCAGAAAATTAACTTCTCTGACATTTACCTTCATTCAATTCTTTCAAAAGAAAAGGCTATCAATTATTCAATGAATATCATGGAAATCAAGTTCAGCCCTAACAAAAAAACTGCTGTTTCGAAATTAATTAAATCCCTAAATATCAGCCCTACAAGACATTCTAAATACCTTACAGGTATGGCAATATCAACAAATACTTACTATATATAATTTTAAAAAGTAGATTCACTCTTAGAATTTAAAGTATTCTTTGATATAGATTAATTCTTGTAAGTAAAGTTGGAATGACTATTAGGGATTTTAAAGTTTGTAATTTTTTTACGACTTTGCATTTTTTTATAAAAAATAAATATTTATCTTGAGTATTAATGAGATAAATAATTATCTGCAAAAACTCTTTGATACACCTAGGAGTATCACTGTGGAAGGAAATAGAAAAATACTTAGTTTAGAAAGATAATATTTTAATTAGGAAATGTATTATTCATGAAATCTAAAGTAAAGAATAGATAAAGTAAATCTAAATATAGAATATATATATTATCTCTTTATTATTGGCTAATTATTACTTTTTATTATTAACACTTTCAACAAAATCAATTGCTATTAATCCATTTTTATAGCTATAGCTATGAGTTCCTTTTATGCCTTTAAAAAAGTTTGGTTCTACAATATACTGCTCCTCCTCAGAATAA
>TARA_B110000008_G_scaffold81865_1_pt1 | contig 10134 bp, 8 predicted proteins | sample TARA_B110000008 | Tara Oceans TARA_B110000008 (sample SAMEA4396496) | marine metagenome | biome: Westerlies Biome; feature: [DCM] deep chlorophyll maximum layer (ENVO:01000326); material: water (ENVO:00002006), including particulate matter (ENVO:01000060) such as... | depth 40 m
GGTGGAAATCTGATTAGAGTTTTTAAAGAAGTTCAGGAAATTGCAAAGGAAATAAATGATAATAAATCGGTATAACTTTATAAATCATTTATTGTGACGCGATGGTTGCTAATTTTAATAGCTGTTTTTTTAACTAATAATACACTTGCTCATCCCTTAAGATTGTCATTGTGTGAGATTGAGTATTATTCTAACAAAAAAATTCTTACAGTAAATCTTAAACTTTTCCTAACCGATGTAAACGAAGCGCTACTATTTGATTCAAACAGTAATGAACTTGCATTTTGCCAATCAAATGAGTCAGTATTAGCAAATACATTACTTATGGATTATTTGAATCAATTTTTTTATATAAAATTTAACCAAAAAATTATTGACTTAAAGATTAAGAAAAAAAGGCTAGGAGGAGAGGGGCAAAATACTGCCTTGTGGATTTATTTTGAAGTCAAGCAAGAAACATTAATAGACTCATTAGAAATAAAAAATGCAGTTTTCACTGATTTATTTTATGATCAAAACAATATTATATATGTTCACGTTGATGGGGAGTCTAAAAGTCTAATGCTTAATAAAAAATCACCTGTTTATAAATTAAAATTCTAAAATGCATCCTTTTGAATTCTACTTAAAACTTGGATATGAGCATATATCAAATCTATCTGGATATGACCATATATTGTTTTTGGTTGCTCTTTGTGCAGTTTATAAAATTCAGCAATGGAAAAGTATTCTTGTTTTAGTGACTGCTTTCACAATTGGCCATAGTTTTACACTAATACTTGTTTCATTAGACATATTTACTATCTCTTCAAGCTTAATAAAATTTCTAATTCCATTAACTATTTTTATTACAGCCCTATACAATGTTATTAGTGTAGAATCATTAAAAAAAAATACAAAAATGGGACGTAACTATGCTATTGCTCTTTTCTTCGGATTTATTCATGGAATGGATTTTTCTAATTATTTTAAAGCATTGATTATTGACCCTTCTTCAATTATGGTTCCATTAATTGGATTTAATTTAGGAATTGAACTTGGACAACTATTGATCGTTTTTATCATTGTTTCCTTATCCTACATATTTTTAAGTGTAATAGGAATAAGACATCGTGATTGGAATTTGTTTATTTCAGGTGCTGCAGCAGGAATGTCATTGATATCTATTTTAGAAAATAAGATTTGGTAATAACAGAATGAGTTGATTTAAAATATATTATTTTAGTTATAATCTAAATATACTTAATGTCGTCATGATAAAAGAAAAATTTAATCTAACTAATAAAGTAGCAATAGTTACTGGTTCATCAAAAGGTATAGGAGAATCTATGGCAAGAGGACTTGCTGAGTTTGGTGCAAATGTTGTCATAAGTAGTAGAAAAAAAGATGCAGTTGAAAAAGTAGCCTCTCAGTTTAATTCTGAAGGATTTTCTGCTATTGGAATTGAATGTCATGTAGCTAAAGAAGAACAGCAAAAGGAATTAATTAGAAAAGTGATGAGGAAATATGGCAGAATTGACATACTTATCAATAATGCTGGAACCAACCCATATTTTGGACCCATAGATAAAATGCCATTAGAAATATACCAAAAGACTATGGACATAAATACTAACTCAGCTATATCCCTTAGTAACTTAGTATATCCCATAATGAAAAAACAAGGAGGAGGAAGTATTATTCATGTAAGTTCTATCGAGGGTTTACATCCTTCAAAAATGATGGCTGCTTATAATATCAGTAAAACTGCTTTAATTATGCTCGGAAACAACCAAGCTATTGAGTGGGGAAAAGATAATATAAGAGTAAATGTAATATGTCCTGGTTATGTTAAAACTAAATTAAGTGCAGCACTCTTAGAGCACGAGGCCTCCTACAAGAGTTTTTTAAAAAATACTGCTTTAGGTAGAGTATCAACTCCAGATGAAATGGCAGGTCTTGCTGTCTTTTTAGCTTCTGATGCAAGTTCATATATGACTGGATCTAAAATTGTTAATGACGGGGGTTTATTACACTCTCCATTAATAGATAATTTTTAAAGCCGACTGTCTACTAACTGTATAAATAGAATAATGAAAAAAAATTATTGTAAATAAAAGTCTATCTAAATTTTTCGCATCCATATATTCTTAAAGCTGACCAAGTTTCCATGATCTTGAAGAAAAAGTGATCTATGTTTTAATTGTCCATTTTCTAATCCAGGCATCACATCACGTCCTTTTTTTGGCTTTCCAATATATTCAACAGTTCCTAAAATCTCAACTGAATTTTGAATTAATATTCCATTATGGAATACAGTGAAACTTCCTGCTTTAATTTCATCACCTAATTCGTTGTATTGCGGCTCAATAAAAATAATATCATATGTTTGCCATTTACCAGGAGGGAGAGTTGCATTTACTAATGGAATATGTTGCTTATAAATTGATCCTGCCTGTCCATTTGAATAGGTTCTATTTTCATAACTATCCAAAATTTGAACTTCAAACCGTCTTTGAAAGAAAATACCACTATTTCCTCTTCCTTGCCCTTTACTTTTGATGGAAGTTGGTGTTTTCCACTCTAAGTGTAATTGAATAGAACCATGTTCATCTATGGATTCAATTCCTCCTGAACCTGGTTTTACAGTCATACTTTTATCTGAATTTAAAGTCCACTTAATAGGTTGATTTTGAACTGTGCTTTTCCATTTAGAAAAATTAGTTCCATCAAAAAGAATAATTGCATCACTTGGGGCGCTATTAAGTGTTCCTGGAATTACTTTTTCAGGCTCAGGGTTCCAAACCTCTGTTTCTTCGGGTTTCATTTGAGTTTGACAAAAAACAAAAGATGATGTCAATAAAAAAATATAATATTTCATGATTAGTTTATTTTAATGAATATCCATTATGGTATTTACTTGTAAAATATTTAGAATTAATATTTGAATCAGAAAAATTATTGGTTTTACTTTTCCAAAGTAATTTTTCATTAGAACGGTAAGAGATATTTCCCATCTGTGCCACTATAGCAACATTTGCACCATCTTGAATCGAGCAATTAACTTTATTTGTATCATTTGCTTGAATGGCATCAATAAAGTTTTGAGTATGCTTATCTAAGCCGTTATCCGAAGCTTCAACAAATGGCTTTGCAACTTTCTTTTCATTACCTCTTTCCTCAATTACTTCCCACCCTTCTCGAGTCAATAATAAGGTAGCATAATTACCTATAAAGGCAATTCCATGATTTCGCCCATAAGGACCATTATCAATACCCATTGCTGATTCCCAAATTAAATTAAAATTATCAAATTCATAAATAGCCGTTAAAGTGTCAGGTGTTTCTTGAGCAAGATCAGGATATGCAAATTTACCACCTAAACTAGAAACTGTTTTGGGTAAAGAAGCTTTCATACCAATTAGAGCATAATCAATTAAATGAACACCCCAGTCAGTCATTAAACCACCAGCATAGTCCCAAAACCACCTAAAGTTTCCATGAAGACGACTTGAATTATATGGTCTTAATTTAGCAGGTCCGATCCAACTTTTATAATCCAATCCTTTTGGAGGAGTACTATTTGGGACAATTTGATCTGGTCGAACTGATCCAAAATAACACCAAGTCTTTACAGTTCGAATTGATCCAATAGCTCCAGTATTTATAAAATTAACGGCATCTTGAAAATGATTTTGACTACGTTGCCACTGACCAACTTGAACGATATTACCGTACCGAGCTTGAGCATCTTCCATAAATCGACATTCACCAATTGAATTTCCAATTGGTTTCTCACAATAAACATGTTTACCAGCTTCAGATGCATGTATCATCATAAGAGCATGCCAATGATCAGGAGTTCCAATTATAACAGCATCAATATCTTTTTCTTCCAATAATTTTCGATAATCGCTGTAAGTTTTAACCTTAACACCTTTAGCATCCATTTCAGCTTTTCTTTTTTCAAGAACCATCTGATCAACATCGCATATTCCCAATAAATTAACATTAGGAATCTTTAAAAAGGACAAAGTATTCCACCAACCCATAGAGTTTAAACCTATAGTTCCAATATTTATGGTATCATTTGATCCCAAAATACTGGCTCCTTTTTGAAAAGCTGAAAATTCAGGAAGAATTAGACTCGCACCAGTAAATAATGCAGATTGTTTGATAAATTTTTTTCGATTCATAAAATAAGATTTAAATTATATAAAAATGTTTCATTGAAATTACATAAATAATGATTTTAAAAGCCCCAGTTTTTGAGTTTATGACTCCTAGGAGCCGTTTTTTTCAATCGGTCTTTTATTTTATCAAGATACATAGTGTTGTAACGAAGACGTGAAATATAATTTGGGTTTTCTTGATCTCCATTCCAGCAATGTTCAGCATTGTTACCGTAATCAACTTCACCACCATAATAGGGTGTTTTTGTAGATTCTAAAAATTCTTCTGTAAGCACAACTGCATTATTTAGATAATAATTATCCATATCTCCACAGTAGATGTTTATTTTTCCTTTCAGATCTTTTCCAATTTTATCCCAATCCCTCTGCATAATATAACTTAGATCGTAATTTTCCTTCCAGTAATTTGCAACATCATGATCTATTTCACCGGTAAGTTTATCCCATATAGGTTTAGGATATCCATCTTCTCCTACGGGCGAATAAACTGCTTGCCAAATATCCCACTGGTCACCAGATCTTCCTTTATCTCCAAGTATTAATTCTCTTCTGTTCATATCGATCAATTGAGTTTTAATATGACCTTTTCCGTCTCTCATCCCGGGTCGAAGTATCTTCCTGAAGTTCCCACTTTTATGGTAGGCATTTTCATCTTTATAAATATCAACAACAGTATAGGCTCTAAAGTCTATGGGATCTGGACACGCAGCAAAACATCCGTTATATTGATCAGGATAAAAAACTTGTACAGCTAATGCCTCCCATCCGCCAGTTGACCCTCCATATAAAAAGCGACCCCAGCCCTCTCCAACACCGTTGAACATTTTTTCAATTTGCGGAATAAGTTCATAAGTGATTGCATCACCATAAGGACCAATATTTGCAGAATTTACTGCATATGAATCGTCGTAATAAGGGTTTTGGTGTTGGATTTCAATCACGAGAAACCTCGGAAAATCATCTGACACCCAATTCTTGTAGAAATCGTATGCTTCTTTTTCTTGTATGTATTTATATCCTGTAATTCCAAACCTACTACTAAAAATTGTATCTTTTTCAGAAGCAGTAGGAGGGTTGGTTCGAAATCCTCCAATTGTTTTGGGGAAATGCCCGTGAAAAACCATTAATGGATATCGAGTTTTACTTTCTTTTTTAAATCCTTGTGGAACTAAAACATTGGCTTGAAGATACATTGGTGTTCCCCAAAATTCCGAAAGAAGTTCACTTTTGATTTTAACATGCTTTATGTATTTAGAATCCTTAATAGGTTGTATAGGTGGAATTTCCTTGGTTATTATTATCTCTATTGGGCTTTTATTGTGTTTATTATATTCTATTTTAATAGGTTTACTATAAATATTTTTTGGACTGGTGTTCCAGTGTTGACCTTCTCCTTGATCCATTGGAAGCTGAACGGTATGTCCGTTTGATAGATTAAAAGTGTCGTATTTATGCAATAAGGCTTGCACAAAATAAGTTCCTGATTTGAGTTGGTCTAATTCTTCAATAGGGTAAGCCTTTACAGATGAATTAAACGATTCTTTTTGGTTTGGTTTCCACTGCTGAACATTTTTTCCAATAATTATTCCCGTATCATTTGAATCGTTAATTTGAAATCTAGGTTCTTTAATTGAATCTTTAGTGATGATTAGCAAAAGACGACCATTATAACCTTCTAATCCTAATTTTGAGTCATAAGTAATCTCAAATATTGAAGCTTCTTTAGTATTACATCCAATTAAAACTATAAACAAACATAATATAGCAGAATAAGTTTGAAAAAATCTATTTAAATTATTCATATCTAGTAATTTATCAGTTCAGAAAAGTAAAATTAATCAACACCTACAACTACATCAGTATCAAATTTCAAAGTATAAAAAATAGTCGTATTTTGCAAATTAGGCTACTGCAATTCAACTATTAATTAAAATTTAAACCTGTGAATAGATTTTCATTGTTTCATATTTCAAAATTTATTTTATATTTCTTAATTACTGTATTTTCCTACAACGTTTCCTCAGCACAAGGATTTGAAGGTTATTATCAAAATCCTAATATTCACAACAATAGGATTGTATTCGTAGCTGAAGGTGATCTCTGGACTGTGCCACTTAGTGGTGGCTTAGCACAAAGAATTACTTCACATCCAGAGGAAGAAAATTTCCCTTCAATCTCTCCTGACGGAAAAACGATTGCTTTTTCTGCAAGCTACGAAGGGCCTTTAGAAGTTTATACAATGCCTGTTGAAGGAGGTATACCAAAGCGATGGACCTATGAACAAGACGTGTCTATAACAAATTCTTGGACGCCTGATGGTAAGGTAATTTACAACACTAGGGCTTATTCTAAAGTACCGGATAATCAGATTATAACTATAGACTTGCTTACCAAGCAAAAGACAAAAATTCCACTTGCTCAAGCAAGTGAAGCAGCATATGACGTCAGTGGAAAAACAGTGTATTTTGTAAGACCAGCTTATCACAGAAATGTGACTAAAAGATATAAAGGTGGTACTGCTAGACAAATATGGAAATTCACACAAGGAGCAAATGAAGCTGTTAAGTTGACAAAAGATTACCTTGGTGGGAGTCATCATCCCATGTGGTTTTCCGGTAGAATCTATTTTATAACAGATAGAGATGGTATCATGAATATTTGGTCCATGAATGAATCTGGTGAAGATCTTCAGCAGCATACTAATCATAAAGATTATGATGTCCGCTCCGCAAGCATTTCTAATGGTAACATTGTTTATCAAGTTGCTGCAGATTTATGGCATTATAATACAATTTCCAATGAGAGTAAAAAAATAAATATAAAGTTGGTATCTGATCTTGACCAACTTCGAGAGAATTGGGATGACAACCCTTCACAATACATAACTTCTGTACATACTGATCCTAAAGGAGAAAATATTGTCATAACAGCAAGAGGTAGAGTTTTTATTGCTCCTGTCAAATCTGGTCGATTTGTATCCTTTACGGACAAGAAAAGTGTACGATATAGAGATGCAGTGTTTTCTCATGACGGGGAAAAGATTTATACGCTATCCGATGAATCTGGAGAATTTGAATTTGTAAGCATACCCATAAATGGAGAGGGATCACAAAAGAATCTCACTAGTAATGGTGACCTTCTTAGATATGGTGGTGTACCATCTTCTGATGGTAAATGGATAGCCTATGATGATTTAGAAAGCAATATGTATGTACTCAATATTGCAACTGGGGTTAGTAAAAAGATTTCGACGAATCAAGAGGGTATTGTTGACTTTAGATGGTCTCCTGACAGCAAGTGGCTGGCATTTGTACAAACAGCCTTCAATACAATGTCACAAATCAAGATTTATAATGTTGAGATTGGTGCTTCTTTTGACCTAACTACAGATAGAGCCAATAGTTTCAATCCAAGATGGAGTCCTGATGGCAAGTTTATTTACTTTCTCTCAGATAGAAATTTCAAATCTTTGGTTGGCAGCCCTTGGGGTACCCGTCAGCCTGAACCTTACTTTGATGTCAGTGAAAAAATATACCATGTAGCATTGAAAAAAGGAACACGCTCTCCATTCAGAGAAAACGATGAACTTGAAAGTGATGATAATAAGGAAGACACTCCAACAAAAAAGTTGAGGAAGAAAAATAAGAGTAAAGTGAATGAAGATTCACTGGAAGTTAAGATAGATCACGCTGAAATACAGAAAAGAATCATTGAAGTTCCAGTCAAACCTGGAAACTATAATGGACTTGAGGTAAGTGAAAAAGCGCTCTATGTAATGTCAAGTGAAACAGGAGTGAATGCCAAAAGACATTTGTCTTTTGTGAAAATTGACAATAAAGATATAGACCTCAAAACATTGGTGAGCGAGGTAAATTCATTTGAACTTTCTGGAAATCGTGAAAAAATTTTGGTAAGAAAAGGAAGGATTTATTATATGATTGATGCAGGAACATCCAAAGTAAGTGATGTTTCAAAAAATAAAATAAATTTGAGTGGCTGGAAGTTCCCAATTACTCCTCGAGAAGATTGGAAACAGATCTTTACAGATGCATGGCGTATGGAGCGAGATTATTTTTATGACAAGAATATGCATGGTGTCGACTGGGAAGCAATGCACACAAAATACTTTCCGCTAGTTGATCGAGTAACAACTCGCAACGAACTTTCCGATCTTATCGGAAGATTTGTTGGAGAACTATCGGCTTTACATACAAGTGTTCGAGGTGGTGATCTAAGAGAGGATGATAAAAACATTTCAGTTGCCAGTTTAGGTGCTGTTTTTAGCAGAGATGAAATAAACAAAGGTTTTAAAATCGACTACATATATAAAGTTGATCCAGACTATCCAAATGAAAAATCACCATTGGATGATCCTTATCTAGATGTGCGGGTTGGAGATATAATCACAAAAGTAAATGGGAAAGACGCATTGTCAGCTATAGATATGGGAGAGTTAATTCGAAATGAATCTGAAAAACAAGTAAGAATGACAATTCTAAGAGGCACTTCATATAGAGATATAATAGTTAAGCCAATAGCCAGTGAATACAATCTTCGTTACCGTGATTGGGAGTATGGCAATCGTCTTGAAGTGGAAGAAAAGAGTGAAAACCAAATTGGTTATTTACATCTTAGGGCGATGGGTAGCAATGACATCAATCAGTTTTATCGTGAATTTTATCCGGTATTCAATAAGGCAGGTTTAATTGTGGATGTGAGGTACAATTTTGGAGGAAATATTGATAGCTTTATTCTTGAAAAACTTTTGAGAAAAGCATGGATGTATTGGAAAGGAAGATCGGGAGAGCCATACTGGAATATGCCTTATGCATTTAGAGGCTATATCGTTGTACTCGTGAATGAAAATACATATTCTGATGGAGAGGCATTTGCAGATGGGTTTAAAAAATTAAAGTTGGGGACCACAATTGGTACACGAACTTGGGGCGGTGAGATATGGTTGAATAGTGGTAACAGATTGAGTGATAATGGCCTTGCAAGAGCACCAATGATAGGTGTTTATGGTGATAATGGAAAGTGGTTGATTGAAGGACATGGATTTGAGCCTGATATTGAAGTTGATAATCTTCCACATGCGACATTTAAAGGACAAGACGCTCAACTCGAAGCTGCAATCAAGTATCTTCAAAACCTGATTAAAGAAGATCCAAGAGAAGTTCCTGACTCTCCTGCTTATCCAGACAAGTCATTTAAAAATAATAAAAAGTAAGAATTTTAAAAGACAAGCTAGCAGATTTTACTGAAATTGTCCAGGCAGATATGTTATTTGGCAATCGTAAAGAAAGTAAAGATCTTCCTAGATGGAAACTTATAGGATCACACACAGCCAGGAGAAGCTTTATATGATCAATATAGCTATTCGACTCTGCAATTTGGATTAGAACCAGTTAAGGCTCCAAATGTATTAAAAATAGTAGCATAGCTATTTAGTATTTCTCTTGTTAGAGTTATTGTTTCTCCAGTGTCTGGGTCTTCACCTGATACTCCTACACATAGATTGCTAAGTTCATTTTTAGTAATTTCTAACCCTTCGCTTGAATCACAGATTAAGCACTGATTACTTGAGTCATCATCTTTAGAACAGCTTAAGATCGAAATTATAATAATTGGTAATACGAATTTTTTCATTATTGATGAATTTTAACTAAATGTATGAAATTAAAAATAACTAATATTCATTTTGGTGTTTTCAGTCGTTATTAAGGTATTAGTTATTAGTAGTTTACCCACCACCAAAGCTATTGTTGTTAATACTGAAAAGATTATTTACTTGATGATTCTTTAGTTGCAAAGAATAAAATTACAAGTAAATTAATCTATAACTTTTAGCTTAACCTGCCCAAAACCGTACCCATAAAAACAAACCCCCAATAATAGCGGGGGTTTATAAAGTATTAAGCGGAGAAAGAGGGATTCGAACCCCCGGAGGTGTGACCCTCAA
>TARA_B110000008_G_scaffold248922_1_pt1 | contig 10123 bp, 5 predicted proteins | sample TARA_B110000008 | Tara Oceans TARA_B110000008 (sample SAMEA4396496) | marine metagenome | biome: Westerlies Biome; feature: [DCM] deep chlorophyll maximum layer (ENVO:01000326); material: water (ENVO:00002006), including particulate matter (ENVO:01000060) such as... | depth 40 m
TTATTATATTTGATATTTTCAATAACACAAATAGCTATTGATTCAATGAAGGGAATGTATAATACAGCTTTAATTAAAGTATGGGTAACGTTTATCTTTACTATTCTTTTAAACTATTTATGTCAATCAGGTTTAGGAATTGTTTCTTGGATAATAGTTTTTATACCGTTTATTTTGATGACATTGATTGTTGCTATATTACTTGTAATGTTCGGTTTAGATCCAAGCACAGGAAAATTAAAACGCAGAAATATAGATAATCATCATCCAACTAAACCAGACCCAAATCATCATCCGCACCGTCATGGTCACGGTGAAGATCAACGTCATCGTCATCATAGACATCGCCGTCATAAAAAACATCCAAAGAAGCCTCACGAAGGTAAAGATCATTCTTATTATAAATTTTTAGATCCTAGAAAACAAGAACTTCTTGATAGAATTCATAGATATACCGAACGAAGAATAACTATACCTGGCGTAAATGAAGCAGCAGTAGATCATAAAAGTAGAAAATATACTCCTTCAATAGGGTCTGATTATGATGTAGGAAACCCAACATCAAATCAAAAAAGAAGGGATATGAATGGTATATTTTATATTCTAACAAATATGAATGAAGCACACGAAGCTGCTTATTTCTTAAATCAAGGTGATGTATGCTTACAAGAAGATAGAGAAGAAAATACAAATAAATGTATAAGAAAATTAATCAAAAGAACTATTGCCAAATTAGGTCCAGATAAAGGTCCTGTATTTTTTCAAAGAGTAAAAAATGAATTTCCTGAATACGTAGAATAAATATAATTATTTTAAAAGTTAAAAAAATAATTATATATTACATAAAAGATTATGAATGATTTTATTTATTATGGAACAATTAGTATGGCCGGAGTAATGGGTTCAATAGGGATATTAAGTTTAATAAATCCTAATTTAGGGAAAAAAATATTATGGAAAGCATTAAAAGGTTATCATTATGTGATGATAAATTTGAAAAAAGCAAAAAAAGGATATAATGATATAAATATGTCTTTAAGAAAATTAGATTTACCAGAAAAAAAAACCGTATATTTAGGTTATAAATGTAAAGATGGGACTACTTATACTTGTAAAAAATTAAAAGATTGGTATGACTATGGCGAGGAATTTGATTTAGAAATAGTAATACATAAAGATGAAGACGATGAAGAATATTATAAAATAATAAATGAAAATAATAAAATAGAAAATAATATTTTTGAAAAATCGGATCCGTTATTTATACAAGTTGAAATTGAACAAAATGGCGAAAGACTATCTATACAAGATCATTTAAAGCCTTTTTACATTAATTATAATATGATATTGAATAAACATTTTTTAAAATGGTATTTGGAAAAATTTTATTCTACAAATCTTGATGATAATTATAAATTGCATATGATTGATAATAATATAAATTTATTTCAAATAAACGAAGAGCAACAAATTTATTTATATAAAGAAAATGGTAAATTAAAGTATAATATAATTAATTAAATTGATATAAATAAGAAGTTATAATTTTATATTATAATATGGAGCCTCCACAGATACAAATCAATACTGAATATGATTTAGAAAATCATATAACAAATGAATCACATGTGTTATATGATAAATGGACATTATGGGCACATTTGCCTCATGATACAGATTGGACTTTAAAAAGTTATAGAAAAATAGCAATGATATCTTCTGTAGAAGAAGCTATAGCTTTAGTTAATTCAGTACCAGATTTAATGATAAAAAATTGTATGTTGTTTCTAATGAGAGATGGCATAATCCCTCTGTGGGAGGATCCAGCAAATAAAAACGGTGGTTGTTTTTCATTTAAAATAGGTAATAAAAATATAGCAGACATATGGAGAACAGTAAGTCAAGTATTAATGGGTGAAACAATTTCTAATGATAAAAAATTTTTAGAATGTGTTAATGGCATGACAATATCACCAAAAAGATCATTTTGTATTTTAAAATTATGGATGGGTAATTTAGAACACCAAGATCCAAATAAAATATGCGATATAGAAAATCTTTCAGTGCATGGATGTTTATTTAAAAGACATAATAAATAATTATATGTATATTTAATATAAATATATATGATAAATTTTTTTGATATTGGTATGGTAGATTTTTTTTATAGAGCTTCTCCAATATTCATGAACCTATTGATGTTTTCATTAACTTGGATATTACAAAATCATGATTATTTATATTTTTTTATAGCATTAATATCTTGTGATGCGTTAAATCATATTATGAAATATAATATAGTTAAACCATTAATGGGTAATAAAAAATATAATATAATAGGAACTGGAACAAGACCTAAAGGTGCCAAAAATTGTGGAGTATTTAAAAATAATAAGATAGCTAATAGTTATGGAATGCCTTCTGGACATTCTCAAAGTGCTGCTATTTTTTCAACAATTTTATTTTTACAAACTAATGAAATTTTTATGAATGAAATGACAAAAGTGTTTATTCAAATTGGATTAGTTGTATTTGCTTTATCTGTAATGTATAGTAGAGTAAAATATGGTTGTCATACTGTTCAACAAACAATAATTGGTGGTTCATTGGGTGTTGTATTAGGATTCATAATTTGGGAAAATAAATATATATTCTAATTAAATTGATATATAATAAATTTTTTTAATTTATTATATATTTATTATGTCATCAATAATAGCACGTTCGGCATTTGAAAATTTAAAAATAAGGATTGATAGTGACTCGGAAAGTAGTTCTAGTGATGAATCTATTAGTCCTAGAACTTCAATAAGTCCGCGACATAGATTATTAAGAATTCAAACAGGTTTGTCCTTAAGGGGTAATACACCTTCTCCACCTGCCATTGATAGAAGATCGCCACTGAGAAAAGTTAAATCAACACCAGTATTGGGAATAAGTCCAAGACCAGAATGTGTATTAAAAAGAATTAATACTCCTATTAGAAAAACAAGCTTTTTAACACCAATTGATAAAAGAGAAATAGAAAGAGAAATAATTATTGAAATTAACAAATTAATAATTGAAGTAGAAAAAAAGTTTAATAATAAAACCCCATAATATCAGAAATACCGTAACCATTTGTTGTTAAAGCGTCTTGTTCGGATCCGACAACAATACCTTCTTCAGCCAAATCATTAAAAATCGTCTCTATTTCATCAGTATATTGTGGTTGTTTTGTTCTGGCGATAAATTGATAAAGATGTAAAGGAGAATAAGCATATTTGCATTGAGTAGCGCGAATAGCCCTAGTAGAATATCTAACTTTTACCATAACAATTACTGTTTTTTTATTAGTATCCGCTTGGCTACCTCTTTTATAAGCTGTCCAAAAAATTGCGAATTTACTATACCCTGGAGGATTTTGATATACACCACAACTAGCCAATGACTTATCTAACCAATTTGTAGCACGAAATGTGCAACTTGTAAATTGTGGATTTCCATTAAAAGTATGCATCAAAACAGCTGTTGAATCGGGAATCCATACATCAATGTGAAAATGATTTGATTGAATGAATAAATTATTGTATTGATTATTCTTTGAATTATATAAGCTTAAATTTGTTGCGACATTACCACTTAATTCTTGAATTTGCTTTTCTAAATCTTCACAATTTTTATTATTTTCATTATTTAAACTTTGTTGTGTTTCTTTTTGTGTTTCTAATAAAGTAATTTTTTGCTTTAAAACACTTATTTCATTATCCTTTGCTTTAACTTTTTGCTGTTCTTTCCAAGTTTCGGTCATATAAAAACCAGCATTATCACGCGATTCCTTTAACAAAGTCTCTAATGATGCTTTTTGGTTATTTAATTGACCTATTTTATTTTGCAATGCAAGTTTATCTTTTAATAATTGTGAATTACTACCGTTATTATTGCTGATATCATATGTTAATTGTGTAATTTTTGAATTAAGTGTTATTATTTCTTTTTCTAATGTTTTTGATTTTTCTCTGTATTCTATATAACGTTGATAATAAATATCCTTCCATTTTTTATCAGTATTACTTCCTTCTAATTGCTTAATTTTTGCGTTTAGTTCATCAATCATCACAGGATAATTTTTAATCATCTGCATAGCATTAAAAAGTGAAGTAGATAAATCCATACAGTTTTTTGATAAATCCGTATATTCCGTTTGTAACCGTATTAGTATATTACTCATATCTGTTATTCTACTTTCTTTTGAAAGTAAAATATCACTTAAATCTTTAATTCTACCATTATATGCGATAGTTTTTTCTTGTATAGCCGCACTTAAATCGGTAATTTTTGAATCCTTTATTTTCATTTGATCCAATGCCATTTCAAGATTTATACCTGAATTGGCTGCTTGGATATTCATTTGTTGTTCTGTTGTGCTTATAATAGTATCCTTTGCAGAAATAACATTGTTTTTTTGTGCAATAATATTATTGAGACTTTTCTTTGTAATAATTAATTCAGCATTATTTAATGATAAATCATTAATAATTATATCTTTTTTACTATTATTATCGTTTAAAGAATTTATTGTTAATTTTAATTCTTCGTTTTCTTGAATTATTCCTGGATCAACTACAGCACCAGTTAAATTACTATAATCAATAGAATATATACCATAAACATGTGATATAGCTATACCTGAGTCAGTTTCATCAGTTGCTATTTTTTCCCATGTTCCATTATCCCAATACGTTTCTAATAAACTACGGTCTTTCCTCAAGTCATTGTAAGCTGTTTTATAATCAACAGAACGAACATATCTTTTTGCATCATACCAATCCCCTTTTAAATTATTACCAGAATACAACATTTTAAATAATTTATATATCATATTAGCACCCCCAATCTGTATCTGTATTGAAACAAAAATACAATAATTTTTTGAAAGATTTTGATATACAAAATCTGATGGCCACAAATCTGGTTGATCATTTGTTTTTTCAAAAAGACAACCATAAAAGATTAAATTAGGAAAATTTCTTTTTTCCTCTAATTTAATTAGACCAGTTCCTGCTTTGGGAATAAAATCCTTTACTAAAAAAGTTTCGGATCTTTCTGCCAAATATTTATAATTCATTTTTAAATTTTCAAGAAATTCGTTTTTATCAACCAATTCCTTTTTTTGATTTGTTAAATTTTTACTTAAATCTGTGATTGTAAGTATTTGTGAAGAAATTTGTTGTAGATTATTGTCATTTTCGGTAATTTTATTAGATAAATCTAATTCTAATTTTATTATTTTACTTTGAGCATTTGATAAATTATTATTTGATATTATACCACTGATTTCTAATTGACCTATTTTTTTTATTTTTGTTGTTACATCATTTGTTATATTTTCAATACGTGTCTCTAGTGTTAATATATCGTTGTTACCATCTTTGTTACTTGCTATTAATTTTTCTATATCTTTTGTTAATCTTGCTATATCATCTTCTGCTTTTTCATGACGGTCTCTCCATTCTTTATCAACATTTTCTAATATCTTTGTTTTATTTTTATAATATAATATATCTGTTTGTAAATTAATAATCTCTTCAAGTTTTGTTTTTAAATCATTGTATGCTTTTTCTTTGGTCAATTTTAATTCATTTTTTAATTTAAGATTCTTCACTTCTTCTGTTTCTACATTTTGATTTAGATTTTTTACTTGATTTGTAAGATCATTTATATTATCGTTTTTTTCATTTATAACAATATTTTTATCAGAAATAGTACCATCTTTAATTTTATTTGATTGTACAATCTTAATATATTCATCATTCAGATTGTTTAATTGTGTATTTTTACTTGATATTTGATTTTGTTTATTTATTAAATTTTTACTTAGATCCTCTATTTTTTCCTGTAAATCTTTAATTAATCGTTCTCTTATATTTACTTCTTGAATAGAAACTTTATCAATCATTAAAAGATTACTATGATAATTATTTGCTAAAACAACACCATTTTTTATCATCTCTTTTTGATTTTTCATTAAATCAATTTTTATAATGGACTTTATACTTTTTTCAAAATTAAAAACATTATTTTCTATGTCATATACTTTTCTATTTGGTGGATATATCTCATCAATTAAATGACCGCTTCTGCTTCTTAACGAATTTAAACCCGTATATTTACTCCATATATTATAATAAGCATCACCCAATTTAATAGCATTATCCTTCATTAAAACAAAAGAATTATGAATTTCTTGATCCAAATGTTCAATAAGATGACCATTCTCCGAAATATCATTCTCAACTTTATAATTTGCTCTATCTTTTGGAACTTTATCATAACCAATTATTTTTGTTACAGCATGCCTAGTATTCATATAATATAAATAAGTATATTATTTTTTTTATAATATTCAAATAATACATTTATCTAAGTAAAAAAAATAAGATTATAAAAATTTTTACTTACAAAATGTAAAAAAAAAGCATAAATTAAAAAATAAAAAATAGAATCATTAAGAAAATTAAATACACAGTGCTTTTTTTTACGTAAAAAATTTATTAATTAAAAATTTTATTTAAATATTTTATTTGAAATAACATATTTAGACATAATTTTATATTTTAATTGTATATATTAAATGAGTCATAATTTTTTTAATAGACCAAATGATATGTCTAGTAATGAAATAAATTATAACCATGGTGAATTGGGTAGTATTACAAATATTTTAGATATAGATAATGATGGTGAATTAAACATAAATGATTTGGTTGAATCTTTAAGGTTACAACAAGGATTACCTACAAAATCAGATACTATTAATTATCCTGATGTGCCTACTAAATTATTAAGTGTAGGAGACGCTAAAATACCCGCATCATTATATATAAATAAAGACTTGAACGTTGTAGGCAAAATAATTTATAATGGGAAAGAATTAATAATAGATGATTTGAAAGTACAACCATATTCTCTAACTAATAAAGATATCAGTGATAATGCTAAAATTGATATATCAAAAATCAATTTACAAGTTATTAGCCCATTAAAATTAAATGATAATAGAATAACATTAGAAATATCGGAAATATCAAAGTTACCTAAAAATAAATTACCAGATAAAATACCTTTAAAAAATTTACCACGAATCCCTATAACTAATACGGATCTTAAAGGTGGAAATAATGTAGATATTTGTTATAACAAAATAAATATACCCGATACCATAATTGCTAATAATGGTATAGAATCAAAACATTTTGGAGAGAAAATAATAAAGAATATCCATATAAGTGAAAATCCAATTGATAAGATAAATATATCAAAAATCAATTTACAAGCAGGCAATAATATAGAATTATCAGGAAATATGTTGAATGTCCCTGATACATTGGTAGCAAATGGTGCTATCAAATCTATTCATATATCTAACAATGTGATTACTAATACACATATTAGTGGTGGTATAGATATATCAAAAACTAATTTATCAGCTGGAAATAATATAACTTTAACATCTAGTGGAATATTGGATGTTCCTGATACATTAGTTGCGGATAATTCTATAGAAAATAAGCATATTAGTAATAATTCTAAAATAGATATTTCAAAAACATCATTAAAATTAGGTGAAAATTTAGAATGGGAACAAGATAACAAAACCTTAAAAGTAAAAGATGTATATATTAAAAAGAATAAAAATGGAGATGTATATATATCAGGTAACTTGAATGTTCAAGGTGAAACAACACTTGTATATTCTTCAACCATGGCTGTAACAGATAAAAATATTGAATTAGGCAATACAACTAATCCAACTGATGCGTTGGCGGTTGGTGGTGGAATTACTTTAAAAGGTACCGCGGATAAAAAGATAACTTGGAATGCTGATATGTGGAATTTTAATCAAGATATAAATATTCAAAAAGAAGATGCAAAACAACCTTCATATTTTAAAATTAACAATGAAATTGTTCTAGGAAACACATTTTTGGGTGTAAATATAAGTGAATCTTCATTAAATACATTGGGAACTATAACAAAAGGTGTATGGGAAGGGTCAAAAATAAATGCTAAGTATATAGATTTAAGTGGAGGTAAAAATGTAAAAATAGTAAAAAATAAAATAAATGTTGATATACCAAAATGGTCAATTGATAACGAAATAATTGATAGTGTAACAAATAATCATATTAACATTGATGCGGATATATCTGTTAGTAAATTAGCGTTATCAGTTGATACTCCTCTAGAAATAAATGGTGATAATATAAAAATAATAGATGGTGGAATTCAAAATAAACATATTAGTAATGTATCATTAATTGATATATCAAAAATCAATTTACAAGCTGGAAATAATATAGAATTATCAGGAAATATATTAAATGTGCCAGATACATTGGTAGCTGATGGAGCTATTAAATCAAAACATTTATCAAGTAATACAGTTCTAACTAAGAATATAATGGACGATAATATAATAAATTCAAAATTAGCAGATAATTCAATTACTAATAGAAATATAGAAGATAATTCAATAAATATTTCAAAAACGAAATTAAAATTTGGAAGATTTGTGGAACTTTCAGGAAATATATTGAATGTAACAGTAGATGCCGGAAATGGTTTATATTTTGATAATAATATTATACATTCGCGTATAGTTGAAGGTAGTATAATGGATTCTGATATTAGTAAAAATGCTAATATTGATATATTAAAAACCAACTTACAAGTTGGAAATAATATAGAATTATCAGGTAATACATTAAACGTTCCGGATACATTGGTAGCAAATGGTGCTATTGTAAATGATATGATTAATGATGGAGCTATTGATATTAGTAAAACAAAATTAACAGGTGGCAGATTAATAAATTTAAATAATAATGTATTAAATTCAACATTAGATTTTGGTGTAGGATTAAGAATAACAAATAATTTATTAGAAACAATTAGTGTGAAACATAGGATAATGAATTCCGATATAAATAATAAGGCAAATATTGATATAACCAAAACCAATTTACAAGCTGGAAATAATATAGAATTATCAGGAAATACATTAAATGTTCCTGACACACTGGTAGCAAATGGTGCTATTGTAAATGATATGATTAATGATGGAGCTATTGATATTAGTAAAACAACTTTATCAGTTGATACAGAACAATTTGAGAATAATTTTGAAAAGACTGGAGAATTAAAAATAAAAGATATATTTGTAAAAAAAGATATAAATGGTGATGTTGTTATTAGAGGTAATTTGCGAGTATTAGGGGATCAAGAAGTGATTACAGTAAGAAAAGAAAGGATAGCGTTGGCGGATTCAAATATTGAATTGGGTGCTGTAAATGACCCGACAGATGATACAGCACATAATGGAGGTATTACTGTATTAGGTGAAACAAATAAAACTTTTAATTGGAATAAATCCGGTAATGCGTGGTTTTCAAATCAAGATATTGATGTTAATAAAACCAATGGTAATTATAAAATAAAAAATGATATAGTATTAAATAAAACGACTCTAGGATCTACTGTAACAAATTCTTCATTACAAAGTGTAGGAACTATAACTAGTGGAACTTGGAATGCGGATATTATAAATATAGATTATTTGGATTTGAATGTTGGAAATAATATAAAATTAGACGGAAACACGTTAAATGTTCCAGATACATTGGTAGCAGATAATGCAATAAAAAATAAACATATAAATAATGGTGCGATTGATATCATTAAAACAAATTTAATAGCTGGTAGAAATATAGATTTTTCTAAAAATGTATTAAATGTTTATGATATGCGTGTTAAAAATGGAGATATAATTGATAAACATATAAATAAATTCGCAGGAATATCAGTAAGTAAAATAAATTTATCAGCTGGAAATAATATACAATTAACGTCTAATGGCATTTTAAATGTCCCTGATACATTGGTAGCAGATAACGCAATTAAAAATAAACATATAGCTGATGGAGCAATTGATATATCAAAAACAAATTTGAAAGGTGGTAGATTAATGAAAATAACAAACAATTTGGTAGAAAGTGATTTACAATTTGGAGAAGGAATAAAATTAACTAATAATACTATCAAAAGAATTCCTATTTCAAATTCTATAAAAAATGATGAAATA
>TARA_B110000008_G_C16978220_1_pt1 | contig 10115 bp, 11 predicted proteins | sample TARA_B110000008 | Tara Oceans TARA_B110000008 (sample SAMEA4396496) | marine metagenome | biome: Westerlies Biome; feature: [DCM] deep chlorophyll maximum layer (ENVO:01000326); material: water (ENVO:00002006), including particulate matter (ENVO:01000060) such as... | depth 40 m
AAATTAATATTGGATAATTATAAAGTTTTACAAGATCATCAAATTATCAATCCAAAATATTACGATTCTCGACGTAACATGTTTGTGTTGCCAAAAAAATTAGCAAGTAAGGTTATTAAGTTAAATTAATTTATTTTTTTGCCAACAATAATTTATGCATTTTTTTCTTTCCGTTTTCTACTTTTAAAATCCATTCGTCCAATGAATTACTAAAAACAATACGATCGATGTGCACTTCTTTTTCCTGTCCAATGCGATGCACACGATCAATAGCTTGATTTAAATTGCCCGGAACCCAGTCACTTTCTGCAATAATAACATGATGGCTTCTAGTCAACGTCAATCCAACACCAGCGGATGCAATCGTACAACACAACACCTCAATTTCACCATTTTGAAATCGTTGTACAATGGTATCGCGTTTTTTCATTGATACTGAACCAGAAATTTCTTCGTGGTTGATGTGCATCTCTTCACATAACGCATTTAACATTTCCAAAATACTTAAATGCACACAAAACAATACAATTGGTTTTTCATGTGTAGTCAATAATTGTTGCAATGTTTGTTTAAATTGTTCACAATTTCTTTTAATATTTGCTAGTGTATGAAATGCTTCCCCTATTAAATATTTACTCATGTTGGAATCTTTAACGTCTTCATCTTGTAACCGTTTTTTTAAAGTTTCAACTGATTTACGAGCTTTGTTGTCTATTATGTACCACCAATGCACATGTTTTTTAGGTAAATCCAATACGTCTTTTTTTTCTCTGCGAATTAAACCAAACATAGGCAACATAATATTTAATTCTTCTGGCAGACGACAACGTCTTGCAAGAATATCAAAATAACGAAAACAATATTCTTTGTATCGTTTGAATTTTTTTTGATGTAGTAAATTCAACGGACTAAACAACTCGTTTGCTTTGTTTACACATGGCGTCCCGCTAAGCAACAATTTAAATTTTGCTTTTCGTATTAATGCACCAAGTTTTTTAAAGCGTTTGGTTTTGGTATCTTTTAAACAATGAGATTCATCGCATAATATTAAATGCCATTTTATTTTTTTCAACTCTTTATGAATGTTTTTTGCTTTATCGTACGAAAAGCATTTTACATCAATGGTTGGCAAATAGTCTTTTGCGTAACGCTGCCATTGTTTGATTAAAAAGGCAGGACACAAGATCAACATAGTGGCATGCTCTTGTCTTGCTAAAAGTATTGCTGCAGAAGCTAACGCCGTGTAACTTTTCCCAGCACCCATTTCATCTGCAATCAGTGCATTACCTCGAAATTCAATCACTGCTTTTGCTACACCTACTTTTTGATGTGGATACAGTTTTTCCCAGAATGAACAATTATCGTACAACACTTTAATAGATTTAGCAGTAAAATCGGTAATTTTGTCCTTTGGTTTGTACTGAATTGCTTTCATCACGTGATCAGGAATAAGTTGTACATTTTTTTTGGTAGCAAGCAATTGTTCACACACAGCATCGTAAGAAGACCATTTCATCCGTTTGGACAAGTTTGTGGGTAAAGAAGTACGAATAGTTTTGATTTGGAACATTTCTTTGCTGTGGTAACTTAATTGAAATTGCCAAGTTGGCATATTGCGCCACATATTAGAAGATTGAAACATAATTTAAAAGACTTAATATAAACTTATATAATATTTCATATATACTATAAAGATTACCATCTAACATGACTATTGTAGTTGATTTGGTTTTATTTTTTTGTGTATTTTTTTTCTTTGGTGCCTTAATTTACAGGATTTGTTACGAAGAGGAAATAGATTAATAATAGTATCGTGCAATGTGTAAAATAGCAGCCATTCCTATAGCCAACAGTATGTTGATAATAAAATGTACCATTTGATATGTTGTTTTTAATTTGGTTGTGTGTGTGATACAGAAAATAAGAAGAAATAACATGGAGATATTTTTTATATCACGTTTTGCCTTTTTAAATGCGTTGGATTCTATTTGCAATGGTTCATCAATACGACTGTGAAAGGATTCTGCTTTTCTTCGACATAATGGACAACTTAAATCTTTGATAAACCAAGCAAATATACAAGAGGGGCAGAACGAATGTTCACAATTTAATAATACATAATTTGATTGTTTTAGTGGATTGAAACAGATAGAACATTCTTTGGCAAGCTTGACTTTTGGTAATACAGTATTTATTATTCTACCGTTTCTAAGTAAAACCATGTTTAAAATAGAAAACACACAAACTTATACACAAAAAATTATTTACGACTTGGAGTTTTCAGGGGATTTACGTAAAGATAATGGTATTAACTGCTGTATATGGCAAATAGCTGCTAAAGATCAGGAGACAGGACGGACATTTTGTACAGTGGTAAATCCTTACAAACGAAATCATAATGTTCCAGAACCAGTGGATGATCGATATAAAATGCCAACAAAAAAAGAGTTGTATGACACAGGTGCACCAGACATTGTAGAAGCAATGCATAACTTTCGATGCTTCCTAGACACTTGTATTACATCAAGCAATAAGAAAGCACTATGTTTAATAAGTCATAATGGATTTCGATCCGATAAAGTTATTTTTGAAAATGCGTTAATACGTTATGATATGATGAATATATTTAATGGAATACATATATATTTTTTTGATACGTTATATTATTTTAGAAAAATATACCCGGGTTTATCTTCATACAGTTTAGCAAATTTATACATGTATAAATTTAACAAACTAATCGAAGATGCTCACGATGCTACAGTTGATGTTGATAAACTAGAAGAGTTACTATGCACAGAAAAACGTTTAAAGGGATCTATCTATCCATTGTATTCTATACCATTTACAAATGTGTCTGGTGTGGGGTCTTTTACTGAAAATATGATTGGTGCTTACGGATACATATCTGTAGACCATTTGTTGGGTTCATTCATGAATCAAGAACAAAATATCGTTATTTTTTTACAAAGTACCATCTTGACAGATAGAGCCACATTGTTAACCAAACGCTTTCTTGATTTTATTATAAACGAATCAAACCAGCGAATCCCGACCCTATTAAAACAACAACAAGAGTTAAAACAAACGATGATTGAAGAATCATAAATTCACGCCGACATTGCGTATCGTAATTACCACTAGGATAGTAAATGAGAGTGTACACCTTTTGATAAAACCACAATGTAGTTAGCAAACCAATATTAAACAATTGTTTTCTGTCGTTCGATGGCATGTTTATCCAATCTATATCTTGATACAAGATAACAATAGAAAATAAAAACAAATGCATTAAAAACCAAATAATCCATATTTGCAAATTTAAAAAATCCAACCATTCATGCAGTAGCCCTAAAAATACAGATGCATACAAAGTTGGTAGAATTAGACTTGTAAAATAAAATATTTTAACAGATACTTTGTGCATTTGTTTGTTTCTCTTTATCACTATTATAGTTTATCCTATAAAAATTAATATACTCACCATCATGATGCCATAATACTTTGGTGAAAAGTGGTATTTTACCGTCCAAAGCATAAAAAATACATTGATCAATAAACAATTCACCAGATTGATCTTTATTATTTGGTAAAGATAACAAATAACCGCAAGGATCTTTAATAATAACAGATTTTCCTTTTGCGTAATCTTCTACATAATATTTTATTAATAAATTTTTTCTATCCATGTTAACACTAATCAATATCTTCTATTAAAAAATTTAAACAAGATACAAACGATACAGTAAACAATATTAATAGAATACTTATTTCTATGGGCACATGAAGCTCACTGTATATTTCACCAAGTATCATAATAATTAATACATGATGCCAGTTCATTGTTTTCACTAAAACTTTAAAAAAACCTTATTACAATACAATTTGGACACGTGTTTACTTAATTTACACGTGTCTTTTTACAGGCACATTATACAAAAACATAACATATCACAATACATAAACATATACATATACAAAACATATACAAACATATACATATACATATACAGACATATATTAAAACAAACAAAACAAAACAAAACAATCCAGTGCAATTATAAAAAACAATTTCCAGTGCAATTATAAAAAAGATTTATGTTACAAGCGTTTAATCCAAATAAAAATATTATGTCAGCTTTAGTAAACAACTATACATTTAAACATTTAAAAAATAAAGAACCAAGTGAGTTTATTTTTATTGAACCATTTCTTTACAATGGTATCAAATCCGATGGCAAAGGAGCAACTTTTCGTATCACTTTCAAAGATGCAGACGGAAACAATACAGGTAAACCGTTTGATATACAAACACCACCAGTCAACCTTTACTTTCCAAATATAAAAGGAACGCATCAAGGTAAAATGCCAAAATGGGCAAATTCCATGCCAACAGTGGAAGAAGGAAAACGAATTGCAAAATTCCAAGTGGATAAACTTTTTCCAACTGTCAATGGTATGTTACAAACAAATGGTGTGAATACTGACAAATTATTAGATGTTCACCGTGAATGGATTGATTGGTTTCATGCATGCCAAGATGAATGTGCAACACAAATCTTTAACATGGCAACTTCAAAAGAATTTCGAGCAGAGATGAAAAACGAAGGTGTTTCAGAGGGTGTGGTGAATGATGTTATTAAAGATGTAAAATTAAAAACTTCATTAGATAGTTTTAAAGATAATTTTAAATCTGGTTTGGTATGGGAACGTGAAACAGACAAAGAAGGCAATGATAATGGTTATATCTTTCAAGCTTGGACTCCTGTACAAGCAAGTAGAGGCAGACCAAGTGTTTCGTATCCAATTATTACCAAAAAATTGGTTGATGAAGAATTTACGCAAGTAAGAAATATCACACCATCGGATGAAACATTATCAAAAGCATATATTTGGAACAATGATTCTAAAAAATATAGTTATGTTGGTAATGAACTAGATGAACAAAACATCAGAATTGAACCGGATATTGTGAAACACAACCAAGTTGCAGTTGTAAAATTTGAACCAAGATTTTATGCAGCGCCCATTCGTGGTTTTAAATTGGTATTGAAACAAATACATATCATGCAAGATGCACCAAACAAAAAAAGAAAAATTGAAGAAACAACTGAAATTGAAGATGAATGGGCAGGTTGCATGTAAACAAAACATAATATACTAGCAGAAGTTAAGCTTTCTTTTTGCATATAGTATTGGTTTTACATGTAGAAAGCAAGGTATTGTCGTCGATACATATTTCTAATATTTAAGTAAGTGTTGCACATTGTATCTGTAAGACAAATCAAGAAAAAAAGGATGATAATAAAAATAGTAATTATCTTTAAAAGATCTAAAATACTAAAGTACATTTTTATCTAAATACAACAATGCTTTTATAAGTCTTAATCTAGACATTAATATTGCCCACTCATCTTTGAAATGTTCAAATTTCTTTGTTTCACCTGACCAATAAATATATCTATATAATTTTGCTTGTCTCCATTCTACCATGTCCTTTAATTCTTTGTTTAAATTACAAACATATTCAAACTGTTGTCGCAATTCTTTGTATGAATCCTTGTTTCCTTTTTTTTTAGCATCTAAGTAACGTCTTAATGTACTGATGGTAGCTTCAATATCTTCCTTTTGCATATATTCATCGTATGATATTTGGTGATTTTCAGAGTTAAGATACACCAGAAGGCGATACGACCCATATGTGATCACTGATCCACTGATTAACATTGCCATTGTCTTTTTTCTTTTGTGATACTTTATTTTCAGCATATATATACATACCAATCAAAGCAGCATCTGCAACGTCATCTATTTTGTTTCTACCGCGTAATACCTTTTCAAACAATTTCATTTGTTTATTTTCTCTGCATAAATTTTTAAATATTTCTACTCCTTTTTTTTTACGATCTTTGTAACTACGCATACCACTGTAATTAAAGTAACGTTTAATTGATTGCGGTGAAACAATTTTGGATACAGGTCCAAACAAATGATAGAGATGCGTTGATATTACACGCATATTTGCTCGCATCTGCCTCTCAATTGCAACACAATCAAATGGACCGTAACATTTCATTGCATTTGAAAAACGAGTAAGTTCGTCAATTAAATCTTTTTTCCTACTAATTTGTGCAACTCCACATTCTGAAAATTTACCATCAATGATGATAGCAAACCCAAGATTAACAACACCGGGATCAATAGCTAAAACAATCATTTAATGTACTTGTGATGATTGATTACGACAAAATATACAGAAAAAGTGTTTACAAAGAACATTTTGATGAATACTACAAAACTTGGAAAGATGCAGTAACCAAAAAACGTATTATTGAAATGATACCACATATTAATAATTTGGAAGAGTCAACCTTGAAAGACTTACAAGATGAATGGTCTTCGTATACTAGTAATAGTTATACCAAACTAGTAATATCTTTACTGGAGTCATACGATGGGTTTGAAGCATTGCGTCTTTTTACATTAATACATAAATCGTACTCAAAAAAAGATAATGAAAGTTTTATTGAAGCTATTCAGTGCTTACACATGCACTTAAAGAACTACCCTACACTTATTAGTTTTTTTCCACGTAATTTAATGACATTCTTAAATTTGTTACGAACATCACAAGATACATATGTACCAAATACTATTTTTATTTCAAAAAAAACACACGAATATGCATGCAACATGTGTAAAAACGATGGGGTACTGTACTCTGTGCAATGTATTTGCTCTAGCATTTTTATTTGTGATAGGTGCATGAAATCATGTAATTCAAAGTGCAGTATATGTAGTTACACCTACAATTGCAAATGAAGAAAAAAACAGCTTTGTTAGTGCGAAAAATAAATGAAATTGATAAAAAATATAGTGAGTTAGAAATAAAAAAACATGAGATTTTAACGTTGTTAAAAGATATGAAAGAAATGGAAAAAACAATTATCAAATTATTTAAAAAAAATAAACATGTTGTAAATATTGAAACAAAACAACGAGTATTTTTAATAAAAAAACGAAAAGAAGTAAATGATAAAGAAACAACATTAAAACGCTTAATGCATCATTTGGAAAAAAAAGGAGAGAATACAGACAAGATAAAAGAATGGACCAAAACACATTTTAAAAAACAAAAGGAAAAAACATGTTTATGTGTGTTGCGTAAAATATAAATTTAAACTATATACTACTTGTTATCATGTAATAAATTATGAACTTTATACCAGAGCGTACAGCTCGACGACAAGGTGAAAACAAAGCTAGGGTGTTTCTAGAAAATGCATTTAGAGGAAAACCTATTAATACCTTAACTTACAAGCAATTATTAAAAAAATACCCCATTATTTCTTTAAAAACAAAGGACGATGATAAATCCGGTGCAAGTGGTGCTACCACAATTATAGATAAAGGTAGAATTATAAAGCTGTACGAACCACGTGGGTTTGAAAATATATGGAATAGTGATAAGAGTGATCTAGAGAAAAGAAATGAATACATTCGACAGGTTAGAAAAAAATATATTAAATACTTAGAAAAAAAGAAACGAGATTATGATGTAAAAGATGGTGATCAAATTGGTGACGATAAACTTCATTATATACGGTCTATTCGTGACATTTACATCGGGTTGAGATTGCAAAATGTATATGTAGATGAAGAACCAATTGTATCACAATTAATTGATTATGGTTTTGCAAAGAAAGATAATTCTTACATGCTTTACAAGGTGGAAAAAAATTTAGGTTTGGATGGATTTAAAGAATTAAAAAATTATAAACCAAAAACTGTTTCAATAAAACCGGTAAAAATGTTGTATCAACTATTAAAAGTATTGTATGCAAAGTACCACGCATTCAATAAGGATGGGATGGCTGTTGGATGCCATCGCGATTTGCACCCGGGAAATATATTTTACAAAATAAACAAAGATGATACCGTTTCAATACGTTTTATAGATTTTGATTTGAGTATTACAGACCAACCGATATTAAACAGATCCACTTATTGCGACAGAAAAACAATGCAAGATGACGACAGTCACAAGCGAATGATAAATAACATAAATAAAACAACGGTATTGTATACTTTTCCATGGGACAGACGACCCCGGTTTTTATTTTATAATCAAGATGCTGATCTTATGCAATATATGACATATTGGAGATATTTAAAAACGAAAACACCGCCTAATATCAGGGATAAACTAAGGGAGTTAAAAACATTATTTGAAGCATTTGTATTCAAGGAAGTGCCCAAACAAGAATATGAAAATAGTAAGGAAAAATTATATAAATTACGAAAAGAGGCAATTGTTAACAAAGAAGCTTTTTTTGTCACTATAAAAAAAGGATTAAAATCAATAATAGATTTTGAAAAAGGAATCATGTATTCTCAACCAGAGAAATTGCCTATAGGTGTTGATTTTGAGGCTCTTTTTAAACAAGCAATTCAAGAAATTCAATACTATTACAAATTTCAAAAAAAACAAATGACTAATTTTACAATTGTTAATAGACCTTCAAGTGCAATTGGAAGCAAAGGTGCTAAATCGTGGATATTAAAGAAAAAAATAAATGAAACATGGTATGTATTTAAATTATCAGATAAAGAAGAAAGATATAAAAAAGATAAAATGAAAGTGCATTTATCTAAATTATTTACTACTCTTGAAAAATTTGAACATCAAGATATTGTATTGTTACCAATGTTTGCACAGCTTTACGACAGTCATTTATTATTGTTGTATCCTTTATGTAAAGAGGTTAAAGCACCCGATAGGGCTGAAAGAATGAAATTAAACAATGAGGGAAAACGAACAGATACACAAAGGTTAAAAGTTTTGTGTACTGATACCAATATACAACGCAAATGCTTTAAATTTTTACAATATCTTCATAACAACGATTTTGTTGGTGTAGATTGGAAAGCTGAAAATTTATTATTTTGTAAACCAAACGAAAAAATGTATAACATAACAGATTATGAAAATTGCATTAGTACATACTTCCATGATACACTCCCAGATATAAGTCAGGGTTATAATTTTACATTTCAAAATGTACAAAAAGAAAACATAATAGTGAATTTTGCAAAGTACAGATGGTACTATATGGCAATAGATTACATTGGTTTGTTTTGCATGATTACACGGCATACACTTAATACAGGGCTTATTGTTACAGATAATAACATTAAAAAATTAGAAGAATATATTGAAAAACGTCGAAAGCTATATTTAAAAAATAAATTTAAAGGTGTTGATTCATGTGGTTATGCACTATTAAAACAAATAGTATTGTTGTTAAAAGATCCAATGTTGGTAAAAAAATATTTGACAATAAACTTTTATCAAATATTACCAAAACAAAAAAGACCCCCTAAATTTAATTTTAACAATTATGCAAAAGCTCTACATCAAACAAGGTTTGAAGAAGCTGGTGTACAACTAGAAAAAACAGACATATGGTTTGAAGAGTGGTTTGAAGAATACAATATTCCAGTTATTTATCGAAAAGAGACAATAGACAAAGATGACTACAAACAATTATTTAAACGTTGTTGGGATAAGTTGGTAGAATTTATTGAAAACGATGTCGATTACAATACGAACGACTTTAGTCAAGAAATAATTAAAGATTGTGAAATGCAATTCGGTAAAAAATTTCGTTTTTATGAAAATAAAAATCGAACAAAATGCATGAAAATACTAAAAAGTGCAATACGTTTTATGGAATCCTTCTTAGAATGTAAACAACAAGGAGGTTCATGTAACGCTAATGTTATTTCGATAGAATTTTTAAAACTAAAATTTTAATAATTTATTTTTCACTACATGCGATACAACGGCTTGTTGTTTAAACAATGCTTCGACAGCAAGACGTAAGCGTTCTATTTTGTTCCACGTTTTATATATATTTTTGACTGTATCAATTGTACTAGACTTATTGTATAATTCTGTATGTATTTCTTTTTTTTCACATAGAGGCGATAATGGTTTATAAATTCCAAAAAATACGTCTTTTTTTAATATGGAAAAGCTTGTTGTGTCTTGAAAATCACTGATATCATAATATTTACCTGTATTATCTATATCAATTACGATCGATTCGTCG
>TARA_B110000008_G_scaffold33846_2_pt1 | contig 10112 bp, 7 predicted proteins | sample TARA_B110000008 | Tara Oceans TARA_B110000008 (sample SAMEA4396496) | marine metagenome | biome: Westerlies Biome; feature: [DCM] deep chlorophyll maximum layer (ENVO:01000326); material: water (ENVO:00002006), including particulate matter (ENVO:01000060) such as... | depth 40 m
CCCAACCAAAGAAGTTAAGGCAACTAATATCATTGTGTACGTAATGGATCAGGATAAAGATTTTGCTATAGATTTTCTTAATGCAGTTATTCTTGAGACAGATCGATATGCTAAAGAGCATCTTATTGTTAAATCAAAAGAAATAATCGCTGAAACATACAAGCAACTGGCCACTTCTAGAAATTCTACAATTACGTCAGCTTTATCAAATACAATTAATTCAGAATTTTATAAAATTGCCTCTTTAGAAAATGACTTGCCTTATCATATCTATTTTATTGATCCGCCTCATTCTTCTGAGTATCCCGTTACCCCAAAAGTGTCATCAATTATTTTTTCAAATATTATAATCTTTTTATTTTTATCCATTGCCTATTCCTTTATTCAAAAGAATAAAGATGATTTATGGTAAATGAGTACTTTCAACTCATTCATTATGGAGGCTCTTTTTATTACTATATATTTGAGCTAGCAAATTTTTGTTTCTTGGCATTTTTTGCAATTATTGTTTACAAGCTTAATTATATTAACTCCAACTCATTGCTAGTATGGGTCGGATTGTTCTTTACCCCATTTTTATTCAATTATTTTCTTATTATCCCCGAAATGTATGGAGACCAATTTGAGTATGCTGGAGAAATAATGTCTTTGAAGTCTACAGGTGAGTCTATATCTACCGTTAGTAGCACTGACTCTTTGTTGAGATTAACAGAATTTAATTATTTCCCACATCCAATTACTTTTACTTCATTAGTTCTTGGAATTGTTCCATTGCCTAATTATATGACAGTTACATCATTAGCATTTGCAAATAAATTATTTATATTTGGGACTTTTCTATGGTTTAAGAGCTTTTTTCAGGATGAAAATAAAGTCTTATTATGTTTTCTTATCCCTAGCCTGATTCTTTATTCATCACTGTCATTAAGAGATACTCTTATCATCATCCTTTCCTCATTTTTTTTACTAAATCTATTACGCGATAAATATATCTTTGCTGGTTTGCTGTTGTATCCAATATTTATTCTGAAGATACAAATGTTTGCAATATTCAGCTTATATTTTATTGGCCGTTTGCTTTTTCGTGCGCATAGATCTTATTTAATGATAGGTATTTTTGCTGCAACAATGATTGGTATCAGTCTGGTCATTGAAGAAGATGTTTTGATGATAATGAATACATATAGACTGGGCTTTGCTGCTGAGGATTTTGATTTGGGTGGTGGAGTGTTTTCATATGCAGGATGGGCTATGTATGGAACTGAGCTTGGGGAAACTTTAAAATTGCACTCCATCCCAGAGGCAATCTATATTGCAGTTTTGCGCTTGCCAGAATTCTTATTAATGCCAATGCCCTGGAATTGGACCAATGTCTTTTATCCTATCCAGGCTTTAGAAAGCTATTTATTAATATATCTTTACTATAAATTAGCTAGCAGAAGGCAGCTTTATAAAAATCGAGAATTCGCCTTATTAACATTTATATTATTTATTGGCTTGCTAATGTATTCTTTAATCATGGCGAATGAAGGTACATTTGTGCGATACAGATTTACCATTTTTTACCCTTTTTTACTGGCATTATTTTATCTTGCCTACTCAAAATCAGAGACTAAAAAATCTTAAATACTCGCAGCAAGGCTTCTCAGATAGTCTCCATATTTATTTTTTGGAGCTTTCTCAGCTAGCTTATGAAATATTTCTTTCGTAATAAAGTTTTGCTGTAATGCAATTTCTTCTATGCATCCTACTTGGATTAATTGTCGGTTTTGTATGGTTTGTACAAAATGAGCGGCTTCCAAGAGAGAGTCTGGCGTTCCTGCATCAAGCCAAGCAGTTCCTGCATCAAGCAAAAGAACATCCAGCTTATTTTCTTTTAGGTACAAATTATTTAAATCTGTTATTTCTAGCTCTCCTCGTTTTGAGGGAGAAAGAGATTTTGCCAGATTACACACTAAGTTATCATAGACATACAGGCCAGTAACAGCATAATTTGATTTTGGTTTTTTTGGCTTTTCTTCAATAGAAACAACAGCTAAGTTCGCATCGAACTCTGCTACCCCATATCTTTGAGGGTCTGGTACTTTATATGCAAATACTTTAGCTCCATTACACTTTTTAGAAGCCTGCTTGGTTAAATAGCTGGCTATTTGGCTGCCATAGAAAATATTGTCACCAAGAATTAATGTAACATCGTCATTATCAATGAACTTTTCTCCAATAATAAATGCTTCTGCAATACCATTGGGATTATCTTGTTCTTCATAGGATAATTCGATTCCTAGAAATTTTCCATCGCCAAACAATTTCTTAAACAAGTGAATATTTTCAGTTGTTGAGATAATTAAAATTTGATCAATTCCTGCTGACATTAAATTTGATAATGGGTAGTAAATCAATGGCTTGTCATAGATTGGCAGTAACTGCTTAGAAACACTTATGGTTGAAGGATGAAGTCTTGTGCCCATGCCTCCTGCTAAAATTATTCCTTTCATCATATTGTAAAATTATATCTTGGGCTCAACTTTTTGAGCGACCCAGTCATTGTTATTTAAATACCATTCAACAGTTTCTTCTATGCCTGTTTGAAGATCATAGGCCGGATTAAAGCCAAGAGTTTCAGTGATATGCGAAGAATTAATAGCATACCTCAGATCATGGCCCAGTCTATCTTTTACAAATTTAACTTGATCGAAATAGGGATTATTTTTTGGACGAACTTTATCTAAATAGCTACAAATTACTTTCGTTAGATCTATATTAGACATTTCTTGATTGGCTCCAATTGTGTATCTATTAAATTCTCCAGCAGCATTGCTTGCAGCAATCAGGGCATCTACATGATCATTGACATGCAACCAATCTCGAATATTTGTACCATTGCCATAAATGGGAATTTCATGGTTACCCATTGCATTAAAAATGATTTTTGGGATTAGTTTTTCAGGATTTTGCCATGGCCCATAATTATTAGAGCAATTAGTAATTACAGTTTTAATTCCATATGTCTCATGCCAAGCTCTCACCAATAAATCTGAGCTTGCTTTTGAAGCTGAATAGGGCGAGTTAGGCTCGTATGGCGAACTTTCATCAAAAGGCTGAGCTTCGAGTGACAGGGTTCCGAATACTTCATCTGTTGAAACATGCACAAGAGTGAAATCAACTGGGAGACTATCCTTACAGACCTTTATTGATTGTAAAATATTAAAAGTTCCTGAAATATTGGTATTGATAAATGCTGCTGGATTTTCTATTGATCTATCTACATGACTTTCCGCAGCAAGGTGAAATATTATATTTGGCTGGAACTGATCAATGGCGTCTTTGACTAAATCGTAATCAGCTATATCAATCTTTTTAAATTGATATCTCTCCACCTCTTCTCTATTTTCAAGAGCCTCCGGCATTGCAGCATATGTGCAAGAATCTAGATTTAAAATATTATAGTCAGTAGAGTCAATTAGCTTCCTGATCAATGCAGATCCTATGAAACCCAATCCACCGGTTACTAGAATTCTCATAAAAATATCTCTCCCAAAGATTGAATATGCTCACCATCTCGATCTTTCTCAGATAAGGTCATTTGTTCTTTTGTGCATGGCAGTTTTATACCTAAATCTTCATCAAAAATCGATACCGAAACATCACTTACTTGATCATAGGGATTAGAAACTTTGTAGGAAATCTCACAATTCTCTTCAAGTGTTAAAAAACCATGAGCAAACCCAATGGGTACATAAACCTGCTTAAAATTTTCAGCACTCAAAGAAATTAATCTATGTTGAAGGTGAGTAGGAGAATTAACTCTCAGATCAACTGCGATATCTATAATACTTCCTCGTAAAACTCGAACTAACTTAGCTTGTTCAAAAGGAGGCTTCTGAAAATGCAACCCTCTAAATGTGTATTTGTTTTTTGAGAAAGAGTGATTTTCTTGGATAAAGTCATCTTTAATGCCAATTTCTTTAAAACTATTATTTTGGTAGACTTCAGAAAAAAAACCTCTTTTATCCTCAAGTTTTAATGGAGTCAATTCGCATACTGCGTCACCTAAAAACCATTTTGCAGATAATTTCATGATAGATAATCACTGTAAGAATTTTTTAAGTACTCTTCTAAGCATACTTCCCAGTTTCTCATTTTATCTAGACCTCTTAATTGTAGTTTCTTATTAATTAATCTTTCAGAAGGAGGGCGAGGTGCATAGTATTCATCTTTAAAATACTCAGAATCAACTTTTTTTAGAGTGACTTGATCCTCCAACTCTAAAATTGAAAGAATCTTTTGAGCAACCTCATACCGCCCAGTAACACCTTGGCAGACTAAATTATAGAGACCCCACATTTGATTCTCAATAATAATCTTTGCATTTGAAGCAAAATCATACGTATATGTTGGAGTACCAAGCTTATCATCTACAACATGCAAGACATTAGATCCCCCTTTTATTTGCTCCAAAAGCTTAGATACAAATTTTTTATCTTTTTTTGGGCCTCCACCCATCATCCATCCAGCTCTCAGGACCACTGAATAATTCGCGTGATCTAAAACAAATCTTTCAGCAGCGTACTTACTTCTTGCGTAATGGCACATAGGATTAGGATGATCCCAATCATCATAAACATCCTTTGATCCGTCAAATATTCCAGCTGTTGAAATATAAAGTATTGGGATGTCTAGAGCATTCGCAATATAAACAGCATTTTCAACTGATATAGTATTTGTAAGATAAGTGTCATCAATGTTTTCTTCACAGAATTCTAGGTCTGTATAAGCGCCTATATGAAATAGGTAGTCAGGCTTAAACTCATTTACAGATTTTTTATACTCTTCCAGATTACGAAAATCTAAGTATTCAATCCAATGTTCATTTACATCTATATCGGTGCATTTCAACTCATAAGAATTCTTGAAGATATTGTAAAAAGCATCACCAAGCATCCCGCCACACCCACTCATAAAAATTTTTTTCATTTAGCTCTCAATAACAGATAGATATTCTTGAAATATAGCATTTTGGGAATAGTTTTTTATAAATTTCATTCTGGCGTTTTTTCCAATTTGATTTCTTCTCTCAGAATTCTCTATCAGAATCTCTAAAGAGCTAATCCAGTCCTCAGTATTATAAATGAGAATGCCATCTTTATCATGCTCAATAAAATTTATAACATTGCCAACTGCAGTACAGACTGCAGGGATTCCTAATGCCATATATTGCAGGGCTTTGAGACCACTCTTTCCAGATACCCAGTCGTTAGCAGGCAGGGGATAAAGCCCAATATCAAAATTATGCAATTGCTTAATCTCATCATCTGCATTCCATTGCACCACTTCAAGATCTAAATTCGTATTTTGCATTTCAAAATTACCAATGACCATAAACCTGAATGGTTTTTTTTGATGTAACTTCTCTAAATCAGAAATAATCAAGTCCAAAAATGCTCTTGAAGAAAAAGTACCTGTCCATCCTATGACTACCTTGTCTTGACTATCTTCCCCATTTTCCCTAGGCACAAATCTTTTTTCTTCGAGTGTTGGAGGAATAAAGATGGCATTCTTTTTTTGAGAAATATTGTTACAGCTCTCCGCGAGATCGGGTGAGCTAGCAATAAGTCGATCTACATTTTTAATTAAATATTTTGTTTTATGTTGAGATTTTAAAATTGATGCAAGCCAATTAATACTGCCAATCTCTTGAGATAATAGATTATCTTCGATATCAAAGATCACTTTCTTCGATAATCCAACATATATACTTTCAAGGATAGGCGGCCCAAATGGAAAAACATTCATAAAAATATATACACAGTCATATCGTTTTAGAGATAAAATTAGAAAAATTCTTCTTACTAACCCTGAGATTGTCCACAATATTTTTTGGATTATATGATTGCTCTTGGATGCTATGTTCCATAGCTTCAGATTCATAAAAGAATGAGTAGTTATTTCATAACCCTCTTTTCGCAATGCTTCAAAATGTGGTTCAAATTTTAATCTTTGGCCTGCAGCCACTTCCAAAGGATAAGGGCAGACAAATAGTATTTTTTTCATCGGGCTTCAAGTTCAGAGTAAATAGCATGATACATTGTTGAGCCTTTTTCTAAAGAGAAATAACTTTTTGCAATGTTAATGCATCTATCTGCAGTTCCATCGTCTAAGATAATTTCTGATAAGCTTTTAAAATACTTCTCATCAAAGGGCTCCTCAAAACTATAGATTAATCCAATGCTATTGCCCTCAATCAGCCCCTTGATGTCAGAATTAAATGCATTGCAAATTATAGGAATTCCACAGGCTAACGCTTCAGCAATTTTAGTTGGCATAGATGCCTGAATAGAGAAATTATCTTTTAAACAGAAACCTAAAAAATCTAACTTTGATAATTCCTTTGATAAATTTGCCCTATCTACGAATCCTACTTCTAGCTTTGATACGCTAATATTTTGAGTGCTTAATATTGCTTCAATAACTTCTTTTTTCTGATTGCTAAACACTCTAAACTCAAGATTTTTTTCATACTTATCAATAATTTGTGAGAGAAGGAAGCAAAACTTATGAAAATCATATGCAGTGTCAACGGAGCCAAGGTAACCTATTTTGATAGAAGTAGATATCTCTGCGCCCTCTACTCTAACAAATTCATCACAATCTACACACGTTGGAATAACTTTGATCATAGACTCCGGCTTACCAAAATTACTTGAAATTATTTGCTGTGATGCTGCCGTTAAAGTAACTATAAAATCTGCTTTTCTCATTAGATATCTTTCAAGCTCCTTGAAAAATCTATATTTATACGATTTTTTACTCCAATTAAGGCGATCATGTTTTTCATCCGCCCAAAATCCTCTAATGTCAAAAATTAATTTAAACTTAAAAAAAATAGATAGGAGGGGTATTGCTATCCCTGGCATATAACTTCTAATGTGAATAAGCGATACTTTTTTAGTTAGCAAAATATATGCTGGCAATAAAACTAAGCTAAATATATTGATCAGCTGTCCTAAACCAAACCAACCATTTCTATATTTGCATTTATACCAATTAATATCATTTTGAGCGCATTTTTGAAGAATTAATTTTAAGGCATTGCTATTTTTTAAATCTATATTTTTTTCTAAAGTTACGAGGTTAATTTTATGGTGTTCAGATAGACTCTCTAAATATTTAAATACCTGAGAGTATCCAAGGGGCTCCATTATGCCATCCATGGAAATATATAAAGTTTCTGCGATGTCGGATTTTTTCATAATCTAAAAATATTTAAAAATTCTGCTTTAGCTAAGAGAAAGTTCATAAGCAAAATAATTGATCTATCCAGCCCAAGCATGGTTAAGTGAATCTGAATAGATTTTCTAATGCGTGACTAGCAGAAATTTTCATTTTTTAGCCTAATAAATAATATGTGTTAAGTGTATAATATCTAGCATGAAAACTAATATTTTAAATTCTAAATTTTTATCCATTGCCGCAATAAGCGTTTTTATGCTGCAGCCTAGCATAGCAATTTCCCAAGAGAATCAGTTAGATGAAATACTGGAGAAGCTTACCCAAAATGAGCAAGTTGGACTAGACAATGCTGCTGATAGACCTGGTGCAGAGGATGGCTACAAGTCTTTTGTTCAAAACGAACTGCAGAATATTTTTACTCAACTTGATGCTTTGTCAGAGCAAGATAAAATTGATATTACTTTTGCCGAAGTTAATAAAAAGAGGATCGAGCTGGCTACCAATCTTTGCTCGAGAGACTCAAGAGCCTGTTTTTTAGTTGATGAGTATCAGGCATATAAATCTTATGAAGATTTCCCGAAGAACTTTGATGAACTTGAGTTATTTGGCCAAGACATCTTTTCTGGCTATTCGAGTGATTTTAATTTCTATGATAGCTTGCCTTTGGGTGCAAATTATAAAATTAAAATTGGAGATCAGTTGAAAATTACTTTATTTGGTGGATTTACATTTGATGAAGTGATTAAGGTAGATATGACAGGCTCAATTATTATTGCTGAAATTGGAGAATTTCAAGTTGCGGGCCTGAGTTATGAAGATGCATCCAATAAAATTAAAAAAGATATTTCTGAAAAATATGTAGGTACTGAAGCTTTTATTTCTCTTAATCAGATTAGATCTAAGCAGGTTTTTGCACTAGGAAATGTTAAAACACCAGGTACTTATGCTCTAAATGCATTTGGATCCGCTCTTAATGCATTAATTTCATCTGGTGGAGTTAAAGATAATAGCTCTTTAAGGACTATACAAATTGTCCGTAAAAACAATACCATCAAGACCATTGATTTGTATAAATTGTTGATTAATGGGGATGCTGCGGGTTCTGATTTTGAGCTGAATGATGGGGATGCAGTATTAATTGGTGGCTTGCAGGCAAGTGCATCCATTATGGGAGAGGTCTTAAGGCCAGCGATATATGAAATAGCTCCCAATGATTCGTTACAGCAGATTATTACATTCGCTTTAGGTACAACACCCTTTGCTGATTTGGCTAACATTTCTATTGAGAGAATTTTACCGTCTGGAGAAAAGATTATTCTTAATCCAGATAATATCTCCACATTCATGATTCAAAATGGAGATAAAGTTGTTGTAAATTCTGCGACAGGTCAAACCATTAACTCCGTCTCGCTGGTTGGTGCGGTTCGAAATGCTGGCAAATATTCTATTGAGGACAAACAAACCCTAGGAGATATTATTAAAGTTGATCAAGATCTCATGGATTATACTTATACTGGTTTTGGTATTATTAAAAGATTAAATTTTTTAACTAAATCATTTCGAATATTAAATTTTAATTTAATTACACAGGCTGAGCTAGATCAACTTAATATATATTCTGGAGATCAAATTTTTATATTCTCACGAGATGATATTGAGTATTCAAAATCTCAGGAAGTTTACTCTTATCTTTCTAAAAATATCTTATCACTGAAGCCAGATTCTTCAAATTCTGTTGATCAATTTGAGCAAGCGAGCAATCTGTTGAATAATGCCAATAGGCAGACAACCATGCAAGTGAACAATGAGTGCCTAGATGCTTTAGACGTGTTGACGCAGAATCCAATCTCTAATCTAGTGAGTGCAAAATTAAAAATTTTTCCATCTGGTAGCCCCCAAAAGTGTACTCAGATATTTCAAGAGCACAGTGACTTACTACCCCTGATAATAATTAATTCTATACCAGTTGCTGGAAATGTAAGATTTCCTGGTTTGTATCCGACATCTCAGAATTTAAATGCACTGGAATTATTTAACCTTGCAGGAGGTTTCCTTCTTAGCAAGCTAAATAATAATCCAAGCTTTGATGTCGGTATTAGAGGTAGAGGTTTTGGGTCTTTTGATTTTAATCAGCTGCCAACTCTGACTAATATAACAATGCTAAGCCTCAAACTTGACCAAAGCTCAATTCCTGGAGGTTATGTAAAATTAGTTGGGGAATTTAAAAATCCTGGTGTCTATCCAATCTCAAGAGGTGTTAAGATATCTGAAATCTATGCTAGAGCTGGTGGTTTAAGCACTGAAGCCTACCCCTTAGGCGGTATTTTGACTAGAGATTCTATTCAATTAATTGAATCAGAGGCTTTGGCAAGGGCTAAATCTGAGCTATCTGAAATACTGGCATCTGCAGTTGCGAGTGGATATTTAAAACAGAATTCTACAGACTTAGTGGGGTTAGTTTCACTGATGACTTCTATGTCAAATACCAAACCTATAGGAAGACTTGTAACAGAATTAAATCCAACCAAAATTGCAGTAAACCCATCTCTGGATATTGCACTTAAAGATGGTGACACCATTTACATACCTCCATTGCAAAATACGATTACAATTGTTGGACAAGTATTAAACCCAGTGACGGTTCCTCACGAAGTTGGTAATTCATTTGATGATTATTTGAAGCTAGCCGGGGGTCTCAAAAAAGGAGCAGATAAAAGCAAGATCTATGCGGTGTTGCCCAATGGAGTTTCTTCAAGGCGAAAAAATAGAATTAATTTACCTGTTATTCCTTTCATGCCTTTTGATAGATCAGATATCTTGCCCGGCTCAACTATCATTGTTCCAAGGCAAGCAAGACCCCTTGATTCTCTAGCCTTAGTTGA
>TARA_B110000008_G_scaffold277714_1_pt1 | contig 10111 bp, 9 predicted proteins | sample TARA_B110000008 | Tara Oceans TARA_B110000008 (sample SAMEA4396496) | marine metagenome | biome: Westerlies Biome; feature: [DCM] deep chlorophyll maximum layer (ENVO:01000326); material: water (ENVO:00002006), including particulate matter (ENVO:01000060) such as... | depth 40 m
ATGACTATTTTGCAAGATCTCAAGCCTTGTGTTCTTCTTACTACAGGAAGGACTGGATCAGACTTTATTCAAAGTTTAATGGACTCCCATACTGAAATCCTCACTTTCAATGGAATTTTATTTTTTCATGATTACTGGAATGATTCTAAATGCAATAAAACAACGCCAATTAATCTAAATGACTTACTAGATGAATTTATTGGAAAAAATATTGAGAAATTTAAATCTAAATATGATTTTATTGAGAGAAAGGATGCTTTAGGAGATGATGGCAACCAATCAATTGATATTAATTTAAAGGTTTTCAAGCAAGGTGTTCATGGGCTCCTTGAAAATTTTGAAATTACATCTAAAAATTTTATGCTTGCAATTTATGGAGCTTATGCAATTTGTTTAGGGCAAGATATAACTAAAAAATCAATCTTTGTTCATCATTTACATCATGCAAGTTTGTTACCTGAGTATTTATCAGATTTTCCAGATTCTATGATAATTGGTATGACTCGCGACCCAAGAGCAAATTTTGTATCAGGAATCCTACATCATAGAAAATACAATAAAGCTTCAGACGATGCTTCGCACCTGTATTTTTATATAAATAGGATAATACTGGATTCATATTCTTTCAGTCACCTAAGTAATAAATCAATTACAATTAGGATTGAAGATCTTGGCGATAAATGTATATTGCAATCATTATGTAATTGGTTAGGCGTTAGTTATGAAAAATCATTGGAGTATTCAACATGGGGTGGCCTGAGATGGAGAGGAGATAGACTGTCTAATAACTCTTCAAAAACTTCTGGTTTTTCAAAAAAAATGCTAGAAAACTCTTGGGATAATGAACTCTCGCCATTAGATTTATATTTGTTTAATTTTTTGTTGAATGACAGACTTATACATTATGGGTATAAACATAATAAAACACATTTTTATGATTATTTTTTTATAATCTTTGTTATTCTGATGCCTCTTAGATTCGAACTAAGGTTTTTTTCATTTCAATATTTGAAAGAAAAGGCAAATAAAAATGATTTTAAAGTATTGATATTAAACTTTATATACTATCCATTAAGGGTTCTGAGTTTATATAGAGTTTATTTTAAAAAACTTTATGGTTTTAAATTCAAAAGTGATTTTCTGGCTTGCAAAAAGTAATATATAAAAAGATTGGATTAATATGACACTTAAGAAAAAAATAAATAACAAAGAGCTTACAGTTGGCTCATGGATAACATTGGGAAGTAATGGAGTAGCTGAAATACTATCAAATGCTGGTTTTGATTGGTTAGTAATAGATATGGAGCATACAACCATTTCATTGCAGCAGGCTGGCGACCTTATTAGAACTATAGATCTGGCTGGCATTCCTCCACTAGTGAGATTAACCAGCAACGATGTAAACCAAATCAAGCGAGTGATGGATGCTGGCGCAGAAGGCATTATTGTGCCAATGGTTAAGTCTGAAGAGGATGCAATTAATGCAGTTGCTGCTACTCGATATCCACCTATAGGTATTAGAGGAGTTGGGCTTGCAAGAGCGCAAAAATATGGTGCAAATTTTAAAGATTACCTCTCATGGCAATCCAATATCAATACGGGTCCGGTAGTTATTGTCCAAATTGAGCATGTTGATGCAGTCACAAATTTAAATAAAATTCTTAGTGTTAAGGGTGTTGATGCCTTTATTATTGGTCCATATGATCTTTCTTGTTCAATGGGAATCCCTGGTGATTTTGACAATCCTAAGTTTGTTGAAATTATGAATCAAATAAGAAAAATCAGTGATAAATTAGACATGGTGAGCGGGCTGCATATTGTAGAGCCTAATAAAGAAGATTTAAATAATGCTATCGAACTAGGTTATCGATTTATTGCCTATAGCGTAGATATTAGGATGCTAGATGTTATAGCTAGAGATGGCTTAAGTTATTTAAAAAAAGATACTAAGTGAGCGTAATAGGAATTATTCCAGCAAGAATGGGATCATCCAGATACCCTGGTAAACCAATGGAAGAAATTCATGGTATGCCTATGATAGGGCATTGTTTCAATAGGACTGCGATAGCACTAGGTAAGGAGTCTACTTATGTTGCAACTTGTGATGAGGAGATTGCTTCATATATTAATTCTATCGGTGGTCAAGTAATAATGACATCAGAATCACATTCAAGAGCAACAACAAGAACTGCTGAAGCTCTAGAAAAAATAGAAAAACTAACTAATCATGAAGTTGAAATTGTAGTCATGGTCCAAGGTGATGAGCCATTAATTTTGCCTCATACCATAAGTGAAACATTACCACAATTTAAAGATAAGTCAGTCGGCATTGTAAATGTTATGTCTCATCTAAGAACTGAGGAGTCATTTGTTGATAATAACAATGTGAAAGTTGTTGTTGATAATAAGAATAATGCCCTATATTTTTCAAGAGAGCCTATTCCATCTTCCTGGAAAGGCTGGAAAGAGATACCTAAATACATGCAGACAGGTATTATCGCTTTCAGAAGAAATACATTGATTGAATTTAATGCTTTAAATGAGACTAAATTAGAGCAAGTTGAGTCCATTGATATGAACAGAGTCTTAGAGTCAGGTGGCAATGTAAGAATGCTTTTGACAGAGGCTGATACCATAGGTGTTGATGTTCCAGAAGAACTTTATGAAGTAGAAAAAATTTTGAAAAATGATGAAGTAATGAAGCTCTATAACTAATTATGAAAGAATCAGAAATTAGGCCTCAAAAAATGATGCAACGATATGTTGAGCTGAGTGCATTGGATGCAGAAATTTGTTTTAGTAAAGAGTTAAGACGAGATTTGCCCTGCGTGTCTTGTGAATCCTTGGATATATCAAAGGAGTTCTCTAAGAGTGGTTTTGATTATGCTTCATGCAAAGAATGCGGAACACTTTATCAGACACCAAGACCACCTATAGAGGAATTTGATGCTTTTTATCAAAATTCTAAGTCAGCACGCTATTGGGCAGAGGTTTTTTTTCCATCAGTAGCAGAATCTCGAAGAAAAAAAATATTTAAACCAAGAGTAAATCGTTTGCTTGAAATTTGTAAGGCCTCAAATCTGACTGTTTCTAAATTAATAGATGTTGGAGCAGGTTATGGAATTTTTCTTGATGAATGGAAAAAAATTAAGCCAGAAACTGAACTTATTGCTATTGAGCCATCTTCTTCTTTAGCAGAAGAGTGTCGAAATAAGGGTTTAATTGTTGAAGAGTCAATTGTTGAAAATGTCAGAGGTTATGATAAATTTGCTGATTTGGTTGTATGCTTTGAAGTATTAGAGCATGTTGACAGCCCTTTTGAATTTTTATCTATTTTGAAGAAAATGGTTAGACCTGGAGGCTATCTTTTTATAAGTACTTTATGTATTGATGGTTTTGACTTACAGTTATTGTGGAATGAATCAAGTCAAATTTCACCCCCTCACCATATTAATTTTCATTCAATTAAGGGTTTTGAGTTATTGTTTAAAAGGGTTGGTTTTGATGAGATACAAATTTCAACCCCAGGCAGATTAGATGTAGAGATTGTGAAGAATTTTTTAATAAATAATTCTAGGGAACTTGATGATAATAAGTTTATTCATGAAATACTAAAAGATAGTGAAAAATCTGAATCATTTCAAGAGTTTTTGTCAAATAATAAGCTTAGCTCGCATGTATGGGTGATGGCGAAAGTTATTTAATATTATAGGTGCTTACAATATGAATGGATCAAATCAAAATAGAACTAATGAGTATTTGGATGCATTTAGTAGGAAAGATGTTATCAAGTCTTTAGTTGACATTAAAAATCCTACTATTCTAGATGTAGGTGCAAATGTAGGGGATACCCTTGTTGAATTTAAGGAGTGGTGGCCAGATTCTAAAATCCACTGCTTTGAACCACAGGCTGAATGTTGGAATTATCTTGATCAAAAAGTATTAGATAACAATTACAAGAACGTTATCATAAATAAATTTGCTGTTGGAGATCAAGACATTAAAGAGGCTGTATTTTATTCTCATAAGATTACCTCTGGTCAATCTGGTTTTCACAAAATTAACAATAATAGTATTGATTCAATAGATCAAAATAATATTGCCACTGAAATTGATAGAGAAGAGTATGAAAATAGGTTAAATCAAAAAAGAATAGTTAAAGTCAAGACACTATATGATTATTTGAATAGTAAGAAAATTAATCATATTGATTTACTTAAAATTGATACTCAGGGATTTGAGCCTGAAGTTTTAAGTGGCTTAAGGGAAAGTTTGTCAAATGTTGATGTTGTTATAACTGAACTCATGTTCTTTGATTTTTATGAAAAAAGCTTATCATTTTCAGATATTGAAAAATTTCTTATACCTTGTGGTTTCAAATTGTTTGATATCAGCCATATATCTAAAAATCCAATGAATGGACGAACGGATTGGGTTGATGTTGTATATGTAAATGACAGAATTAGGATTAGGAAATAATTCTATGAAACTTAGAGTTGGAATAGCTGGTTATGGGGTTGTTGGAAAGCGAAGGCTTAAATGTTTAGAGCTCAATCCTTTTGTAGAAGTTGTTGCAGTGTGCGATCAAGTCTTTTCATCTGATGGCTCGGTAGTTGATGGCTATAAAGGATATAATAATCATAAGCAGTTACTAGAAGAAGATCTCGACATACTGATCGTATGTTTGACAAATGATATTGCTCCTGATGTTACTATTGCCGCCTTAAAAAAAGGATTGCATGTCTTTTGTGAAAAACCTCCTGGCAAGAATGTTTCAGATATTCTGAAAGTAATTGATATTGAGAGAAAGATGCCAAATTTAAAGTTAATGTATGGTTTTAACCATCGTTACCATTACTCTGTTATTGATACTCTTAAACTAGTCAATTCTGGTGAATTAGGAAAAATTCTTAATATGCGTGGTGTTTATGGCAAATCAAAATTGATTACTTTTAACCAGCCTGATTGGAGAACTAAAAGAGAAGTTGCTGGTGGAGGAGTTCTTCTAGATCAGGGGATACATATGCTTGATCTTATGCGCCTTTTTGGAGGTGAATTCGAAACAGTTCATAGTTTCGTATCTAATGATCATTGGGGTTACAATGTAGAGGACAACGCATATGCCCTAATGAAAACAAAAAGTGGCATTGTAGCAATGTTGCATTCATCAGCAACTCAGTGGAGGCATCGTTTTCATTTAGATATTAATCTTGAGAGGGGGAGTATAATCTTAGGAGGAATTCTTTCTGGAACAAAAAGCTATGGAGCTGAAACCTTGACTGTTGTTAGGTCTGATCCAGAAAATGATTTTGGTGATCCAATTGAGCAGTTGACGCGATACAATAAGGATCCTTCATGGTGTGCTGAGATAGATGAGTTTATTAATTGTATTGTTCAAAACAAAAAAATTAGTAACGGCACATCAAAAGATGCACTTCAAACTATGAAATTGGTTCAAGAAATATATTTCTCAGATCCTGAGTGGCGAAATAAATTTAGTATAACCAATCCATCAGCTGAGTAAACAAATATTAATAGTAAATTATGAAAGTAAAGCCATTTGTAAGTCAATATTTAGAAAGACTAAAATCTATTTTGGACAACATAGATCCAAATGTAATTAATGAAATTATTACCCTTCTTGAGCAAACAATAGTAACTAAGTCTAGAATTTATATTATTGGAAATGGTGGAAGCTCTGCTACTGCATCACATATGGTTAATGATTTGGGGGCTGGCTTAAGAAGGCGAGATATAATTAATTTTGATGTTATAAGCCTAGGAGATAATAGTCCAGTAGTTACTGCAATAGCAAATGATATAGGTTATGAAAACATTTTTTATATGCAGCTAAAGGGGTTAATTAAACCTACTGATATTGTTATTGCGATTTCCTGTAGTGGTGACTCACCTAATATCAAAAAAGCTGTCAAGTATTCAAGAGGATTAGGGTGTAAAGTTGTCGGCATTACTGGGTTTGATGGTGGGTATCTTAAGGAGAATTCAGATATTAATTTTCATGTTGATGCTCCAAAAAATGAGTATGGTCTTGTGGAGGATGTGCATATGATTCTGGATCATATAATTTACTCCTATTATGTCCAAAAAAAGAATTAATTTTTAGATGGATTTATTAGAGCTCTCAAAAAATGCTGTAATCAAAGCTTTAAATAAATTAGTTGATTTAGATAAACAAAAAACTAAATCATATATATTTTCTAAAGAAATTTCTAGAGAAGTTAAAGCAGATGCTGATATCTCTATAGAGAAAATTCTGATTGATAGCTTATCTATTTCAGGGCTAAGTATTCTTAGTGAGGAGAAAGGCCTAACACCTGCAAAAAGTAATTCTAAATTAAGGTTTATTATTGATCCAATTGATGGGACTGTTAATTTTTTAAGAGGTATTCCAAGTTGTTCTGTCTCAGTTGCATTGTTTGAAAATAATCAGCCAGTTTTTGGAGTTTTGGGGTCTTTCCCAAGTCTTAAATTAACTTGGGGTGGAAAAGAAATTGGATCTTTTACTGAAAATTTACCAATAAGAGTTTCGCATATTAATGATATTAATAAAGGTGTTTTATGTACAGGTTTTCCATCAAGATTTGAGTTTAATTCAAGAACTGTCGAGGAACAATTAAATTTAATGCAAAGTTTTAATAAAATAAGAATGTTAGGTTCAGCCTCACAATCTTTACTATTGGTTGCTAGGGGCTCTGCCGAAGCATATATTGAGAATAATATAATGATTTGGGATGTTGCAGCAGGTATTGCAATTGTTGAGGGGGCGGGAGGTGCATTCAAAATCTATAATACTGATTTCAATAAGCCTTTAAATGTAATTGCTACTAACAACTTAATTGAAACGAAGATATGACCATTCCAATAAAGTCTATTGCTATTACTTCAAGGTCGTTTTCTAAGCATCCTATTTTGCGTAATGAAGTTTTGAAGCGATATCCAGATGCCAAATTTAATGATGAAGGTCTTTCACTTAAAGGCGACACTCTTATAGAATTTCTTCAGGGGCATGAAATGGCAATTACAGCTCTGGAGGTTATTGATGAAAGTATATTGTCAAGACTTCCAGATTTAAAAGTAATTGGAAAATATGGGGTTGGACTGGACATGATAGATTTAAATGCGATGAAAAGCCGAGGTGTAAAACTTGGTTGGAGTGGCGGTATCAATAAGAGATCAGTATCAGAACTTGTTGTTTCATTTGCTATTAATCTTCTTCATAGAGCTTCATTTGCAAACAATGAGGTAAAAAAAGGCAAATGGTACCAAGTAAAAGGTCGTCAATTGTCTAATTGTACAATAGGAATTATTGGATGTGGTCATATAGGAAAGGACCTAGTGAAACTTCTCAAGCCCTTTAATTGTAAGATTATTGTTCATGACATTCTAGATTTTAAAGACTTTTATTTAAATCATAATATCAAGCCAGTTGGTTTAGAAGAATTATTAGCTAAATCTGATGTAGTAACTCTTCATTTGCCACTTGACGACTCTACAAAAAATATTATTAACTCTGAGCGTTTGCAACTTATTAAGCCTGATGCTGTTCTAATTAATCTAGCGAGAGGAGGGCTAGTTGATGAGACTGCATTGAAAGAAATGCTAGTAAATAAAAAACTTGCTGGAGCTGCTCTTGACGTTTTTGAAGTTGAGCCTCCCAATAATCAAGACTTTTCTTTAATGGAAAATGTAATAGTAACCCCTCATATTGGAGGAAGCACTGAAGAGGCAATATTGGCAATGGGAATGGCTGCGATTAATAGCTTAAACAGTGCTACAGATACTTAATTAAAGATAAAAACTTAATAAATATCCACTACTTATGGAGAAATTATGACTAGAAATTCTCATTTGCTAGTATGTGATGATGAGCAATATCTAGATAAAAAAAAACATAATCATAGAGAAGAAGATATTCTTTATTGGAATAGTTTTTCTTGCTCTAAGGGAGATAGAGTATTTTCACTTCCAATAATTGTGGAAGAGAGCGCAGAGAAATTAAAGGCAAATTATTTAAAATTAATATATGAGTTTGGGGAAGCAAGAGTTCAAGACAAGAGAGTAATTGAGCATTTAAAAATACGAAAAAATCTAAGTTATTGGTGGATGACATTAATCTCAGAAAGTTGTAATTATGCCAAATCTCCTCAAATCGATAACATTGTCAAGTTAATGGCACTTGAACAACATCTACTTCTTAATAAATATAAACTAATTATCTTTAAGACATCAAATAAAGAGCTTGCAAGATCAGCTATCATTTTGGCAAAGAAAATGTCAATTGAAATCAAATGTATAACCTTCAATGAAAGGTTCAATAGCACTAAATCTTTTAAGGTATACCGGAACTTGCCTAACATCATTAAGTCATTAGCATGGTTTATCTATTACATTGTCTCAAATTGGCAACTAAAAGGATCTGGAGTAAAAGAATGGAAAAAAACAGATGCTAAAACTACTTTTGTTTCATATCTTTTTAATTTGGATTCAGAATCTTCAAAAAATGGAATTTTTAAAAGTCAATACTGGGGGAAATTGACAAGTGTGATGAATAATAAAAATATCTCAACAAACTGGCTCCATATTTATATTAAAAATGATTCAACACCATCTGCAAATAAAGCAAAGAAACTTATAAAAAAGTTCAATAAAGTAGCGAAGGGCCATGAAGTTCACGTAACTCTTGAGTCTTTCTTATCCTTAAAAATTATCAGTAATACTTTTATAGATTGGTTTAGACTACTCAGAATCAAAAATCTAGTAAGCAAAAAAATTAAACATGAGAGTGGTTATCTTTGGCCTCTATTTAAAAAAGATTGTATAGAGTCCATGTCTGGGGTTGCAGCGATAAGTAACCTTGTTTATTTGAACTTGTTTGAGAATGCAATGAATGCTTTACCTGTTCAAAATAGGGGTTGTTATTTGCAAGAGAATCAAGGCTGGGAATTCGGTTTTATATCAGCATGGAAAGCAGCTGGGCATAAAAAAAATTTGGTTGGCTTCCCTCACTCTACAATTCGATATTGGGATTTAAGATATTTTTTTGATCCAAAAAACTTTATTAATTCTAGTTTTTTAGATTTACCTCGTGCAGATTATTTGGGAATTAATGGAGACATATCTAAAAAAAATTTACTAAGTGGCGCGTTTATAAAACCTGAGTTTATTGAGCTGGAGTCTCTTCGATACCTTTACTTGAATAACTTTTCATTAAATCAAAAAAGTTTAAGGATTAATAATTCAAATGAAATAACAATTCTAGTTTTTGGAGATTATTTAAAAGAAAAAACTTATGATCAGTTAAATGTTCTTTCATTAGCAGTAGAAAAAATTAAAAAACCAGTTCGATTTATCATTAAACCTCATCCAGCATGCCCAATTAACTTGAAAGACTTTCCAGGTTTGTCTGCCGAAGTTCAAACACTTTCAATTGAAGAGTTACTGAAACAGAGCGATGCAGTTTATTCTAGTTTGATAACTTCAGCGTCAATTGATGCTTATTGTGTTGGCCTCCCAGTGATTTCACTTTTAGATGGAAAAACCTTAAATATGAGCCCCCTTAGAGGGAGTAAAAGCGTATACTTCGTTAAAAATTCAGAGGATTTATCAAGGGCCTTAAATACGATAACCCCTATAGATAGATACCACCTCAATTATTATTTTTATTTAGACCCTGATTTGCCAAATTGGCTGAACTGGCTTTCAGATGACTTTAATAAAGTAAAGCTAAAATAAATAAAAAATTGAATGAAAATATTAAAGAATTTCAAGGGTAAAAAAATTTTAGTCACTGGCCATACTGGATTCAAGGGAAGTTGGCTTTCGATATGGTTGAATCATCTTGGAGCACAAGTTCATGGAGTTTCAATTGATGTGCCATCTAGCCCATCCCACTTTGTGTCTTCTAAATTAACACAGAAAATTGAGGACCATAGGCTGGATATTCTTAATAAAGATGGGCTTGCAAAGCTGTTAAAAAAAATTCAGCCAGATATTGTTTTTCATTTGGCTGCTCAAGCACTAGTTAGGCCTTCTTATAAAGATCCACTTAGAACGATTGCAACTAATGCAATTGGCACTTCTAATCTATTAG
>TARA_B110000008_G_scaffold213455_1_pt1 | contig 10105 bp, 9 predicted proteins | sample TARA_B110000008 | Tara Oceans TARA_B110000008 (sample SAMEA4396496) | marine metagenome | biome: Westerlies Biome; feature: [DCM] deep chlorophyll maximum layer (ENVO:01000326); material: water (ENVO:00002006), including particulate matter (ENVO:01000060) such as... | depth 40 m
CCCGGAGAGAAGTAATCTAGATTTCAACCAGTTGTGACAACACCGCCGTCAACAACCAAAGCCTGTCCTGTCATCATTCGACTTGCATCAGATGCCAAAAACAGGACTGCTCCTACAATATCACACGGCTTGAGGTGTTCTTTGAGACATTGACGATCTAGATGCGCCGCAAGGTTTTCTGGGTTTGCCCATTTTTCAAGCTGTTTCTCAGTTAAAACCCAGCCGGGCACTAGGGCGTTCACTCTAATTTTGTCAGGCCCAAATTCTCGTGCAAGGCTTCTTACCATTCCATTTAAGCCAGCATTTGAAGTTGCATAAACCGGATAACCAGCATGGCCCATCATATAGCTAATTGATGTTAACTGTACAATCGTCCCACCGCCAAAATTCCTCATGCCAGGAATAACTGCCTTCGCTGCAAAAAACTGTGCCTTTAGGTTAATTGAAGTTGACCAATCCCAGAAAGCCTCATCTGTGCTCAGGGTCTTATGGCGAGTATCATTGGCGGCATTATTTACTAAAATCCTTATAGGTCCATGCCGGTTCTCTGCAGTTCTTATGGCTGTATTTAATTCTGATATGTTTGAAATATCACCTTGTAAAAATAATGGAGTATTCCCTGTTTTTATCTCAATTTCATTAACAAACGCAGAAGCATCACCACGCCCAATAAAAGCCACTTTAGCGCCTTGGCGCAAAAAACCTTCTGTTATTGCAGCTCCAATTCCAGAGCCACCACCAGTTATAAAAACCGATAGGTTCTCAAGGTCACTGTATACTGTGTGCATTAATGGCTCTCCCTAGTAACCGCACGGGTATCTTTGCCGACTAAAAAATTGAGATCTGCTCCTTGATGTGCTTGTTGTACATTATCAATATAAAGTTTTGCGTAACCTCGCTCATAGGGCAGTGGATCCGGTTCCCAAAAAGCGCGCCGCCTCTCCAACTCATCCGCTGGTAAAACAAGTTCCAATATCCCCTCCGACACACTTATTTTTATTCGATCTCCTGTGCGAACAAACGCTAAAGGTCCTCCGGCCTGTGCCTCGGGGGAAACATGCAATATGACGGTTCCGAACGCCGTGCCCGACATTCGTGCATCTGAGATGCGGACCATATCGCGCACACCTTCTTTTACTAGCCGAGCAGGAATAGGCATATTGCCGACTTCTGGCATTCCAGGATAACCTTTCGGTCCACACCCCTTTAAGACCAAGATAGTATCTTTTGTAACCGCAAGATCCTCGCGATCAATATTGGCTTTCATATCTTCTATATTTTCGAAAACATGAGCAATACCTTCGTGCTCTAACAAATGAGCGGTTGCCGCTGACGGCTTAATAATTGCTCCGTTTGGAGCAAGGTTGCCACGCAATACACGTAGTCCTGCGCGCGTTTTTACGGGAGTATTGAATGAGTGAATGACCTCTGGATTAAAGCATTCAGCACCCTCGGCATAATCAGATATATCATTACCTAAAACTGTTTTGGCCTTATCCAAATGACCTTGCCCCGCAAGCTCTTTCAGGACGACTGGCATTCCACCGGCATAAGCAAAGTCTTCCATCAAAAATTTTCCAGAGGGCATACAATTCACCAAAAGAGGGATGTCACTGCCCTTTTCAAAATCAGCAAGTGCTAGATCGATACCCACGCGCCCGGCAATTGCAAGTAAATGCACAACGGCGTTTGTTGAACCGCCGACTGCTGCATTTGCACGTATTGCGTTTTCGAATGCTTTTTTAGTGAGAATATCAGAAGGCTTAAGGTCCTCATCAACCATCTCTACAATACGTCTTCCAGTCAAATGTGCTAGCGCAGCGCGACGAGCATCAACAGCTGGCAGCGCACCATTGGTTGGCAAACTCATGCCCATTGCTTCCACTAAAGATGACATCGTGGAAGCTGTACCCATTGTCATGCAAACGCCAACTGTTCGCGACATACTAGACTCGGCTGCCATGAAGTCCTGTAGCGTCATTTCGCCTGCACGCACAGCTTCTGAAAATTTCCAAACGTCCGTGCCGGAACCAATGTCCTTTCCCCGCCACTTTCCGTTAAGCATCGGTCCGGAAGAAACAACAATCGTTGGCAAATCAACAGATGCCGCACCCATTAATTGGCCAGGGGTGGTTTTGTCACAACCACCCAAGAGCACTACTCCATCGATGCCATACGCACGTATCGACTCTTCTACGTCCATTGACAGAAGGTTACGAAATAACATTGCCGTTGGTTTCATCTGCGTCTCGCCAAGTGACATAACAGGAAACTCTACTGGGAATCCTCCAGCTTCCCAAACTCCTCGTTTTACAGCCTCAGCAAGTCCACGGAGCCCTGCATTGCATGGGGTCAATTCTGACCAAGTATTACAAATACCAATGACGGGGCGACCGTCAAAAGCATGATCAGGAAATCCTTGATTTTTCATCCAGGACCTGTGAATAAATCCATCTTTATCAGCCTTGCCATACCAAGACGATGAGCGGCGTTTTTTCGTCATGAGAAATTTCCTTTAACTTTTGCAAGTATTGAACTCACTAATTTTGGCCTTAAATTGTGAAAATTTTTAAAATTTTCATATAGATTTATCCTGCCAATCATGGGTAATCAGTACACTTCAAAGTCATCCATTACTGTTTGAATTTGGGTGCCTAGCCCATCAATCCCAAGCTCAACACGATCTCCGGGCCGCAGGAAGCGTTGGCAAGGTTGCCCCATCCCCACCCCTGGGGGTGTACCGGTTGAAATAACATCTCCCGGATGCAGTGTCATAAAGCGGCTGATGTAACTAACCAAATGCGCAACACCGAATACCATCGTTTTAGTCGAACCATTTTGCATAGTTTTGCCATTGAGCTTCAACCATAACCCAAGGTTTTGTGGGTCTTGAATTTCATCCCGAGTGACAAGCCATGGACCTAGCTGACCAAAGTTGTCGCAACTTTTGCCCTTCGTCCATTGTCCAAACCGTTCAAGTTGAAAATCTCGCTCCGAGACATCATTTGTAACAGCGTACCCAGCAACATAATTTAAAGCATCCTGTTCTCGAACGTATTTAGCGCGTTTTCCAATTATGACGGCCAGTTCTACTTCCCAGTCAGTTTTTTGAGACATCTTGGGTATAATTATAGGATCGTTTGGGCCACAAATTGCGCTTGTAGCTTTCATGAATATGATTGGTTCGTCTGGGAGCGCCATACCTGCTTCCTCTGCATGGTCCGAATAATTGAGACCAACGCAGATAAATTTTCCAACCCCAGAAATACATTGCCCAAGCCGCACGGAGTCTGGGACTTTTGGCAATGTCTCAACGTCAATACCCCTAAGGAATGCCAACCCTTCGTCTGAAAGGAATTTCCCACTTATATCTGGGATACAGCTTGAAAGATCGCGCAGTTGACCGCTTGCATCTACAGTCGCGGGTTTTTCTATTCCCACTTCACCAAAACGAGCCAGTTTCATGCTATTTTCCTCTATATATTTGACCATCCACCGTCGATTACATGCGCCACCCCAGTGGTGTAGGCGCTTTCGTCTGAGGCAAGGTAGACTGCAAGTGAGGCAACTTCCTCGGCTTTGCCGATACGGCCAATCGGCTGTCGAGAAATAAAAGCTTTTCGCGCAGCCAAATAATCTCCTGTAGCTCTAAGCCGATCCTCAAGTGAAGGTGAATCTACAGTTCCTGGACAAATCGCATTGCACCGGATTCCATGATTTATAAAGTCTGCAGCGACCGCCTTGGTCAGGCCAATTACAGCAGCTTTTGTTGCTCCATATACAAACCTGTCTGGAGCTGCGAGCGCTGATGAAACAACTGAAGACATGTTAATTATTGAACCACCTTTATTTTTGATCATCCCAGGCAGAAAAGCTCTAGTAACGCGATATGTGGCTTTCACATTAATGTTAAAAGAAAAATCCCAATCTTCTTCACTACACTCGAGAATCGATCCATGCGCAACAAAGCCAGCACAATTGAAAAGGCAATCAATTTCTGAAAACTCAGCGCTGATCTCATCAACGGCACGTTTATCCAAAACATCAAGGCGACGTGTTTCTACACCTTCAAGACTAGACAATAGATCTTTGTTTATGTCTGTCGCGATTACTCTCGCACCTTCAGAAGCAAAAGCTAAAGCAGTTGACCGGCCTATACCCTGACCAGCCGCCGTAACAAGACAGGTTTTCCCAATCAGTCTTCCCATACTCTGTTCCTTCAAAAGCATAATTTTGTCCTGCTAAATGAAGTCCAACGCTTTACTCCATAGACTTCAGATCATTTCGCGAATAATTTCTTTAGCTCTATCAATTGCTTTTTCCATGCTGCCCTTTGCAAAAAGGGATATCCTAACCGGGTAAGTATCACGGTCAAAATCTTCCTGTCTTGGCAAGTAATTTAGAAAACCATTACAAATATTGAGAACTAAAATGTTATGGTTTAAGAACTCATCACTGAGTGATTTTTGTACATCTGAATAAAATTCAACCGGGGCGCCAATTATAAAAACTTGACCCAATTTCCAAACATAAATAGGCAGATCAAAAAATGGGCCATCACCCAACTTTCTCCGGAGGGCAAAACGTCTTTGTGCGCGTTCTTTTTTGAATCCACTCGGAGCATTTTCAAAATCTGCACAACATTGATCCAAAGATGGGATGTCTCCAATCTTGAGCGATACGTAATCTAGTTTATGGGCAATACTTTTGTCAGGGGAAAAGTTTTCAAACTTCCAAAGCCCCAGGGTTGCACCAGACTCTAACTTCCGATCAAAAACCATTCGTTTTCCGGCAGGAAATAGGCCGGCAAGTGTTGAAAGGGCCGCATAGCCTAACTCTTTGCCATTTTGATCTGCTGCATCTACACAGTCTTCAAAACTGCGCCGCGGTGTTAAATCACCATCAGCGCCATGCAAAAAAATACATATAGCACCTTCTGTTTCTCGCTCCACCAACTCTCGCATTGCTCCAATATAGTCAGGTGATATCAGGCGATTTCCACCACCAACAGACGTTGGATGTGCTGCATAATGCACTAAAGTTGCATATGTTTTTCCTTCAGCGTCAGACACGCGCGCAACGACCAAAGTATCAGTGACAACCACAGTTGGGTTCACGCCACAAATAATTTCACCAGTTTCAGGCAGAGGCAAATCACGATCATATGCAAGACCGCATTTCCCAACACCCCAGCTTAATATTGACGGCACCATATTTTCACGTGCTGACATGCAAACATTTATGCATGCTTGAAAAACTTCCTCTCTATATTGCGATATCAAGTTTGAACCAGAGGAGTTTTTTATAGTTGGATCTGTGAATGGCGCTCCATGGCTGTGGGAAAGTTGCACAATCAACCTGCCCGATTTAATTCCAAGCGCCTTTTCAAGTGGTTTCCCAATCAAGGCTTCGTCTTCGCAAGACAACCAAACCATCAAATCAAGAGAAATAAAGTATAATGGGGCGCCACCATCTATAGGCTCTATCGCAATACATGACGCTCTCAGAGGGCGATGAATACCTTCTGCAATATCATGTTGTGAACTTCCCCAAGTACGAGCGTACATTTCTGCTGGGGGATTAATTTCTGCTTTTGCAACACCGATGTTTGCAGCTAATTCCTCCTGGGTCAGCGCGGGAATAAGAGTTGTTTTCGACATGATGTTCCTTTCAAACGAAAAGTGCCCGCCGGATTAGCTTCAATATTTGTCTTTAACCCAACAAATCGTCTGCTTTTGCAAAATGAAGGTCGCGTAAAAACTCAATTAGTTCATCGTATTTCATTGAGCTAGATGGACAGTCTAGAACAAGCTGGCCACGATCCAATACTATTAATCTGTCACAAACAGAGTGAACATGATGGATATTGTGTTCAATATAGATGCAGGACTTCCCATTTTCTTTTATCGACCGGATAAAGTTTAGCACCTTTTCAACTTCTGACAGTGCCAGTGCGACTGTGGGTTCATCAAGAACAATAAGATCGCTGTCAAAATGCATAGCACGACCGATGGAAACACCTTGCCTTTCTCCCCCTGATAATCGCCCAACCGGTGTATCTACATCAATTCCTTCACTCCTAAACCCTATAGTATTGCGCATAATGTCACGCGATATCCTTTTTTGTTCACGCACCTTAATAAAACCCAAAGCATTGGTCATCGGGCGGCCAACAAAAAAATTACGCCATAAAGGCTGTTTTGTACCCAGAGATGAAGATTGATATACAGTTTCTATCCTCAGTTCATGAGCACGTTTAACCGAGTAATTGCCGAAATCAATGCGTTCGCCTCGGATATAAACCTCACCTATTGTTGGGGTTTCTACACCTGTCATGATCTTAATCAAGGTAGATTTTCCAGCGCCGTTATCCCCGATCAAGCCAACTATTTCATTACTGCCAACCTCCAAAGATACTTCGCGAAGGCTTACCACTGGGCCGTATGATTTTCCAACACTCTCAAGCTTAACTATGGGTGCATCAGTCATTCAAAACTCTTTTCATAATTTAAATATCGGCTTGGAGGGCGGAGCCGTAAACTCCGCCCATTTTGTTTAACGTAGACCCTGTGATACAAGTGTTTTTATCATGGCGACATTACCTTTTGTCACGACGCCACCACCGGTATTCAAGAACAGTCCCCCAAGACCATACTTCTTCTGAAGAACTGCTGCTACAACTGGCATAAAGCCTTGTAGGTACGGTTGTTGATCCAGCACCAAAGTCAGATAGCCACGCTCGACTTCATCAATTGCCGCCGGCGAAATGTCGAAGCCGGCGGTCACAACTTCACCTGCAGACTTACCAGAATCTCTCAAAACTTTGCCCAGAAATGCTGTTATTCCACCATGACCGGGAACAATAATCGCTTTAGTGTCAGGATTGCTTTCCATATAGCTGACTAGAACTGGAACAGCCAAAGATGGATCCTGCACTGCTTCATTCGACCATTGCAGCTTATCATAGCTTACGTTTGCTGCCTCTAGGGATTTTATTGAGCCAAATGCAACATCTGCGCCTGGTGCACCTTCGATGAATGCTCCGTAGACAACCACCTTGTCACCTTCACCAAGGCCGCCTTCTTTGACAGTCAATCGCGCGAGATTCTCTCCAGCGCTAAAGTTGTCTAAGCCAAAATAACTTAGTCCAGAACCCGCCAGATTATTGTTGCCGACAACAACTGTTACACCATCTCGTTCAGCGCGATTGAGAAATGCTTGTGTGGCTTCAGTTCCAGGGTGACCCATTAGAATTATTGCATCCGGCGCGCCTGCGAGGGCTTCGTTTGCCTGTTGCAACATACGCTGGGGGTTCCATTGTGAGTGCTGCTCGATTAGGTTGACATTTAATACACGTGCTGCATCGCGGGCTCCTAATTCACGCGCCAGTGTTGCAGGGCCACCTGAGTTACCGCCCATTTGCATGTATATTGTCATATTTCCATCAACAGGCTCTCTATCATCTGCATGGAGAACAGTATTTCCCATCGCTACTGCAGCTGCTAAAGTTATAGCCTTAAAAATTATATTTTTTATCATAGTTTCTCTCCTTTTGGTTGGTTGGTAATTTCAACGATTGAACCACTTGTTTCGAAGCAAGCGAACAAGTGGCACTTTTTCAGGGTCTTCAATGATTGCATTTGCCGTTACGGATAGGACAAATACCAAGCCGATGAAGAACCTAGTCCAAAACCCCTTTATTCCAGAGGCAACGAGGCCGGCTTCAATTACTGTAACTATGAAAGCGGCGAAAACTGTTCCGATAACTTTCCCAGATCCTCCAAAGATTGAGGTTCCACCAATAAATACAGCCGCGATGACCGTGAGTAGATACCCCATCCCCTGACTTGAAAAGTATGCTGTTGTTTCCAAGGTAAGAAGCACGCCGCCTAAACCTGCAAGCCCTCCAGAAAGGGCAAATAACTTTATTTTTTCTATAGTTGCGTTTATTCCGACAACCCGAGCAACTTCTAAGTTGTCACCTATAAACAATAAGTTTTCGCCAAAGCGGTGCCTATTCAAAAGCAGCCAAATGAATAATGAAATTCCCAGTGTCCAGATTATCTGGGCAGGCAATACTCCACCAATTCTACCCACCAACAAACTATGGAGAACTGTCCCATAAATATCAGGAATTGCCAGCTGAATGCCACCGGAGATGACGGTGATAAGTCCACCCCACAGAAACAGCATCGCTAATGTTGCAATGAGCGACGGTATTCCCAATAAAGTTACAACAAGACCGTTTACAAAGCCCATTAATGTAGCAACAGCAACCGCTGCAAATAAAGCAATCCAAGTTACACCCCACTCCTGGAACATAAATCCAAAAATAAAACTAGAAGCCGCTACAACAGAAGGAAAAGAAAGATCCATTTCCCCTGCTACGGCTACCAAAGTTACGCCCAAGGCAATAATCAGAGGAGGAGGAACAGTCGCGAGGAAAGACATGTAAACGCGGTGCGACAGAAATGCCTGTGGTGCAGTTATCATGAAAATCGCAATTAGAACGATGAATACAACTGCAACTGATGCACCATCAAGCATCAAAAAACGGCGAATTGGATTTATGCCTTTAGATGGGCTTTGAGCCTGCTTGTGACCCATTTGAGAGGTTTCAGGCTTCATACTATAGCACGCCAAACTTTTTATAGACATCTGTTAATTTCTTGCCTTCACGAAGCGCTTTCAGTGAACGATCTTCCGAATTGAGTTTACTCCGACCTTCGTTAAGAACTTGTTTTTCCAATTCTTTAGGAACAACGATACAGCCGTCCGCGTCACCAAAAATAATATCACCAGGTCGTACAAGCACTCCGCCACATTCGATTGGAATATCGGTTTCGATTACTTTGCCTCTACCTTTACTATCCAACGGAGCGATGCCGCCAGCGTATACGGGTAAACCAATTTCCCGAATTTGACGTATATCACGAACATATCCATCCATTACTGCACCAGAAGCGCCCCGCACTGCCGCCGCTGTGCTCAACAAGCCGCCCCATGGCGCGATACGCCCAGTTTTCCCACAAGCAGCTACGACAACATCGCCTGAACCTAAATCATCCACTAAGGCGATCTCTAATGCATAGTGGTTATCTTCTGGACCTGGCCGCGCATAAACATCGGCATACAACATGGTACGTGCACGCCCAACCATCACTAAAGACTCGTCTAAAGGGCGGATTTCCGGCGCCATTGCTTGCGACATGTGCCCAAGATCGTCCAACACATCCGAAATCAATGCACAAAAGAATTTCTCACGCAGTTCGATCAAAAGTGGGTCATTCATATTTTGACTGACTTGGTCTATTTTTTGTTCCGTCATATTTTTTCCGATTACTTTAACGATAAAGTAAACTCTATAGTATAAATTTTTTGAGTCAAGCCTGTAAAAAAGTGAATTTTTTCTTGGGGAAAAACTGAGATTCAAACTTAGTTATTGTGTGTTTTCTTGCTGAAATTTGAATTTTTATTGCTAATATCGTGGATCAAGGCCTTCAAAACAACCTTAATCAAGGTGTAATTCGGGAGCATTTTTGCTAAAGGCTAATCATGAATATTAGATCGCGTGAGGGCGTAGTTTTTCAACTTCAGACCTGTAAGGCGTCGCACCTTCAGGCAGCTTTGGCACAATAACGGCATCCTCATATTTCAGCTGTTTAACCAATACGGGCAGCAAACGCATGAATGCCGCAGGGATTGACGGTTCAGGCGGTGGAACATCATGTTTTATGAGCAAATGAAGTTTTGGTAGGTTGTAGTAAGGAACCATTGTGAACAAGTGGTGTTCCAAGTGATAATTCATATTTAAGTAAATAAATCTACTGATTGGGTTCATTAAAACGGTGCGCGTATTCAAGCGGTGATCAGAGACATTCTCAGCAAGGCCAAGATGTTGCAACAGGCCGGTCATGACATAATGCCATGAACCAAAAAGACGTGGAAGTCCAACCAACATTAATGGAAGGATGGACCCTGACAAAAAGCAAATTACTATGGTCAAGGCATAGAGGGCCAACCAAATGCGAGCTATTCTAAAAACTTTGTAATGATCTTTTGGTGCAACATACATCTCTTCTTCTGGATCAATATGACCACTTGC
>TARA_B110000008_G_scaffold215854_1_pt1 | contig 10092 bp, 8 predicted proteins | sample TARA_B110000008 | Tara Oceans TARA_B110000008 (sample SAMEA4396496) | marine metagenome | biome: Westerlies Biome; feature: [DCM] deep chlorophyll maximum layer (ENVO:01000326); material: water (ENVO:00002006), including particulate matter (ENVO:01000060) such as... | depth 40 m
GAAACACCAACCAATTCTAATTGCGACATATTTTTTCTCTTAATTTAGGCTGAATGCTGTCAGCGACTCGACTGAATGTCTGCTTATTAGGTTACAAATCGTACAAAAAATCAAACAGTATGATTATAAAAAGAGCACAAGTATGAACTATTGCACATTATTTTAGCTAATTTACTTCATTGTGATTTATGATTTTTAACCAGTTTAGGATGCTCAAAATTTAGAATTATTTCTTGAGGCCAACCTTATCAAGATTTTATATCCGTTCAAAATACCAGATTATATTCTTCCCTCGCTATTCTACTCGTAATTATTTCATTATCCAAATCTGACCTAATCATTTCTGGATCTCTTTCCAATTTAGACCCGTATCCACCCCCATTCGGACCCAAAACCTCTATCTTAGTTCCACTAAGAATAGGCTTGTAAGGGATCTTTGAAGGCAGGCTCGACTTGCTATTTGAGTTTTCAATTAGATTTATTTCTGCCGTAGAACCATCATTACCACCATCAAATCCCCAAGGTTCATACTTGTGCCCATCTCCCTCAATGGAAATTGCACCGTCATCTAGAAACTCAAAAAGTCTTATTGTACCTAATCCGCCACGCCACTTGCCATGTCCAGCATCAGCCTCTCTCAACTCATATTTTAAAACTCGTAATGGCAAATGGCTCTCAATGTCCTCAATTGGATTATTTCTGGTATTTGCGTATAACGTATCTACTGCATCCATACCATCTTGGCCGTATCGCCCACCATAAGATCCCTCCATTATTTCCATGTGAACCCATTGAGCTTCAGCACGGCCGCCTGAAAAGGCAACAACTCTTAGATTCCCAATACCTGCGCTTACCTGTTCTGGAACAGCTTGTGACATAGCCTTCATTACCGTATCAGCCACAGCATTACCCGGGCAAAATCGTGCTATTACCGGCGCCGGGAAAATTGGGTTTGCAAGGCTGCCAAGCGGTGCCGTGATTTCAATAGGTCTAGTAAGACCACTATTTTGAGGTATTGCACCAAACTCATTACTATCAAGTAGTATAGAACGTAGGGTTAACCATATCGCACAATCTACTGTACCAACAAAAGGCATATTTATCGGTTTATTATCAATCTGTTTGGAAGTGCCCGACAAATCAACTTTTAAGTTTGATCCTTTTATATTGATTGATGCTGCTATTTTAATATCTTTTAAATTTTTATCCTCACTATCAAGAAATCCATCTATGATTGTTTCTGCGTAATAAGTGCCATCGGGAACCTTTTCGATAGATTTCCGCATCAGCTTCTCTGAATAGTCTAAAAGGTTCTCATAAGCTGCTGTTATGATTTCAAGGCTATATTTCTGGATTAAATCAATAAACCTCTCAGCACCAATTCTTGCTGCTGCAACTTGTGCTTCCATGTCTCCAACTACAAGGTCAGGCATCCTGATATTTGATCTTAAAATTTGCCACACTGGCTCTATTTTTTGATTATTTTCATAGACTCGTACTGCTTTGAACTGGAGACCTTCCGCATATGCATCGACAGCATCGACAATTCCACAACTCCCAGGAGTGAGAGCCCCAACATCGAGATGATGCGCCGTGGTTACCGAAAAACCAACAAGATCATTATTGGTAAAAACAGGAACTAAAAACCCAACATCTGGACCATGTGAGGCGCCATTGTAAGGATCATTGTGCATGAAAATATCGCCTGGCTTTACTTCATCACCACGCTTTGTCAATTCCTCAAGCACACCCATTACATATCCTGGAATTGGACCTGATTGGAGGGGAGTGCTCATCGTACACTCACAGAGTTGACGCCCGGTTTGATCAGTTAATGCAGTTCCAAAATCTTCACTTTCTCTGATGATGCTTGAGTAGCTCATTCGCATTAGTTTCTGACCCATTTCCAACGCAATATCTTCAAGCGCGCCGTGGATGACTGATGCTAAAAACGGGTCTATATTTTTGTTACTCATTATTATTATCCAATTTTCTTAATCGAAGAGATAAGTCATCATCAACGGACATTGTCCAACCAGGTGGTACAACTGTTGTACTATCTTGTTGATAAACAACATTTGGCCCCATTTTTTGAATGCCACCTGCCAAATTATTTCTCCGTATTATTTCAGTATCAAAGCGTTGAGGTTTACCCTCAACACTAAATTCAACTTCCTTCATAGTTAAATCTGATCTGCCAGAATATTCATCAAAGCTACTTTCAAAAGAAAGTTCTTCGTATGGGTTTTCTTTTTTGATATGCGCTTTCAACTTAACGGATACCATTTCTATGTCAGCTGACAAGAAATTATGTCCATATTCTTGCTTATGTTGCTTGTGAAAAGCATCCCAAACCTCCTCCAAATGCTCAGGCTTAAGCATATCAGAATTCAAGGGAACCTTTAGTTCATAACCTTGGCCGACGTACCTTAAGTCAGTAAAGGCTTCAAAACTTATAAGTTTTGTGTCTGCCTTATCCCTTTCAAAAATTGAAATCAGATCATCTTTCATCTCGGTTAACGTTTCATTCAGAAATGATAAATTGAATTGCGTCTTTGTCATAAGCAAAGTTCTAACGGAGTGATATTCAATCCTAGAAATTAACAAGCCAAAAGCACACATTATTCCAGGATTTTGCGGTATGATAACTTCCTTTATTCCTAAAATTTCAGCAACCCCAACCGCTTGTAAGGGCCCTCCTCCACCAAAAGCGCAAAGACTAAAATCTCTGGGATCAATACCTTTTTGTATCGTTCTAGATCTTATAGCTGATGCCATATTATTATTTAGAACTGAAATTGTTCCAAGAGCTGTTTGATTGATAGTACTTCCAAGGGTTGATGACACTTTTTCAAGGCTCTTTTCTGCCATTTGAGTGTCCAAGGTCATTCTGCCATCGAGAATTCTGTCGCCTAATAACCGACCAAGCACAAGATTAGCATCTGTTACTGTCGGTTTTGATCCACCTAAATTATAGCAAGCTGGACCCGGAGAGGCTCCAGCACTTTCAGGGCCGACTTTGAAACCGCCACCAGCGTCAACTTTAGCGATCGACCCTCCTCCGGCTCCTATCGTATGAATATCAATCATTGGCAGTTGGACCGGATAGCCTGCTATACTAGCGTTTCGGGAGCTCACTTCATTTAGTTGCCCATTATTTATAATAGAGATATCAGCACTAGTTCCACCAATGTCTAAGGTAATTAGGTTTTTCATTCCTTTCTTAGATGCTAACCACAAGCCAGCATTTGCCCCTGCAACTAAACCTGAGAGCAAAGTCAGTTCTGGGTGTTCCATTATCATTTCCGGAGTGGCCAGTCCGCCGCTTGACGTCATAATCCTAAGCTCAGATTCTGGGCAAATTTTCCTTAAATTATAAGATAGATTGTCAATATAATTAGTTACCTTGGGGCCTATAAAAGCCGCCACAGCACCAGTAGTAAATCTTTCAAATTCACGAAATTGTGGAGATACACTTGATGAGGTTGTGACAAATGCACTTGGCATTTGCTCTTTAACTATTTTTAAAACCTGATTTTCATGTGTGTTATTTCTAAAAGAAAACAAAAATGCTATAAGAATAGAATTAACATTATTATTTTTGAAGAACTCTAGATGATCTAAAATACTAGTTTCATCTAAAGGTATGATTTCATTACCAGAGCTGTCAAGACGGCAGTCTATTGTCTTGCGAAATTTACGCTCTATCAAGGCTCTATTTTGCCACGGGATTTCCTGTCCAATTGAATAATGTTGTGGCCTTTGATGTCTACCAATATGCAAAATATCTCTGAAACCAGAGTTGGTTATTAAACCAACTTTTGCGCCTTTGCCTTCAAGTATTGAGTTTGTTCCAACAGTCGTTCCATGAAAAATGGTCGACACTTCCGTTGGTTTTATTGAATATTTTGTTAAGAGAGCCTCAAGACCAGTACACACTGCTTGAGAAGGGTCGTCAGGCGTAGACGCTATCTTATAAACAAATGTTTGTTGATTAGAATGATCGAAACAGAAAAAGTCAGTAAACGTTCCGCCAACATCAATACCAATTGAATACAACTTATTCTTCCTTTTGCTTAAAGTGTCGTGTTAACATACTGTGGAGCAGAGCTTGACTATGAGTCAATAGACAGAAGGGGTCGCGCGGATGCAGGGGATTCAAATAAATAAAATTGATGATAATTTCTACCGAAGTTTGGAAATCAATTTACCCAAACCTGATTTGGCCGATAATGAAATTTTAGTTGAGGTACACTACGGGGGGTTGAATTACGCTGATCTGATGATGTGTAACGGATCTTACCCTCACCCCAAAGGCTATCCACTTCAAGCAGGAATAGAATTTTCAGGGATTGTTCTAGAATGTGGTTCCAATGTTAACAAGTTTTCCGTTGGTGATAGAGTGGCGGGTTTCTCCGAGAATGCGGGCACATTTTCAGAACTATTGAGTGTCCCAGAGCACAGTGTTACAAAATTGATTGACGAAGTGACCCTTCAAGAGGGTGCAGCATATTACGTACAAACAACAACAGCATTTCATTTACTGACAACGATTGGTGCGGTGAAGGATGGTGATATCGTCCTTATTCATGCCATAGGTGGCGGTGTTGGATTGAACTTAACGCAACTTGCAAAATACTACGGAGCGACCGTTTTAGGCACAGTAGGAACAAGTGGGAAAGAAAAAAAGCCATTAGAGTGTGGAGCTGATCTTGTTTTGGATAGAACCCAACAAGACTTTACGAAAGAAATTCAGCAAAAATTTGGCAAATCTCCTGTAAGACTATTAATAGACTCTACAGGCGCAGATATTTTGAACAATAGTTTTGATTTAATGCAAAACTTGGGTCATGTCGTAAGTTATGGAGAAGCAAGTGGAAAGCCTTATGATAACTTATGGTCTCAATTAGTTCTTAAGTCTTTAACTTTCTCTAGACTACACATTGGCCATATTAATCATCAATCAGAAGAGTGGTTACAATCTCAAATCAAAATTCAAGAAATGATTAAAAATAGAGAATTAGAAATTTTTATAGAGCATATTTTTTCGCTTGATGACTTTAATATGGCATACCAAGCACTCGACAGCCGTAAGGTCTCTGGAAAAATTTTAATCAAAATAAAATGAACTGCCATTATTTTAAAAATCAGAGTGGCACAAAAGAGATATATTTTAATAATCTTCAAGAGCCATTCCATAAAGCTCAAGCACATATCAAAGCAACTTTACCTGATTCAGGTTTTACTTGTGCTTATGAAACTATTTCCAATTGGCCAGGCTACAAACCGACATCGTTAATAAGCCTTGCTAATCTAGCGGATGCGCTCGGTGTAAGATCTGTATTCTACAAAAATGAAGCAGAAAGATTTGGCCTTAAAAGCTTCAAAGCTTTAGGTGGAGCTTATGCGGTTTACAAATGCTTAGAAATACTTATCGGGCAAAGTCCTTTGAGAATTCACAGAAGTCCAAATATTGAAAAAATTATCAGCAAAATAACTGTTACGTCAGCCACAGATGGGAACCACGGAAAATCTGTGGCATGGGGCGCACAAATGTTTGGGTGCAAATGCGTAATTTTTATTCATGAAAAAGTAAGTAAAAATAGAGAATATGCTTTGAAAGAATTTGGAGCGCGAGTCATAAGAGCTGGAAAAAATTATGATGAAAGTGTAAAAATTGCGACTGAAAAAGCGCAGAAAAATCATTGGCATGTAATTTCTGATACCTCATATGAAGGATACACAGATATACCTCGGCATGTAATGAATGGTTACGAAATAATGGCCTACGAAGCAGTTGTAGAACAAAATATTACACCAACTCATGTTTTTTTACAGACTGGTGTAGGAAGTTTAGCAGCTGGAGTAACCGCTAATCTTTTTCGCAATCTCGATTATGCGCCAAGAATAATTTTGGTGGATCCAGAAAATGCTGATTGCTGGGTGCAATCGATCAGGAGTAAAAAACCAGTAGTATGTGAAGGCGATCTTGACACCTATATGGCTGGCTTAGCATGTGGAACGGTCTCAATTATAGCTTGGGAAATTTTAAGTAAAACTATAGAAGCTGCTATGAGTGTATCAGATTTAGATGCCGCCAGAGCCATGCGGTGTTTGAAATATTGTAAAAATTCGCAGCATTCAATAGAGGCAGGCGAGTCTTCAACAGCAGGATTGGCCGGTTTAATTTTATCGTTAAATACGCCAGCTCTAAAACAAAAATTGAAAATCGATGACAGCTCACAAATCCTACTTATTGGAAGCGAGGGTGTAACAGATCCAGATATCTACAAGAAAATTATTACTGGTGAAGTGCTTTCGGAAGCATGAATAAACGATCAAAATATATAGCCGCAGCCGCTCAGCTAGGCCCAATCGACCCTAACGATAGTAAAGAAACTGTGGTCGCTAGAATGTGCAATCTTCTCACTGAAGCAAAAGCACAGGGAGCTGCTCTAGTAGTTTACCCAGAGCTATGCTTTACCACGTTTTTTCCACGTTATTTTATAACTGACCAATCCAAGTTGGATACGTTTTACGAAAGCGAAGTCCCAGTTTTTCTAATTTCCGATATGTTGGAATTTGTTAAAAACGAAGATATGATAATCTCATTTGGATATGCCGAAAAAGATAATAATACTCCCTTTAATACTTCCGTTTACATCGACCCTTTTGGGAAAGTATTAGGGAAATATCGAAAGATTCATTTACCAGGTCACTATGAATATGAGCCGGAACGTCCCTTTCAGCACCTGGAAAAAAGATATTTTAAGAAGGGTAACTTAGGGTTTCCGACATTTCAAACCACTCTAGGTAGGCTTGGAATGTGTATATGCAATGATCGCCGTTGGCCAGAAACCTACAGAGTATTAGCGCTGCAGGGTTGTGAGGTGGTTACCCTGGGGTATAATACACCCAAACATTATCCATTAGCTCCCGATCATGATCATCTTCAAGAATTTCATAATCACCTTTGCATGCAAGCAGCGGCGTACGCAAACGGTTTGTGGGTCATAGCTTCAGCGAAAGCAGGTGTAGAAGATAACTGTGAATTAATTGGAGGTAGCTGTATTATATCTCCTACAGGCGAAATTGTTGCAGAAGCTATAACTAAAAAAGATGAACTTGTGGTTGCCCAAATCGATCTTAATGAAGGTAGTTTAATTAGAGAAAATATTTTTAATTTTAATTTGCATCGCCATCCAGAGGAGTACCAACTTTTAACAACAACAAAAGTCCATAAATAGAATTGAAAGTTTGTGAAGCTAATTGCGAGGTCCCAATGAAAATACTTGTTATAAATCCAAATACAACACTAGAAATGACCAATAGTATAGGAGAGATGGCTGAAAAGTACTCCAACCCTGGAACAGAGGTTACGGCAATAAGCCCTGAATGGGGACCACGTTCTATAGAAGGGCATTTCGAAGAATATTTATCAGCGATGGCAACAGTAGAAACGGTAGCAAAATATATAGAAGATTTTGATGCATTTATTATCGCTTGTTATGGAGATCCAGGTGTTTCAGCATGTAGAGAAATTACTGACAAACCTGTAATTGGAATTGGTGAGGCATCTATGCATATGGCATGTTTTGTGAGTCATAAATTCTCGATAGTTACCGTAATCCCTAGGATAAAGCCACTTTTAGAAGATTTAGTAAAACAACTTGGGCTGACTTCAAAATGCGCATCAATAAGAGCAACTAATCTTTCGGTTCTAGAAATTGAGCAAGATCCCGAAAGAGCAGTTAATGAGATGATAAATGAGGCAAAACTTGCCATAAAAAATGATGGTGCAGAGGCAATTTGCCTCGGGTGTGCGGGAATGGGGCCACTGGATTTAAGGGTACAAGATGCTATTGGAATTCCAGTCTTTGATGGAACCGTTTCCGCGTTAAAAGTAGCAGAAGGCTTGGTAACCTATGGTAAAAAGACTTCAAAAATTGGAGCTTACTCCTGGCCAGAAAAAAAAGAGCTAGTAGGCTGCTCCAGTATTCTGAAATCAATTTCAGAATAGTGTTAGAGAAAATTATTTAAAAAAATATTTGATCCAATAATTAAAATTTATGGGTTTTATGGATAGTATTAGGTTTCAAAGCCGATAACCTCCTTTAAGCAGTCACATTATAAAAGGACCATAAATTAGGAAGGAGATTGAAAAATAGATTTTAAACATTTTGGTTATATAAAGAATATAATTAGTCAGTAAATTTGAGTCTAAAAGACAGTAAGTAGACAAAAGTATAGTAGCCACAACGCAAGATAATCCAGCCAACAAAAAGGCAGGATTAAAAAATGTTTTCTGTAGAGCGATTTAATTAAAGAAAGGATTTTAAAATGACTAAATTACGAGTGACTGCAGGTGAATTTAAGTTTAGTGCAAAACTTGAAAAAGAACTTGCCCCAAATACCTGTGCGGCCTTTGAAAGGCTCATGCCGTTTATTGGCAAACTAGTTCACGTCCGTTGGTCTGGCGAGGGTATTTGGATACCATTAGGCGATATGGATTTCGGTGTGGGCTATGAGAACCATACGAGTCATCCCGCCCCTGGGCAGATTATTTTGTATCCAGGTGGAATAAGTGAAACGGAAATCCTGCTTGCATACGGTGGAGTTGATTTTTCTTCAAAAATGGGACAACTAGCTGGGAACCATTTTATAACACTCACAGACGGTTTGGATAATTTGATGGACCTAGGTAATACAGTTCTGTGGCAGGGTGCCCAGGACGTTCGCTTTGATTACCAGGATTAAAAGTTTCAATATGTAACAACTTTTGTATTGGTATTTGAAATTCATTATTAGATGCTTATTCGTGTAAAAAAAATGAAGAATACATTTTTATTATGATTATAAATTCAAAAAGATTTCTTTCTAACCTTCACGAACTCAGAACCATAGGTGCGTCTGGTATTGGGAAGGGAGTAGTAAGACCAGCGTACTCAGAGGCCGATTTAGCGGCTAGAAATTGGCTATCAAAGAAGTTTTCCGAGGCGGGTCTAAAACCTCACTATGATCCCGTAGGTAACCTTTTTGGGCTGGCTGAAGAAAGCTCAGTTTTAATCGGATCACATTCAGACACGCAACCTCAAGGAGGATGGCTGGATGGTGCGCTTGGGGTTATAAGTGGTATAGAATTAGCGCAGATTTCACGCGAAAATAATGGACCAGCAATTTCTGTCGTCAGTTTTCAAGACGAAGAAGGCCGTTTTGGTGTGACCACTGGAAGTTCTATATGGGCCGGGATCCTATCACTAGAGGAAGCTGACAAATTAATTGATAAAGAAGGTATGAGCTTTTCTAGTGCAAGAGAAAAGATTACCAAAGTTACTCAGGATTTTGTTAATCCCAAACGCTTCACTGGGTTTTTGGAATGTCATATTGAGCAAGGACCTTGGTTGTACGAGACAAGCCATACGGTAGGTATAGTAACAGATATTGTGGGTATTCGAGATATGCGTATCACCTACAAGGGACAACAGAACCATGCCGGCACTACCCCGATGCATCGACGTGTTGATGCATACCAATCAATGTTAAGCTTCAGCCAACTAGTCAATGAACGCTTTAGAAATGTTGTTACTCCTTCAACCGTATGGACAACTGGCCATGTAAAAGTAGAGCCAGATGCTCATTCAATAGTGCCTGGGAAATGTACTTTTTCTATGCAATGGCGAGATGGTGACAATCAGCGCTTAGATGAAATGGAGAATATTATAAGAAGTACAGCAAATGAAGTAGCAAAGAGAGACGGCTCCTCAGTTGAGTTTAGTAAAATGCATGGACTGAAGCCAGTAAAAATGGATACATCTTTGCAAAACAAGCTTCGTAGTGCTGCAGAAAATATATGCCCAATGCGCTGGAAAAATATTCAATCTGGAGCGTTACATGATGCAGCTAATATAGCAAAAATAATGCCAGCCGGAATGCTATTTGTACCATCGATACATGGTATCAGTCACGATTTTTCAGAAGATACAAATGAGCAAGATCTAATAGATGGATTAACCGTTTTAGCTGAAGCTATTTTAAATTAATTTGGTTCCAAAAAACAGGGAAAACCCACCCTCGGCAAATGACCGCCTGAGG
>TARA_B110000008_G_scaffold196724_1_pt1 | contig 10070 bp, 12 predicted proteins | sample TARA_B110000008 | Tara Oceans TARA_B110000008 (sample SAMEA4396496) | marine metagenome | biome: Westerlies Biome; feature: [DCM] deep chlorophyll maximum layer (ENVO:01000326); material: water (ENVO:00002006), including particulate matter (ENVO:01000060) such as... | depth 40 m
AAGTGTAGAGTTATTAACGAAATAATGTAAAATTCTTAAAATTTATAGGATTACTTTGATATTAAACTAATTTGTTCGTTGGAGTATTTTGCTATGTACGCATAGTATTTATATATTTGTGAAAAAATTAAAAATGAAAAATATTTTTACGCTATTATCCCTTTTTTACATCTCTGCAATAAATTCTCAAATCTTGCTTCCTATTGACTTTGAAAATGACCAAGTTCTAAATGAGGATATCGTTAATTTTAACGGGGGCTCTGGCTCAGTTGTAAATAATCCACAAATTGATGATAATAACCCTAGTGAAAATGTAGGTGTTATTATTCGAGATGGAGGGGATATTTGGGCAGGCAGCTATATCGAACTTAATAGTTATTTAGATTTTTCAACAGACACTCATATTTCAATGAGTGTTTACACTCCAATTTCTGGACTAACAGTTAAATTTAAATTAGAAGGAGATAATGGCGCGCAAACTGAGCGTGATGCCTATACGGATCTGTCAAATGAATGGGAAACCCTTTCTTGGAGTTTTGCAGGAGAGCCTTCAAATACTTACAACAAACTAGTTTTGATGTTTGATTTTGGAAATATTGGCGATGGTAGTGTTAATTCAACTTTTTACTTTGACAATATTACCGCATTTGATCCGTCAGGGGGCTTAAATCAAATTGATTTGCCAGTTACTTTTGAGGATTCAGAAGTTTATTATTCGTTAATTGACTTTGAAGGCAATGGACCTTCTACAATTGTTGAGGAAGGAGGCAATCATTATGTTCAGGTTATAAAAACTGATGAATCTGGCACATCTGCTGGGGTAACTATTGGCACTGAAGAAGGATTTGCAACTGATATTCCAATTACAAGTAGTGATACTAAAATGTATGCTCATGTGTACGTGGAAGGAACTACACAAACAGGCATTCCGGTTAGGTTTAAAATTGAAAACTCAAATGACCCAACACAATCTGTTGAGACTGAAGCATTTACTTCAGTTGCAGGTGAATGGGAAGTTCTAGAATTTGATTTTAGTAATGAAGCAACAGGGACAGCAGCTCTAAATACAAGTTATCCTTTTAATATGGCTTCTATCTTTTTTAATTTTGGCTCCATTGGTGATAATGAAACCATTTATCGTTTTGATAATATTTCATTTGGATCGCCAATATCATTAAGCATCAATAATAATGTTTTTACATCGTATAGGGTCTATCCTAATCCATTTATAAATAAAATAAATATAATTGGAATTGAAGGGGATGAGATCATCTCTATCAATGATATTCTTGGTAAAGAAATCTTTAGAGGAGTTGGACTAGAAGAAATTAACCTTTCAAGTTTTGAAAAAGGAACATACTTTTTGACTCTTTCAAAAGGCAGTCAAAGCAGTACATTTAAAGTCATAAAAAAATAATCAAATGAATGGTTTCTGGAATCCAAATAATTATAATAAGCTGTTTCGTATTGCCGTTTTTTTGATTATTCTTGGGGGAATACTTTCTGTTATTGAATTGCTAACTGAAAATAGTAGTTCAATATTTATATCAGGAATTATTATACTTATTTTATTAGTTATTTTTAAATCTCGGTTTCACTAAATTATTTTCTCAGTGAAGTTGGATTTGCTAAATCAGTTGTTACATAAGCATCTGGATTTACAGATCTTATTATTGATAGAACTTTACTAAGCTTTCTTCTAGGTACAATACACCATGAAATAGTAACAGAACCGTCTCTTCCTTTTGCTTTAATGTCGGTAACCATAAATCCTTTCTCTCTAAGTGGCTTACTAATATTAGCCGATTTAGACGGAGTAAATACCCTGACCACAGCGCTTCCAAGACCAATAAATTTTTCTAATTGTATTCCCAAAAGAGTACCTCCTGCAAAACCAAATGCATAAGCGGCAATTAAAAATGGATCGTTAATGTCTTTGATTACTTGTGAAACTGCAAGAATCCAAATTGCTGACTCAACTAACCCTATGAATGCGCCAAGTACAGGTTTCTTTGTTACCACTAATGCCCTAACAGTGGTTAGCGACTGGTCAATAAGTCTTAGCACAAAAATTAATAATGCAGATAAAAAAAGGTTCATTTTTTAAATTTCTAATTGTATTATTTAAAATTAGATGATTTTGTAAAGCTTTTAATTTTAAATTTGTTTTTTTATTCACTTAGTTATGATAAGGGCTGGAACTATTTCTGACATTGATTCCATTTTAAATATCACAAAATCATGTGCAGCTCACATGATTCAAAATGGAATCTATCAATGGAATGAACATTATCCGGATAAAAGCTCGTTTGTCAATGACGCAGAAAATAACGAGCTGTATGTTTATGTTGAAAACGAAAAAGTGATAGCTTGTATTTCGCTTTGTAATGAAATGGATGAGGTTTATATTCCTGTAACTTGGAAAACTAAAAATCAGAACAATTTATATATTCATCGATTAGCAGTTCGTCCTGATTTTCAAAAAAAAGGAGTCGGAAGAGATTTGATGAATTTTGCAGAAAACTTCGCTAGAAAAAAAGAGTATAAATCTATAAGGTTGGATACATTTTCAAAGAATAAAAGAAATTTAAAATTTTATGAATCTAGGGGCTATCATCGATTGGAAAGTATATATTTTCCAAAGCAAAGTGAATTTCCTTTTTATTGCTATGAATTAATAATTTGACAAAATCAGTTAAAATTTCTGACATACAAAAACTAGCAATACCTGCTTTAATTTCTGGTATAGCAGAACCAATTTTGTCTATTACAGATACTATTATTGTTGGGAATATAGCTGAAAATGCAACTATATCACTTGGTGCTGTTGGCATTGTTGGAAGTTTTATTTCTATGCTAATATGGGTTTTTGGTCAAACAAGAAGCGTTATTGCTTCCATTATTGCTCAGGCAGTTGGGAAAAAAAATTTAAAAGAGGTTCAATCCCTACCCGCTCAGGGTATTTTAATCATTATTTCCAGTAGCATATTAATTATACTTCTTACCTACTTTAACTCTGAAAGTTTGTTTAGATTCTACAATGCAAGCGGGAAACTTCTGCAATTTTGTGTTGATTATTTTAATATTCGGGTTTGGGGGCTCCCTTTTACATTGCTAACCATTGGAATATTTGGAATATTCCGAGGGTTGCAAAACACCTATTATCCTATGATTATAGCAATTGTGGGTACCTTGATAAATATTGTGTTAGATGTCATTTTTGTTTACGGGGTTGATGGCGTTATAAACCCCATGTATATAAAAGGGGCGGCATATGCTAGCCTAATAGCTCAAATAATAATGGCTGCTCTTGCTGTTATTTTATTATATAAAAAGACTAATATAAACTTGTCAATTACGTTTCCGTTTAATCCTAAAATTAAATCCTTTCTCGGGATGTTTGGAAACCTGGTAATTAGAACTGCTTCGCTAAACGTAACTTTATATTTCTGTAATGCTTTTTCAACAAAGTATGGAGATGAATTTATAGCGGCCTACACGATAGCAATAAATCTTTGGTTTCTAGTAGCATTTATTATTGACGGGTATTCTAGTGCAGGAACTATTTTATCCGGGAAATTATATGGTGAAAAGTCATATAAAGTATTGATGGAATTCGGAAACAATCTAACTAAAATTGGAGTTAAGATTGGTTTTATTATGTCAGTTGTTGGCTTTATTTTTTACTATCCCCTTGGAAGAATTTTTAATAATGACCCTGTTGTTTTACAAGAGTTTTATAATATTTTTTGGATTGTGCTTGCAATGCTTCCTCTTTGCTCAATTGCGTTTATTTTTGACGGCATCTATAAGGGGCTAGGCTGGATGAAAGACTTAAGAAATGTATTACTCTTCTCAACGTTTATAATATTTGTTCCTTTTGTTCTTCTTTTTGATTACTATGAATTGGGGCTTCATGGGATATTTTATGCATTTACACTTTGGATTCTAGCAAGGTCAATTCCGCTGATAATTAAATTCAAAAAAACATTTAATAAGCTTTCATAAAAAATGTACATTTGAAGCTCAATAAAAACAGGGATGGCAAAAATTAGAATCACTAAAAAATTTAGATTTGAAGCTGCTCATGCCTTATATGGATACAATGGGAAATGCAAAAATATCCACGGGCATAATTACAAATTATTTGTCACCATAATAGGTCATCCGATCGCAGATCCAACAAACGTAAAATTTGGAATGGTTATGGATTTTGATGACCTAAAAAAGATTGTTAAATCTGAAATAATTGAAGAGTTTGATCACTCTGTAATATTTAATAAAAATTCACCACATATTGAGTTGGCCAACGAATTAATTAAAAACGATCATAAAGTAGTCTTAGCTGATTATCAGCCTACAATTGAAGAGATGATTATTGATTTTGCAAAAAGAATTTCTTCAAAGCTTCCTTCTCAAATTAAACTTCACTCACTTAAATTAGAAGAAACTGAAACTTCTTATTCTGAGTGGTTTGCTGCTGACAATTAATCTTTTGCATATCTTTGACCTAAGAAGTCATGAAAGTAACGGAAGGAAAAAAAATATATTTTGCGTCTGACAACCACTTAGGTATCCCTAATGCTAAGTCTAGCTTAATCCGTGAAAAGAAATTTGTAAAATGGTTAGATACAATTAAAGTCGATGCGCATTCAATTTATCTTTTAGGTGACTTATTTGATTTTTGGTTCGAATATAAAACGGTAGTGCCTAAAGGCTTTACTAGGGTTTTGGGGAAAATTGCTGAAATAGCAGATTCTGGAATTCCAATTTATTTCTTTACCGGTAATCATGACATGTGGGTAAGAGATTACTTTCAGTCAGAACTTGGGGTAAAAGTAATCACTAAGCCTCAACAATTTGAGATTAACGAAAAGAGTTTTTTCATTGGTCATGGCGATGGTTTAGGCCCTGGAGACACTTCGTATAAGTTGATGAAAAAATTTGTTACCAACAATAGGTTGTTCAAATGGCTGTTTCGTTGGGTACACCCTGATATTGGCGTATGGTTGGGTCAATTTCTGTCTAAGGAGAAAAAAATTATGTCTGCAAAAAAAGATATAGGAGATGTTGAAAATCAATGGTTAACTCAGTACTGTAGAAAAAAACTAGAATCCAATAATTACAATTATTTCTTATTTGGTCATTCGCATATACCAGTTGAATTAGAGCTGAACTCTGAGTCTAAGTACATTAACCTTGGGGATTGGATTACCCATTTTACATATGCCGAGTTTGACGGAAATGAACTGACACTTAAAACCTATGAGGGCTAATCCCTCTGAATTTTTCTTTTAAAATCTTTATCCTCTTTTCTTCCATAATACATATTGCCTATCAAGGACATAGCCTCTTCAATAATTTCATCAGGACTATTGGATTCAATTGGAAATACCAAGCCATTCATACTTATTAACTCATTTTTGTCACTAGCAAGATCGATTGCGGTAGCATAATAAAATCTGAGTACATAATCTAAAGTATAATCACTCTCTTTATATTTTTTTTTAAAAACTAAAGAGTCTTTAATTGTAGTTTTTAAAACTCTAAACCCTTTTTCCATTTTATTGTTTTTAACATAGACTTTCATTTCCGGAATATCTTGTGCAAAAGAGCTCTGTATAAAAAGCCAAATAAACAAAACAATATACCTCATTAGAAAGTAGTTTTAATTGATAAGATAAATTGTCTTAGAGAAGCAGGCTCATAAAATCTATTTCCAAATGCATTAGTCCTAATATTATCATAGTACTTTTCATCAAATAAATTTCTTACATGCAAGCCAACATCTAACGAAAACCCTTTAAAATTAATTTTATTTCTCAAAGCTATATTTGACAACAAATATGAAGGAACTTTAACTTCATTGCTGTTGTCCGCAAACATTGAATTTACATATTTTAAATCCACCTTTAAATCATAATTTTTATAGCCATAAAGCCACTCAAGTATAAAATTAGATTTTGGAATTCCAGCAAGATTACCACTTAGTCCTTGATTTTGAAATTCATATTTAGCTTGTGTATATGAAGCCTTAAATATCCCTGGTTTACCTAAATTATAACTTGCCTCTAGTTCTGCGCCAACTCGTTTTGAAGTACCTATATTTCTATAAAAATTCATTCCTTCAAAACCCTGCAATTCATAGCGGACTATTTCATCTTTTGTGTCAATATAAAAAGCAGTTAGGCTGTAAGAAAGATCTTGTGACTGTTTTCTAAAGCCTAAATCAAATCCTGAAGAGGTCATTGGAGATAAATCTTCATTGAAACCTGTTCCATTTGGATTTGCTGAAAGCTCACTTAAAGAGGGGGTTTCATAGGCATATCCATAATTGATATAAAGCTCTGTGTTTTTGGCTAAACTATATATAAAACCAATACTGGGTGAGAAAGCGCTCAGCGATTTTGAGTAATCAATATATTGCTGGTCTATCCCTATATCAATCATATAATCATCAGATGAAATTTCATGCATATCGTATCTAAGCGCAGCCTGAATACTATATTTTGATTTGTTGTATGAGGCCAAAGCAAATGCTCCCAAAGACTTAAATGATTCAATTTGATCAAGTGTTTTCACCCCTTTTTCACCTTCATTATTTTCAAACCTTTTTCTATCATCCGTCTGATTCTGAATTGATGTACCTATCATCCATTCAAAATTCTGAGATTTGTCTTTAATGCTTATTTCTAATCCAGAAAAATCTCTGTTTAATTCAACATAACCTCCATTTGTAAATGGAAGTAGTCCAACAAAATCTCTATTACTATAATATATATTAGAATTTACTTGCCCTATTTTAGTATTCCAATCTAAAACCAACCCAGTTTGCAATTGTTTTACAGATTCTTGAGAGTTATAAAGTACATTTCGATTTCTAGCCTGAGATCTATTTTCGTCAACTGATTCAAGTGTCAACCCTCCTGGATCAAATGCATATGGACTGTCAAAATAAAGCATATTAAATTTCAAATTCATGTTTTGTGTTTTCCTTGCATGCTTAAAAAATAGTGACTTATTTAAGTAGCGACTGTGATCTCTATAACCATCACTCTCTTGCTGAGATACATTTATAATTGTTGAAGAATTGCCTTTTGAACTTGAATAAGTTCCTTGAGTTATTTTGTGTCCATAACTACCTGTTGATGTGCCCACTGATATTTTATCCGTAAGTACAGAAAATGTATTAATAGTCACCACACCTCCAGAAGCATTACCATACCTTGTGGAAGATAGGCTTTTCAAAACTTCGATATTTTCAATGAGCTCAAAAGGAATATTATCAACTTGTGATTGGCCGTCCGGGGTCGTTAGCGGGATTCCATCAAGTATAATTTTAACACCTCTAATTCCAAAAGCTGACTTTGATCCAAAACCCCTTATTGACATTCTATTATCTTGTGCTTGATTCTCACTGTTTGTAATCCAAAGACCTGCAGAAAAATCAATTGCATTTTGAAAATTTACTGGCCTAATTTCATTTTCCTTGTAAGAAATTGCAGAAACCGAAAGTGCAGGGTTTGATTGGTTTATTAAAGTGCTTTTTAATACTACCTCGTCTAAACTTAAAGTGTCTAATTGTGAAGCAAATACATTAGTTTGCAAAAGAAAAAAAGCAAATAAAAAAAAATGTCTACTCATTTAACTTTCCTAATAAGTTTTCAACTCCTAAAAAATTAAAGTTTATTCTACAGTAACAGAAATAACGGTATTTCCCCAGCCCATTTTTAATGTCATATCCTTATCAAATATCATAGAAAAAGCTTCAATGTTTTCTACAGATTTTGAAACTTTGCCAGGAACACGAATAACATCCTGGTCTTTTTTATAATAGTAAGAGCCCCAAACATTTCTAGCACTATTAATTATTATGGTCCAATCCCCATCTTTAGAAGGTATCGTAAATAAAGAATATGTACCAGCCTTTAATGGCTTGTCTCCAAAAACTATATCCTTATAAAATGTGATCTCTGCTGCTTCATTTGCGCCAGTTCTCCATACTTTGTTAGGCGGTGCTAGATCAAAAAGATCTCTTCCTTTTAATTGTGGACGACTATAGATTACTTTCGCTATTTTATTTGAAATCTTATAGCTACTAGGAAATGATGCCATATCCATTGGGCTTTTGTCTAAAATTTTAAATTCTTGAGCAGTTAGTTGTACAGAGCTGGTTAATACAATAGCAAAAATAAAGATTGAATAAATTGAATTTTTCATATTAAATTTTTTGTTAAGATAGCAAGTTGTTTAAAGTTTTACAAGCGGTATCTTAATCTAATTTTTCTGGTTTATCATGTCTTGAGTAATATCCTAGATCCTTCCTTTTGTCCTCTTTTCCTCGGTAATAAACTTCCCATATTTGAAGAAATATATATGTTACAAACACACAAAACCCTACTATATACATCACTACCATCATAATTTATTTATTTTCATTCATGTCTTTTGTTAAATCTAATTTCCTGAATGTAGGAAATTTAAAAGCTGTAAAACCAACGGTCAAAATTGTCATAACTCCTCCGAAAACCACCGCCGGTACAGTGCCCATTAATTTTGCTGTTGCCCCGCTTTCAAATGCTCCAAGCTCGTTTGATGACCCAACAAATATTGAATTCACAGAAGCTACTCTTCCTCTAAACTCGTCTGGTGTTTTTAATTGTAAAATTGTTTGGCGTATAATCATTGAAACTCCGTCTGTCAATCCATACATAAATAGCGCAAACACAGAAAGCCAAAAAATATCAGAAACTCCAAATACTATTATTGAAATTCCAAAACAGAATATTGCAAACAATAATTTCTTTCCTGCGTTTACTGTAAGCGGAATATGTGCCGAAGCAATCATCATCAGGACAGAGCCCACCGCCGGTGCTGCCCTTAGTATTCCAAAACCTTCAGACCCTACATTTAATATATCTTGCGCGTATATTGGAAGTAGAGCTATAGCTCCCCCAAATAATACTGCAACCATGTCTAATGTTAAGGCAACTAAAATAGATTTTGTTTTGTAGACAAAATTTAAACCTGCCTTTAAGCTTTGAAGTATTGGCTCTCCAATTTTTGGATTAAGAATTGGTTTTTTCTTAATAAATCCTATTAGAAAAAGTCCAATAATTATTGTTGCCAGTACTATTCCCATAGAATTATGAACACCAATCCATGCTATTGAAAACCCTGCAAAAGCAGGTCCTAATACAACAGCTAATTGCCAGGTAGAACTGCTCCAAGTAGCTGCATTTGGATAAACTCTTTTTGGAACAATTAGAGCAACAAGTGAAAAAATAGTGGGTCCAATAAAAGCCCTGATAAAACCCCCGAGAAAAACCAGTATGTATATTCCGATTAAAACTTGAGAGTTCTCATAATTATCATATACGTAAGGGCTTGTAATGAAATAATATCCGACTGCTACAAGCAAAAATGCGGTTATACATTGTACAAAAAGCATCTTTTTTTCACGCTGATCTACAATATGACCGGCAAACAATGCGGTTGATATTGCAGGAATAACTTCTGCTAGCCCAATCAAGCCTAGGGAAAGTGGATCCTTAGTAAGACTGTATACCTCCCATTCAACAATGATAAATTGCATTGACCAACCAAATACAAGGATAAATCTTATGACAAGAAAAAAATTAAACTCCTTAAATCGGAGTGCTGCGTATGGATCTAATTTTTGTTTCAAACTATTTAGTTGATTCTTTAGCTTGACTAATCAAAAATTCTGCCTCTTTTTTCATTTCGGGTAATTTTACGTGTACATAGTCACTATAATTTGGGTGAAGCACAAGCAAATTCATTGAACTTATTTTTTTATTATAATAATTTTCAAGAATAGATTTATATACATTTTGCTGGAGAGCGTACCTGTTAAAACTGTTATCTGCTATATGTGAAAGTTTATCAAATCCATAATTAAAGTCTTTTAATATGACCTGACTGTTGTTATCAACTAATTTTGATGTTCTTTTCCAATCAAAAATAAAAAGATCTCCGTTTTCTTTTTCGTAGACCATATCAACTGTGCCGGCCAAAGAAAAACTCTCATCAAAGATCCTCCATTCTGT
>TARA_B110000008_G_scaffold197585_1_pt1 | contig 10068 bp, 10 predicted proteins | sample TARA_B110000008 | Tara Oceans TARA_B110000008 (sample SAMEA4396496) | marine metagenome | biome: Westerlies Biome; feature: [DCM] deep chlorophyll maximum layer (ENVO:01000326); material: water (ENVO:00002006), including particulate matter (ENVO:01000060) such as... | depth 40 m
AAAATACCTATAAGAAAAGGAAAATAAGCAGTGGAACAAAAATATCGTTTACAGGGTTTAGATGAAAAGGGTTTGGTTTATGTAAAATCAATCTCAGTTAATGATTTACCGTTAGATCTGCAAGAAGATGTTGCAGAAGAACAAGAACCATTGTTTGCCGTCCATAATTCGATTGGGGACAGGCTGGCAATTGTATCCGGCCGGGAGGCAGCCTTTTACGTAGCGCTTCAGAACGATTTAAGTCCTTTAAGTGTGCATTAAATTTACCAATTGATAAATATTTCAATTTATGCATATGATGTTTCCAGAAACTAAATTGGAGCATGAATGTGTCGGAAGTTAATACTAATGGTATAGTTGCTAATAGGTTGCCGAGTGAGCAGGTAGAGAATAATTTTGTGGATTTGCACCCTCCGTTAAGTGAACATGAAGCATTAATTGCTTCAGATAGATGTTATTTTTGTTATGATGCTCCTTGTGTTACAGCCTGTCCAACTGAGATCGATATACCATTATTTATTCGGCAGATAATGACTGGTACACCTCAGGCTTCTGGCAAAACTATCTTGACGCAAAATATTCTTGGAGGAATGTGTGCTCGAGTCTGTCCTACAGAAACATTATGTGAGCAAGCGTGCGTTCGAGAGATTTCGGAAGGAAAGCCAGTAGAGATTGGCCGTTTACAGCGTTATGCGACGGACTCAATTATGGAATTGAGCCACCACCCTTTTGAGAGGTCAGCTGAAACAGGTTTAAAAATCGCAGTTATTGGGGCGGGTCCTGCGGGATTGGCTTGCGCTCACCGTTTGGCGATGCATGGGCATAAAGTTACGATTCTTGATAAGAATAATAAGGCGGGTGGTTTAAATGAATATGGTATAGCAGCTTACAAATCTGTCGATAATTTTGCTCAAAAAGAAATAGATTGGTTATTAGAAATTGGTGGAATTGAGATCAAGTCGAATTGTGTTCTTAACGAAAATATATTTATTGATGAATTAAAGGCGGAATATAATGCGGTCTTTTTAGGTGTTGGGTTAGCAGGTGTTAATGAACTATCCGTGCCCGGTAATGACAAAAATAATGTTCTGGATGCTGTGAAATTTATCGAAAATTTGCGCCAGAAAGAAGATAAGGCGAGTATACCAATTGGAAGAAAAATAGTGGTTATTGGAGGTGGTATGACAGCGGTAGATGCTGCTGTACAATCTAAGTTACTGGGTGCTGATGATGTGAGTATCGTTTACAGAAGAGAGCGTGCCAAAATGGGTGCATCGAAGTTTGAACAAGACTTGGCTACTTCTAAGGGTGTAAGGATCATTGAAAATGCTAGTCCAGTAGAAATTTCTGGGAATGAGGCTGCTAGTTCTATTAAATTTGCATATACAAAGTCGACCAATGGTGTTCTTGAAATACAGTCAGAAGAATTTGAGCTAGAAGTTGATCAGGTTTTTAAAGCTATTGGGCAGAATATTGACTCTAGTTTGCGTGACTTAAAACTGAAAAATGGAAAAATTGTGATTGATGAAGAGGGTCGCACTTCTATTACAGGATTATGGGCAGGCGGGGATTGCGCCTTGGGTGGTGAGGATTTAACCGTTACTGCTGTAGCTCAAGGGCGGGATGCCGCTGAAAGTATTAATAATAAGTTAATGGCTGATAAATGATAGCGAGAGGTATTTTAGATGGCTAATTTAAAAAGTGATTTCATTGGTATCAAATCACCAAATCCTTTTTGGTTGGCATCGGCTCCGCCAACAGATAAGTCTTACAACGTCCGAAGAGCGTTCGACGCTGGTTGGGGTGGTGTTGTATGGAAGACTGTCGGTGAAGAAGGACCGCCAATAGTAAATGTTAATGGGCCAAGATATGGAGCAATATGGGGGGCTGATCGTCGGTTGCTTGGATTGAATAATTTAGAGTTGATAACAGATAGGCCTCTTGAAATAAATTTGCAGGAAATGAAAGAGGTTAAAAGAGATTACCCGGATCGTGCTCTAATAGCATCACTTATGGTACCATGTGTCGAAGAAGCATGGAAAAAGATTTTACCCCTTGTTGAAGAAACAGGTGCTGATGGAGTTGAATTGAATTTTGGTTGCCCGCATGGAATGAGTGAACGTGGCATGGGCGCAGCTGTTGGGCAAGTGCCAGAATATATTGAGATGGTAACGCGATGGGTGAAACAATACACTCGAATGCCATGCATAGTAAAACTTACTCCAAACATTACCGATATTTTAAAGCCTGCTGAGGCGGCTCTTAGCGGAGGAGCTGACGCGGTGAGTTTGATTAATACTATTAGTTCAATCACTTCTGTCAATTTGGATCTATTTGCTCCGGAACCAACAATTGGGACAAAGGGAACACATGGTGGTTATTGTGGACCAGCAGTAAAACCAATTGCTTTAAATATGATTGCAGATATTGCTCGAAGTCCAAATACTTCTGGATTGCCTATATCTGGTATTGGAGGGGTAACAACTTGGAGAGATGCAGCAGAATTTATGGTGATGGGTGCTGGAAATGTACAAGTGTGTACTGCAGCGATGACTTATGGATTTAAGATTGTAGAGGAAATGATCAGTGGCTTGTCTGATTGGATGGATGAAAAGCAGATTACAAGCACAAGTGATATTGTTGGAAAAGCAATACCTAACTATACAGACTGGCAGTACTTAAATCTCAACTATGTTGCCAAGGCAAAAATTAATCAAGACCTTTGCATAAACTGTGGTCGATGTTTTGCTGCATGTGAGGATACTTCGCACCAAGCAATTTCAATGTCTGATGATAGAAAATTCACTGTTATTGATGAAGAATGTGTAGCATGTAATCTTTGTGTAAATGTTTGCCCAGTTGATAATTGCATTACAATGGAACCTATGAGTGTGGGAGATATTGACCCAAGGACAGGTAAAACAATCGAGGACGATCATGCTGATTGGACAACCCACCCAAATAATGTGGGCTGTGCTGCAGAATAATTTTGATAACCTTATCAACTAACCAAGTTAAAGGCCACTTGGCAATGTTGGCCTTTTCAGGTTTAGTTGCAGGATCGTTTGCTCTTGGCGTGAGAGTTGCTAATGATATTTCACCCGCAGCGTTTACTTTGCTAAGATTTGTTGTCGCAGTATCAGTTTTGGGAACATTTGTATTAACACGGGTTCCGATTCCTAAATCAGTATTCGCTGCTCCTTGGAGGTATTTTATTCTTGGAGCATGTATCTCAATTTATTTTGTTCTGATGTTTGAAGGTTTAAAATTTGCCTCGTCATTATCATTGGCTGCGATGTTTACTTTTGCGCCTTTGCTAAGTGGTTTATTTGGCTTTGTGTTAATGCGTCAAAGAATGACAATTTGGATATTTCTAGGTTTAATTATTGGAGCATATGGTGCTCTTTTTGTTATTTTTAATGGAAATTTGGCTCGATTTATTGCTCTTGATTTTGGAATAGGAGAAATTATTTTTTTTATTGGGGTAATTTTCCATGCTCTTTATACACCTTTAGCAAGAAAATTGAACAGAGGTGAGAAACCTATCATTTTTGTTTTAATGACTACATTTGGGGCGTTGGTATTAGTGTCAATTTATGGATTTTCTGATCTGCTCAGGACAGATCTATTCGCGTTATCACCAATGATTTGGAAAACCATTCTTTATACTGCCATTTTAGCGAGTGTAATTACGTTTTTTCTCATCCAATTTGCAACACTAGTTTTACCAAGTTCAAAAGTAATGGCTTATACTTATCTTGTACCGGCTTGGGCGTTGGTTTGGGAGTTAAGTTTGGGCACTAACAACTTTTCTCAGAGCATAATCTATGGCATCATAATCACGGTAGTGGCTCTTTTAGTTTTACTTTGGGCTCCAGAAGGCGAGTAAACAGTTCCTCTAAGTATTTATTTGCGTCAGAAAATCTATTTGGGATTTTGTTTTTTTCCATAACTGCTAATATTTGAACGTCAAAATCAGCATAATGTTGAGTGATTGCCCATATTGAAAAGATCAAATGATATGGATCAACTGAATTAATTTTTCCATCATCCGCCCAACTATTGATTAGTGCTACCTTTTCATCTGTTAGTTTTTTCAATGGCCCATTTAAAGCATGAAAAATTCTAGGAGCTCCTTGTAATATTTCATTCGCAAACAGACGACTCTCTTGGGGAAAATCTCGAGCCATTTCTAATTTTCTTTCAACATAGCAACAAATTTCTGAAATTGGTTCTCCAGTTGAAGAAATTTGTTTTAATGGCTCCAACCATGTTTCTAGTAGATTAGACAGAAGCATTTCATGGATCTTGTCCTTACTATCAAAATAATAAAGGATATTCGGCTTTGATAAGTGGGCTTTATCTGCAATCATATCAATTGTTGCGCCTCTAAAGCCATGGTTTGAAAAAACATCTAATGCCGCATCTAGAATAATCCCTATTTTTTCACGCTGTATACGGGTAATTTTCTTCGTTGAGTTTGATCTAGCCATTAAAATACTAACCTAGTTTGGGATAATCATGATATTAAGACAATAATTTTAGTGTGGTCAATATTAACTCTAATTTACAGTTTTGATAAACTAACTAATCATGACGCAGTTTCTGGCCTCTTAGTAATAAGGTCTTGACCAATGAAAATAGCCTGTTCATTATCTTTACCATCTGGTCAGTTTTTATGATACCATAGAGTAATTGAAGGAGTAAGTTATGGCAGTTAATATTAGTAATTTGCGCGTAAATGGCGATAGATTATGGGATAGTTTAATGGAGATGGCCAAAATTGGACCAGGTGTGGCCGGTGGGAATAATAGGCAAACGTTAACGGACGAAGATTCAGAGGGTCGTCATCTTTTCAAGAAGTGGTGCGAGGATCAGGGTTGTTCGATGGGTTTGGATAAGATGGGAAATATGTTTGCATATCGAGAGGGCACTGACCCAGATGCATTGCCTGTTTATGTTGGTTCACATTTGGATACTCAACCTACTGGAGGTAAATATGATGGTGTTCTTGGGGTTTTGGGTGGTCTCGAAATCATTCGATCATTGAATGATCTAAACATCAAAACCAAGCATCCGATAGTTGTTACTAATTGGTCTAACGAAGAGGGTACTCGCTTCGCACCACCAATGTTATCATCGGGTGTTTTTGGTGGTATGCATACCTTGGATTGGGCTTACAATAGAGAAGATTCGGAAGGAAAGACTTTTGGAGACGAATTGGTCCGAATAGGATGGAAAGGTGAGGAAGAAGTTGGTGTCCGGAAAATGCACGCTTTCTTTGAATTACATATTGAACAAGGACCAATTCTGGAAGCTGAAAATAAAGACATTGGTGTGGTTACTCATGGACAAGGTTTGTCTTGGACACAAATCACAGTAACAGGAAAGGATAGTCATACAGGTTCTACTCCTATGCCGATGCGCCGTAATGCTGGTCTTGGTATGGCAAGGATTCTTGAGAAGGTCGAAGAAATTGCTTTGTCTCATGCGCCCCATGCAGTTGGAGCTGCTGGACATATAGATGTATATCCAAATTCACGGAACGTAATTCCGGGAAAAGTTATTTTTACAGTAGATATGCGTTCACCTGAACTATCTGTTATCGCCGACATGGAAAATAGATTGATGTCAGAGTCAAAAAATATTTGTGAGAATTTAGGTCTAGAAGTCGAGTTTGAAAAGGTGGGTGGTTTTGACCCTGTAAAATTTGATGAACAATGTGTTTCGGCAGTAAGAGATGCTTCAGAAAAGCTCGGCTATAGTCATATGAATCTTATTTCAGGTGCTGGACATGATGCTTGTTGGATTAATCGTGTGGCACCTACTGCTATGATAATGTGTCCATGTGTGGATGGCCTTAGTCATAATGAGGCAGAGGAGATTAGCAAGAAATGGGCGACTGCGGGAGCAGATGTGTTATTGCACGCTGTACTGGAAACAGCTGTCATTATATAAGATCAAATAAGGGGGTATTGAAAATGACAAAGGTTATTAAGGGGGGAACAGTCTGTACGGCTGATCGTTCATGGAAAGCTGATGTTCTCATTGATGGTGAGACTATTAAACAAATTGGTGAAAATTTATCTGGGGATGAATACATAGATGCGGAAGGTGCATATGTAATACCTGGAGGGATAGACCCCCATACCCATTTGGAAATGCCTTTTATGGGCACAACTGCTGCAGAAACATTTGAAAGTGGCACTTGGGCCGCTGCTGCGGGTGGCACAACTATGATTGTAGATTTTTGCTTACCTGGAGCTGATGGTAGTATCAAAAACGCTGTAAATGAATGGCATAGAAAATCTGCACCTCAAATTTGTTCAGATATTGGTTATCATATGGCTATAACTGGATGGGATGAGAATGTATTTAACGAGATGGAAGACGCGGTAAAGATGGGCATTAATAGCTTTAAGCATTTTATGGCTTATAAAGGTGCCTTGATGATTGAAGATGATGAAATGTTTGCTAGTTTCAAGAGATGCGCTGAGCTTGGTGCATTGCCCATGGTGCATGCTGAGAATGGTGATTTAGTAGCAGAATTGCAGCAAAAATATTTTGATCAAGGGATAACTGGGCCTGAAGGCCATGCGTATTCTAGGCCCCCTGAGTTGGAGGGAGAAGCTGCCAATAGAGCAATAACAATAGCTGATACCGCTGGTGTGCCCCTTTATATTGTACACGTTAGTTGTGAGCAAACACATGAGGCGATAAGACGTGCTCGACAAAAAGGTATGAGAGTTTATGGGGAGCCATTGGTTCAGTTTTTAACTTTAGATGAATCAGAGTATTTTAACACTGATTGGAATCATGCTGCTCGACGAGTAATGTCTCCTCCATTTAGATCAAAAGATCATCAAGATAGTTTATGGGCCGGTTTGCAATCAGGCTCGCTTCAAGTTGTAGCGACAGATCATGCCGCATTTAGTACAGAGCAAAAAAGAGCTGGAATTGATGATTTTAGAATTATCCCAAATGGATCAAACGGTTTAGAAGAGCGTTTAGCTGTTTTGTGGACTGAAGGTGTAGAAACGGGTCGTTTGACCCCAAATGAATTTGTAGCAACAACCTCAACCAATATCGCAAAAATCCTTAATATTTATCCCAAAAAAGGGGCAATCGTTGAGGGCGCAGATGCCGATATTGTGGTGTGGGATCCTAAAATTTCAAAAACCATTTCACCTACTAACCATCATTCTGTATTGGATTATAATGTGTTTGAGGGATTTGAAGTAAGAGCGCAAGCAAGATTTACACTCAATCGAGGTGATGTGATATGGGCGTGGGGTCAAAATAGTCAACCTCAACCTGGTCGAGGAAGATTTGTGCCCCGGCCAGCATTTCCATCTGCACATAAGGCTCTTAGCAAGTGGAAAACACTAAATTCGCCTCGTCGTGTTGAGAGAGATCCACTCAATATCCCTGCTGGCATATAAACTTAATGAGAGGTTATTAAGTGACTCAATCTAATGTTATTAATGTCTCTGGTCTTGATCTTACTTTTGAAACAAATGATGGGCCAGTCCACGCTCTAAAAAACGTTAATTTAGAAATAAGCAAAGGGGACTTTGTTTCTTTTATCGGGCCTTCAGGATGCGGGAAAACAACTCTATTGAGAGTTTTGGCGGATTTAGATGAACCCACTAGCGGTATGGTAAATGTAAATGGAGTGAGTCCCAGAGAAGCTCGAGAATCCAGGTCCTATGGTTATGTCTTTCAAGCAGCGGGTCTTTACCCTTGGCGAACTATTGCTGCAAATGTAAAGTTACCCTTGGAAATCATGGGTTATTCAAAAGCAGAGCAAATTGAGCGAGTTGAAAGGGTTTTAAATTTAGTTGAATTGAGTGGTTTTGAGAAAAAATTTCCTTGGCAGTTATCTGGTGGTATGCAGCAAAGAGTTAGTATTGCTAGAGCTTTAGCATTTGATGCTGACATTTTATTTATGGATGAACCTTTTGGAGCTTTAGATGAAATAGTGAGAGACCACTTAAATGAGCAACTTTTAAAGTTATGGAAATCCACAAATAAAACAATCTGTTTTGTTACTCACTCAATCCCTGAGGCTGTATATTTGTCAACAAGAATTGTAGTTATGTCGCCAAGACCTGGGCGAATAATCGATGTTATCGATAGTAACTTGCCTAATGAAAGGCCCTTGGAAATTAGAGATTCTAAGGAGTTTATTGAGATTTCTCAAAGAGTTAGAGAAGGTCTTCGTGCAGGTCATACAGATGATTAGTAGACGATCGATGTGGTCAGAAGGTAAACTAATCCCAGTTTTGAGTATTATCGGGTTTATTGTAATTATTTGGTATGGATTTTCCATAGTTTTGAATGCCCCTTGGGAGTATGATAAGGCAAAAAGAAGTTCAATAACTCTGTCGAATGTTGAGCTGATAAGTAACACATGGTCACAAAAAAGACCAAAGCTTCCTGCTCCACACCAGATTACAAACGAGATATGGGATACAACGGTAAACAAGAAAGTTACTTCAAAACGCTCTCTAGTTTATCATGGTTTAATAACCTTTTATGAAACAATATATGGTTTTATTTTTGGAACATGCCTTGGAATTTTATTAGCAATTGGAATTGTTTATAACAGGGCAACTGCCATGAGTGTGATGCCTTGGATTATCACTAGCCAAACCATACCAATACTGGCTATTGCACCCATGATAGTAGTTGCTTTGGGATCAGCAGGTTTTAATGGTTTAATGCCAATAGCAATAATATCGATGTATCTTTCGTTCTTTCCTGTTGTTGTTGGAATGGTAAAGGGTTTAAAAAGTCCAGATCAATTGGAGATTGATCAGATGAAAACTTGGTCTGCTTCGAAATTTCAAGTTCTTCATAAATTACGAGCACCACGCTCAATGCCATTTTTCTTTACTTCACTAAAGTTGGGTATGGCTGCATCACTAGTAGGTGCAATTGTTGGAGAGCTTCCCTCGGGTGGTGGTGGAGGACTGGGTTTTAGAATGCTATCGGGAAGTACTTTTGGTAATACTTTGCATATCTGGAGTGGATTGATCTCAGCAGCGATTCTAGCGGGTACGTTGATAGCGATTATTGGTGGAATTCAAAAAGTAGTCCTCAAGAGAATGTCGTTGGAGATGTGATGGTCTATTTTTGGGCGGCAATAATTTTCTGGATACTAGCGTGGATGGTAAATGTTTGGATCTCGCGCCAGAAAGAAAATAGGTTTTTCAATATAGCTCCACCAGTGCTTTTTGGTATGAGTATTTTATTTATTTGGGAATCTTGTGTTGTAACATTTAATGTGAGCCCTGTGATTTTGCCACCACCTTCAGCTATCTATATGAAATTTATGTCAAGCATACCAATCTTATGGGAAGATTTTGTTCAAACGGCTATAAAGGGAGCTCTATCAGGATATATAATTGGTTGTGTGGCTGCATTTATAGTAAGTTTAATCGCTGATAGATTTAATTTCTTAGAGCGTGGCTTGCTGCCAATCGGTAACTTTTTAGCTGCTATGCCAATCATTGGAATCGCCCCAATTCTTGTCATGTGGTATGGATATGGTTGGCAATCTAAAGCAGCTGTTGTCGCTGTAATGGTGTTTTTCCCAATTTTGGTAAATACTGTTCAAGGACTTAAAATGTCTGATAAAATACATAGAGACCTTATGCAAACTTACAACGCAAGTTATTTTCAAACTATGATTAAGCTGAGGCTTTCAACAGCAATGCCATTTATCTTTAATGGATTGAAAATTTGCACCACGTTAGCATTAATAGGAGCTATTGTAGCTGAGTTTTTTGGCTCACCGATCAGAGGCATGGGATTTAGAATTTCAACAGAAGCACCCCGGTTTGCGCTTGATATGGTTTGGGCTGAAATAACAGTTGCTGCAATGGCTGGTTCTTTATTTTATGGTGGGGTGGTCTTGCTAGAAAAATGGACAACCTTTTGGCACCCTTCCCAAAGAGGCAAAATTTGAAAAAAGACGAGACAAGAGAAAGGTTTTGTAATAATTATCGATTAAGTATAAAAATTAAGAAATTAATAGCATTTTTGAGCATTAAATGCTTGAAT
>TARA_B110000008_G_scaffold277810_1_pt1 | contig 10066 bp, 8 predicted proteins | sample TARA_B110000008 | Tara Oceans TARA_B110000008 (sample SAMEA4396496) | marine metagenome | biome: Westerlies Biome; feature: [DCM] deep chlorophyll maximum layer (ENVO:01000326); material: water (ENVO:00002006), including particulate matter (ENVO:01000060) such as... | depth 40 m
GCAAGAAAAGTCAATATAATTGCCCAAAGAAACAAATGGGTAAAATGAAACAATCTTGGAGAAATCTCACTAAGCGGCCTAAACCAAAATAATTCATTGATAGCCTGACTCATAGTCTCTGATTCTAAACTAAATTTTGATGATATTAAAGTTGATAAAATTAATTGATCAAAAAAAGCAATAACAAAAAAAACTATAGTTAATAATGTTAGAAAAGTGATAAAAGAAAGTTTAAATGGGAAATACTTGCTTACAAGGAAAGCATAAATCAAAATACTGTAGACCAAAATAAATGCGAGTAATGATCCAACTGACATACATAATAACCAAAATGTAGTTATAGTTGAAAGCATTACAAATCTAAAAAAATTATTCTTTATAATTTTTGAATGCAACAAAAGTATCATAGCAGGAGCAGTAAAGAAGCACGCTGTAGATGGTTCATTTGACCAACCACTAATTCTATAAAACTCAAGCCCCATAAAACTTAACTTTCCAGGTCCAGTCAACACCAAACCAAGATTATATGGAAACGCGTAACTTCCAAGTCCTTCACCTAGATCACGAGTAAAAGCTCCATTAGTAAGTTCAGAAAGGTTTACATAATGATCAGCATAATCAATGATTCCAAGAGTTAGTAGGAAATTCGCTAACAAACCACAGATTGCCATAGCGAAAATTAAAAAAACATAGCTTTTAATATAAACATGAATGTAACTGCGGGTATTCATTATAAAAAAAAGAAATATTGTGTGAGTCAGTATTAGGCCAAAATATGCTACAGGATTTGTAGTACCCCCATAAAAAGATAAAAATAACACCATAATCAATAAAAATACAAGTGCAAGAAAAGGCACAAAAATATTGTCATAATTAATTGCTAACGATATTTCTGAATGTGATTTACTATCAAATATGTGGCTTAGTCTTAAAAAATTTATTATTATTCCAAATATTAATGACCCTAACACTACTAAAGAAAATCCACTGATCATTGATGGAAAAATTACAGTTGTCAAACTCATTGACATTAGAAAAATTGTGATATTTATGACTTTCATCTTTAAATTATACTTTGGTTAATCAGAATTTTATCTTGCAAAAAATCTATCAAGAAAAATTACTTTGATATTTTTGCAAAATCATCAATATGGTAATAAATTTCATTACTGCTAATCAAAGAACTAAGAATACCTTTGCCAACTCCAATAAAATCAACTTTATTTTTATTAGCGGCCATTAGATCTGATTCTGAATCTCCAAAAAAAAGGGCTTCTTTACTGCTCGATTTGCAATATTCTAAAATTTTATTTATATTTTCTGATTTAGTAGATGGCGAACCAAAAACTTTAGAAAAGTATTTATCTAATTGCCTTAGTTTAATTATTTGTTGAATTTCTATTTCTGGAGTAGCAGAATTTATAGAGCAAAATTTTTTTTCTTTACAGCTTTTTTTTAAAAAAAGCTCAGCTGAATTGATTTCAGGAGCAGAAATGACCCTTTCTAGAACAATATCTGAAAAAGTAGCTGACATTTCATCGACCTGATTTTGATTAATTACCTTACCTAAATAAGATCTGTGATAAAACTTAAACTTTTCAAATCGGGACATCCCTCCGTTATTTTTGTGGTGCAAAATTACTTTATTTACAATTTCTGAACCAAAGGGTTTGTACAATTCAGAGAATGCCTCAGTTTTTATATCATTTGAGTCAGCAATGACACCATCAAAGTCAAAAATTAAAACTTTTCTACCTGCCACTAAAGTCATTATTTGATCTAAATTATTAATTATCATTTTTCAAATTTCATCATATTAATAATTTCTTTAGATGTTACGGGATTGAAGTATTCATTTTTGTCAATCTGATTGATATTTTTATCAAGAATAACTTGATTCTCTAATTCTAAAGAATTAAAGCAAACAGCCCAAAGATTCTCATCAATAATCCCTGCTAATCGATTAATTGTTGGGCCAGAATCATTTCCAATGATTGCAACTCGAACTCCACAAACTGCAGCATCAACTGCAACACTTGAGGCAGAAGTTATTAAGAGCCTTGTTTCTTGAAAAAAGTTCACTAAAGGCTCATTTATGAACTTAACATTAGTCCTTTGTGATTTTGGAATTAAATTAATAATCTTCTCAAATTTAGTCACTGGATGAATTTTAATAAACCATCGGTAATTTTTATTAAAACCAGTTTCTAATGCTAATTTTATAATCTTTTTAGCTTCATCAAATTTCATAGGAAGTGCAATGATAACTATATCTCTAGCAAAAATTTTTTTATCTTGATATTCTAGAACTTTTTTATATCTAAAAGCAGGGGCATTTGTGACTTTCATATCAGATTTAAATCTTTTCATTTTTTCAACAAATATCTCACCAATAACAAGCAACTCATCTGGAAGTATTTTTGCCTTAAACTCATATTCTGCAGGATATATTCCAATATAGTATTCTTCAGGAACAAAACCGATATAACCCTTAATGATTGTTTCTGGAAAATTTCTCCTCATACCCAAATACAGGCCATGATCAACGACCTGATTTTCAAACCAATCAATAACTCCAAGAATTTTAATACCAGCCAACCTATAACGATTAAAAGAAAGATAGGTCAATATAGGTTCTGAGATCGAGTGACTTCCTCTTTGGGTTTCATTATCTTCAGAAACAATATCAAATAAATCTAAATCTCGCCATTTTGGTGAAACCTTAATTAATTTAGTTAAAGAAATCGATTTTTTAATAGCGAAAATATAGTCATTTAAGTTAAGCCAGTTTTCCTTAACAAGAAAATGTGTTTTAGACTTTTTTATACTACTTAAAATTTTATATAATTCTAATGGATGCTTAAATCCTGATAATGTAGGTAAAAACCATGTTTTTTGACTTATTTCTTCTGGAAGATTATCAACTAAACCAGGATAATATCGATCTTCATAATCTGAATTCTTATTTAAGCTATTCTTAAATAAGAATGTATCTAAAAGGAAAATTCCCTTATTAGAATGATCTTTGTTTCTTACTAATTTGGCCATTAACCAAAAGTTAAAACTAATATAAAAATTCTTAATTAAATTGATAATTACTATAAATTGATTTGTTTTTTTATAGTCACTTATTTCAACTTTGATTTCCTTTTCATATTTAGCTAAAAGCTCAATAATTGGCTTTTTTATTGATGGCCTATCAATATAAATTGAAGAAATATTTGTTTGACTTTTCAAAAGATCTTCTAGAAGGGCCAATCTACACATTGAATCATAAATAATTGAAGCGTATGTGTTTCTAGTAGTGACTCGCAGAAGTAATGCTAATTCATCCAATTGATTTAAATGAATTAAGTTAGCAATGAATTCTGTATATTCTCCTTGAATTTGTTTTTGAATAAGAGTGATTTTTTTTGCATTTTCAATAGAAAGTTTTCCATTAATTCTTAAATCTAAACTAGACATTTTTTAATAGTATATAACATAGCATCTTGGGGTTATAGACCATCTCGTTGAACATAATACTCAGATTTAGGAACTTCACTCTCTAGAGGTTGATTTTTAATAAATCTTACTGCCTCTTCAGTTGCTTCAACTTCCATTCTAGTTCTGCAATCAATTGACATTGATCCCATGTGGGCTGTTAATAAGCATCTATCTAATTCCTTTAATAAGCCAGAATAAGGCTCTTGCTCAAAAACATCTATTGCTGCGCCCGATAAGTGACCAGATTTCATAACATTATACAAATCAAGCTCGTTTATTATACCGCCCCTTGAAGTATTAATAATTGAAGCATCAGACTTCATCAGTTTAAGTTGTTTTTCTGAAATCATATTTTTTGTTAACTTGGTCAAAGGTAAGTGAAGTGAGATTATGTCAGATTCTTTATAGATAGTATTTTTATCAACCCATTCAAGCTTAAAGGATCTATCCAGCTCAAGATTTGGTGAAATATCATTTACTAAAAGTCGAGGAGTTCCAAATACTTTAAGTCTATTTAATATTCTTGCACCAATCCTCCCAAGACCTATAATACCAATAGTAGAATTAGCTATTCTTTTACCAAAATACCTCTTCCACTCTCCACTATGCATCTCAAGGTTAGAGAGCTGAACTGACCTTAAAAGGGTTATTATTAAACCTATAGTAAGTTCTGCAACTGCAGGAGCTGGAGCATCAGGGGTATATGAAACTTTAATTCCTCTTTTTTCTGCTGCAATTAAGTCAACACTATCTAGTCCAATACCAACTCTTGAAATCATTTTCAGTTTTGTTGCCTTTGACATAACATGCTCTGTAATTGGCTCAGTTCCAGCAATAATAATTTCAAAATCTGATACCATCTCAGATAACTCATCTTCTGATAGTTTTTTATTAAGGGGGTTAATAACATATTCTGCCTCAGCTCCCTCAAGAAGCTCAAGAGGAAGAATATTTTTATCAGCAAAAGGAACAGTAGTAATTAAAACTTTCATATAAAACTCTAAATCTAAATCTTTATTAAATTGTTATAACTTAAATAAACTAGAAGCCCCTTTTTCAATGGAAATAAAATCTTTCATACCAAGTATTGATTGCATTTTACCAATGTCAGCATATATTCCATTAATATCACCTGATGTTTTGCCAGAGTATTCAGTGGTAATTTTATCATTTTGATTAGAAATTAAAATATTTATTAGATTTAAAACGCTTGTTTTAATCCCAGTTCCAACATTGATTATTTCTCCATAGCTTTTATTATTGTCGATACATCTGATAAATGCTTTAACAACATCATCAACATGAATAAAATCTCTAAATCTATCAGGCGATCCTTTTACATTAATATGCTTATTTTTTAACATTTGAGCTAAGAAAATACTAACCATTCCCTGTCTCAAGTTAGTTAAGTTTTGACCTGGACCATATACGTTAAAAAGCCTAAGACTAGTAGTTTGAATTCCAAAATTTTGATAAATCCTCATATAATGCTCACTTGCCAACTTTCCCACCCCATAAAATGATTCAGGTTTACAAATAAAATCCTCCATAACAGGCTGATGATCCTGCGAACCATAAACTGACATAGTTCCAGCAAAAATGAACCTTGAACATTTATTTCTTAAAGCAAATTTAAGAAGCAATAGTGTTGATTCGGCATTAGTTCGAATATCGTATATTGGGTCATCGAAACTAATTTCTCCAGAACTTTGACCAGCAATATGAAATATTGCATCAAAAGGATCATTTGGGAGTTTGGAAATAATTTCTGAATCCGAACAATCTCCTTCTATAAAGTTAACACCATTTGGTACTTTATTCCTATACCCTGTAGTAAGATTATCTATAGTTGTTACTTTATGGCCATCACTAATAAGTTTTTGAGCCAATGAAGATCCAATAAAACCTGCTGCACCAGTTACTAGATAATTTCCCAATTTAATTTTTCCATATATATAAAAAAATAGTATCGCAACTCCAAGTATCTAATAGTCTTTTACGATAAGTCTCTGCTACTTCAATTCCAAAAAAATCTTTAAATCTATTCTGGCCACCTGGCACGCCATCCATCATCCATGTTATGTGATTTGAAATATCATATCTTTGTTCTGGTACTAATTCGTATTTATACTTTAATTTATCCAGAACATATTTCAATGACTTAGGGCTATAGTAGTAATGATGGGCAATTGACCAATAAAACTTCTCAAATGCCTCTATGTTGTATATTGAAGTTAAAGGGTCATTAACGCAGGGTATTTCACAAATAATTAATCCATCGTCTTTTAATAAATCATATGTTTGAGTCAAAAAACTAAAAGGATCACTAATATGCTCAAAAACAAAAAAATGAGTAATAATATCAAATTTTTTGTTTTTATCAATTTGCGATATATCTTCAAAAACTGAGTGTCCAGTCTGTTTTAAAAAGTCACTAAATTCACCTGATGGTTCTATTCCAATACAATTTGCACCTTTCTCTTTAAAAGCGTCTAGCATAAAGCCACTAGAGCAGCCAATCTCTAATAAATCAATATTTTTTTTAAGATAATCAGCAAAAAAGGGCATTCTTCGCTTTACTTGATCTTGATTAGTTTTTTTATGTTTTTTAGCATTTGACCAGTCCCTGTGATCACCAACTCTTGAGGACATAAAAGCCTCAAACTCTTTAAGATAAAATTTCTTTTCATCTTCTTTTGAAGGTATTGGATATAAATAAATTGCATCACACTTATCACATCGCCAAAAATTATGCTTGTCACTTCCTCCAAAAACGTGCGAAGCCCTTAAAATTTGGAATGCTTTATCTGCTTTACAGATTCTACAGTTTTGCATTAATATATTTTTTAATCAACGGATCATTAAGCATAACTTCTCGAACCCTTTCAAGATCATATGGAGTATCAACACTTAAAGAATTTATATCTGTCATTACCATACGAATGGATTCTCCATTTTCAATAATTCTCAACATATCAATGGATTCAATTATTTCAAGGTTAGTCCTAGCCATGGAATTGAAATGCAACAAATATTCTCTTCTAAAGGGAATAATGCATACTTGCTTTAACATTGGTATCCTTGAAGAAAATTTCTTTTGAGATGGTATGGGCTCTCGAGAAAAGTAAATTGCGTTATTATTTTTATCCACTACTACTTTTACTTCGTTTGGATCTTCAAATTCTTTTACTGTGCCCATTTCAGACATTAGATTTACAATATTTACAGATGAATCTATGAAAGGCTTGAGCGACTCTGAAATCATCTCAGGAGTTACCATAGGTTCATCGCCCTGAACCATAACAACAATGTCAACTTTGTTATTAATCTCTTTCTCAATTTTTATCATAGCTTCAGATGCTCTATCACAAGCCATCTCATGAGAGGCTGATGTCATAACAACATTCCCATTAATAGATTTAATATAATCATATATTTCTGAATCACATGTCGCTACATATGTTTCTAACAAATCTTTACACATCTTGGCTCGCAAATAACAGTGCCCAATCATAGGTATACCATGAATTTCTTTCATAGGCTTACCTGGAAATCGAGAAGAACCCATTCTTGCAGGAATAATTGCTATAGATTTCATAAAAAATTATTAAAAAGGTTTATTAAAAAAATAAATTTTACATTATTTCAAACTTGGCCTACTGACACTTGAATTTAAGAATGCTGCATCCAATGAATACGCAATGAATTTATACCCTTGTGAAATTCGATTGCTCAAATCATCAACAGAAGGATTAACAACATGAATGCCGCATGGAATATTACTAGCTTTCGAGATGCTAAGAATTTTTTTCAATGCCAGAATAAAATCTGGATGCTCAAAATCAGCAGTAAGGCCCATTGAAGCTGAGAGGTCATAAGGGCCTATTAACAAAGAATCTAAACCTTCTACTTTAACTATCTCTTCTAAATTATTAACAGCCTTAATATTTTCTATCATTGCAATAATTAAGGGAGATTGAGCTTCTTGAGAATATTCTTCGAAATACTTGCCAAACAAATTTGCTCTTGAAAACCCTACACCCCTATTACCAGAAGGAGGCCAATAAGATGAATTACGAACTTCTTGAAGTTGTTCTGCACTCTCAATCATTGGAGCAATAATACCCCCTGCACCTGCATCAAGAGCCTGTTTACAATCTTTTGCTTTGCCTTGAGCAAGCCTTGCTAATGGCAATGTATTTCCTAATTCTATAGCTCTAAAAAGATCAGGCAATTGATTAACACTAATCGATCCATGCTCAAGATCAACAGCAACCCAATCATAACCGGCATTACCAATAATTTCTGCAATTGAAGTGTGTGGAATTTGAATCCAACTTCCAATAGAAATAGAGCCTTTTTTTAAATCTTCACGTATTTGTTTAATCTTTTTGAATTTGTCCATTATTAATATCCTTCATTTTTTCAATTTTTAATAAACTTTCTTTCAAATCTTTTATTGGAGAATTTACAGTTTTCGAGAAACGTTTACAAAACTTTTCTCTAACTCTTTGTAAGTTTTCATTTAGCCACCAGCTATCAATATCATTCCACACTTCAATCATCTTATTTGCCGCACTTTCAGGTGATTCATGAAAAATACCGACAGATTTAAGAAGATCAAAATAAGCTTTTGAATCATCATTAATTTCCCAAAAATTTTCATCCCAGAAAATAATTGTTGGAACATTCCAATTCAAAGACTCAAGGTATGTGGTTGCATTATAAGTTGAAATATAAAGTCTACTTTTACTAATTAATCTTCGAATATCACTACTTCCATTATCGATTTGAATATTTGGAAATTTTTCTTTCCATAACAATTCTTGATCCCAGCCATAATCCGCTCTATAAAGCCTCAAGTTTATTTGAGATTGTAAATCATCTGGTAAAGCTTCATAAAATTTACACTGATCATTGAAATAATAGAGCCATTGACTAGAAATTGGAATAGAGTAAATATGATAACTATATCTTGGAACTGTCATCTCAACCATTAGAGCAGAACCTTTTTTATCATAATTTACATTTTCTGATGATGATTTAAAGTTGCCAAAAGGTATTATTTTAGGAGCATTCTCTCGGCTCCATCCCCAGGATAAAAATCTGTTTGCTATCTCAATCTGATGCTTCTCAAAAAATGAATATGGCGTCATTCCAAAATTCCCACCATGTTGGCCAATTACCAAAGGAACTCCACTCTCAGTTTTAAGAGCCGCCCATGCCTTAAATATATCATCCTGGCCATATGAATTACTAGTGAAAATTACTCTTGGGCTTGAGGGCCAAGATAAACTAGAAATTTTATTATTTAACTGATCATAGCCCTCAAGATATGCTGTAGGAATATTTTTGGGAATTAGACATTGCATTAACTGGTAGAAAGGACTATTATCAATATTTTGATCCATTCTCCAATTTCGCATTTCTAGATTTGGAGCTGCAATGGGAGAAGAAATATCTTGCCAAAACTTAGGAAATTGACCTAATGATTGTTGAACTTTATAATTTATTTTAAAAGGCAGGTAAGTTGACTTAAAAAAATAATTATCTGTTTTGGAAGAGAGATTATTGACAGCTCCTAATAAAAACCATAGAAAAGATTTAAATTTATTAACTTTTGAATGATTTTTGACTATGAATGGTTTATTATTAATAACTTTCTGAATAACTATTCTATTATTAAAACAACGTTTTAATATTTGACCATAAATTACTGCATTCCATTCATCACTCACAACAAGAGATGTAAACTCTTTCATATCATTTGGAATAAATTCATTTTCACTAGTCATTAAAACTTTACAAGTATCAATATTAAAACTACCTAGGGCAAACTCTATCATAGAGAATCTATCAAAAACTACTTGTGTGAAATAACCCAACCATGGGCCTAATAAAATCCTCCAATATCTGTATGAAAAATCTACATTATGAATCAGATTTAATTGATCTGATGTTTCTTTCAGTAAGGCTTCATATACAGTTTCGATAAAAAAATAGTCTTTTTTTAGCTTTTCTCTATCATCCCAATGATATGGAACCGTAATACTGTCAAGAGAATTCCAACGAAATTCTCTTGATTTTCTTTTACACCATTCACCCAAAAAAATTACAGGCTTATTGAATTCCCATGTCTCTTCAATTGCTGATGTAATTAAAATTCTTTTTACCAAGCTGTACGTCCGCCCTCAACAGGAATAATGGCGCCATTTAAATAGCTTGAAGCATCTGAAAGCATCCAAATTAGAGTGCCCTGATATTCGTCTACATTTGCCATTCGGCCCAGTGGAATTCTGTTGTTAACTTTTTCCAAAAACTCAACAGGCTGGCCATTTTCAATACCTCCAGGACACATTGCGTTACAACGAACATTTTTATCTGCCCAATATGTTGACATATATCTTGTTAATCCAATCAAACCAGATTTGACTACAGAGTAAGCAACAGGCTTAACGTTTTGAAGATTTTCACTAATACCATCTTTCTTATATAAATTTTGATCAGGCGCAATCAAACCTAAATCAGATGATATATTTACAATTGACCCTCCATTTGGATTTTTCGAAATTGCAAAACC
>TARA_B110000008_G_scaffold4359_1_pt1 | contig 10058 bp, 7 predicted proteins | sample TARA_B110000008 | Tara Oceans TARA_B110000008 (sample SAMEA4396496) | marine metagenome | biome: Westerlies Biome; feature: [DCM] deep chlorophyll maximum layer (ENVO:01000326); material: water (ENVO:00002006), including particulate matter (ENVO:01000060) such as... | depth 40 m
GCGCGTACTTCAAACACTCCAAATGTCCATTCTTGGCGGCAGATGAGTACGTATCGGCATTATAGCACGTCCACCGGTCCCAATAATGCCCGTGTTCGCGCAAATACTTCAAACATTGCAAAAATCCAAACTCGGCGGCGGTTGAGCACGCGTGGTTGCTAAATTCGCACCCATGCTTGCGAAGATATTTCATGCATTCCGTACTACCGTGCTCAGCGCAGACGTACAGTATCTTATTCTTACGCCAGGGGCACTCACACTCGTGCAAAAACTTCAAACGCTCAATCGAATCGTTTTTCACAGCATCCTGGCACGCGTCCTCGCTCCAACGCTTCCACGCCTCTTTCGACACCACATCGCGACAAAGTCCCATCACTTCGGCGTCTTGTCGATCCAACGCGATGTCCGGCCCTCGCTGATCGAACTCCGAATCCACACGCTTCAACGCGTTCCACACCTTCGCTTTCGCCCCCGGCGCGCCGCGATCGCTCGTCATCAACTCGCGCATCTTTCCGTACAGTTTTGCATCTCGCTCGTCTCGGAGGTGCCGAGATTTTCGCGTCGCGTCGTCGCCGTCCTTCATCGCGCCGTGCGCGTCCGCGCGTCCGCGCGCGTCGCGACGGCGTGCGTTCGCGTCGCGCGCGTCGTCGTCGTTCGCGCGCCGCGGACTCGTTCCGTCGCGTCGCGTCGCGTCGCGGAATGCCGTCTCGTCTCGTCTCGTCTCTCGGTCGCGCGCGCACCGGCGAAACGACGTTCACACTTCCCGGCGCACCGGCGCGCGCCGGCGACGATGGACCTCGCGCGCGCGCGCGCGAGCGCGTACGAACGGTTACGATCGGTCGGGGCGTTTCGCGGCGACGACGCGACGCGTCGGGCGACGCGGGACGCGGACGACGCGATCGAGTGGATTCAAAAGTCATTCAGACAGCTCGAGACTTTGAGCGACGACGACGACGAGGAGGAGGAAGACGATGGACGCGCGGTGCGTCGCGCGTCGAACGCGTCGCGCGTCGCGCGGTTCGCGTTGGTGTTTTGGTACGAGAGCGTGCGCGTGCGAAAGGGAGCGCGCGCGAGGACGCGCGAGGGGTGACGTCGGGACGCCTTCGGGACGACAAACGTCGAGGACGAGGACGCGCTCGCGTCAGTGCGCGACGACTCGCGATTTTCGTCGAGCGGGCTTCGATGATCGTTGATGTGCCTCGCGACGCGCGCGCGAAGACGCGCGCGTGGGCGGTGGTGATCGTCGCGTTCGTCTTCGCGTCGAGCGCGGCGGCGGGCGTTCGCGCGTCCGAGAGCGGCGTCGGCGGCGCGCCTTCGGCGCGACGGAGTCTCGTCGACGTCACGGGGGCCGCGTTCTTCGACGTGTTCGGCTTCGAGCTCAGCGCGAGCGCGGCGTTCGATCCGATTTGCGAGTTTCTGAATCCGTTCCTGCATCCAGACTATCGGTTATCGGCGTGCGCCGAAGAGCAAGCCGCCGCGGCGGAATACGAGGACGAATACGAGGCGTACGGCGAAGGACGCGATCGCATCGTGATGGATCCAGAGGGCACGTTCGTGAATGGGGTCACCGGGAACGTCGCCGGCGGTATCGGCGGCGGCGGTATCGGCGGCGTCGCGGGCGGATCCGCGGGCTTCATCGGCGGAGGTCTCGGCGGCGTCGGCGGCGGCGTCGGCGCCGGACCGATCGGACGCCGACTTTAGGACGGCGCGCGAAAAATTGTAAAACAGTGATTCTTTGTGTCATCAGCGCCGCGAACTTCGCCAAACGAAAATGTTAATCAGTTATTACACGAATGAATGTTGAGCTAAAAGCGAAGACGCAAGCGCGGGTGAAGCGGAAAAGGAAGTCTTTGGACGAATTACAGCCGGCTGAACAGTTGAACCAAGATAACCAAGCGGGGTTCGTGCGGTGTTGGCTCGAGTCGACGCTGTTTTAGGTTTTTTTTTGTAACGAGTTTTACTTACACAAGAATTGTTTGAATCTACCGCCTTTCCGCCTTTCTCGCCTTTCTCTTTCTACGCGGCCGCCTTTCTCGCGGCAGCAAGCTCCGTTTGAATGGCCATGGGAACGGCTTCGTAGCGCGCAAGCTTCATGGAGTAGTTGGCGCGACCCTTGGTCATGCCGCGCAACTTGGAGACGTAGTTGAACATTTCCGCGAGCGGCACGAACGCCTTGACCGTCTTCATGCCACCCGGCTTGTCGCCGAGCTCGTTGACGGCACCACGACGAGAGTTCAAGTCACCGATAACGTCACCCATGGATTCTTCCGGGGTGATGACATCAACCTCCATGACGGGCTCCAAAAGCTTCGGGGCGCACTTGGAGATGCCTTCTCTGAACGCGCCCTTGGCGGCGATTTCGAAAGCCATGACGGAGGAATCGACGTCGTGGTAAGAACCATCGAACAAGGTGGCGCGCAAGTCCACGACAGGGAAACCGGCGATGATACCAGAGCCCATCATTTGTTCCAAACCGCTCGCGACGCCCGGAATGTATTCCTTCGGCACGGTGCCACCCTTGATGTCGGTGGTGAACTCGAAACCGGAACCCGGTTCGAGCGGTTCAAACTTGATTTTAACCTCGGCGTATTGACCGGAACCACCAGACTGCTTCTTGTGCGTGTACTTGACTTCACCCGGCTTGGAGATAGATTCACGGTAGTTGACTTGCGGCGCGCCGACGTTGGCTTCAACCTTGAATTCGCGCTTGAGGCGATCGACGATGATGTCGAGGTGAAGCTCACCCATACCTTCGATGACGGTTTGGTTGGTTTCTTCGTCACGCGTGAAGTGGAAAGACGGATCTTCCTGCGCGAGCTTGATCAAACCGGTGGACATCTTTTCGACGTCAGCCTTGGTCTTCGGCTCGATGGCAACCTTGATAACGGGATCGGGGAACTCCATGCGTTCGAGGATAATTTGCTTTCCTTGGTCGCACAACGTGTCACCGGTGGTGGTGTCCTTGAGACCAGCGATGGCGACGATGTCACCAGTGCGCGCCACTTTGACGTCCTCACGCTCGTTCGCGTGCATCTCGAGGAGGCGACCGATGCGTTCCTTCTTACCCTTGACGGAGTTGTACGCGTAAGAGCCGGATTCGATGATGCCAGAGTACACGCGGGTGAAGGTGAGCGAACCGACGAACGGATCAGTCATGACCTTGAACGCCAACGCAGAGAGCGCTTCATCGTCATCCGCCTTGCGGGTGAGCTTCTTTTCGGCGTCATCGACGTCGGTACCTTGGACATCCGGGACATCCGTCGGCGCCGGCAAGTACGCGAGGACGGCGTCGAGCATCGGTTGGACACCCTTGTTCTTGAACGCGGAGCCGCACAACACCGGGACGAAGGAGAGAGAGCACGTGCCCTTACGGATGCACTTGACAATCTCTTCCTCGGTCGGTTCTTCACCTTCGAGGTACTTTTCCATGACGTCGTCGTCTTGCTCGACGGCCATTTCAATCATGTTGGCGCGCATCTCTTCAGCCTTCTCCTTGAGGTCGTCCGGAATTTCGACAACGTCCCAAGACGCGCCGAGCTCTTCACCCTTCCAGACGAGCGCCTTCATGGTGATGAGATCGACGACGCCGGCGAAGTCTTCTTCGGCGCCGATCGGGATTTGGAGCGGGCACGGACGCGCGCCGAGGTTCTTGACAATCATGTCGATGGTGCGGAAGTAGTTGGCACCCATGCGATCCATCTTGTTCACGAAGCACAAACGCGGAACGTGGTACTTGTCGGCTTGGCGCCAGACGGTTTCGGATTGCGGTTCGACACCGGCGACGGAGTCGAAGAGGCAAATGGCGCCGTCGAGCACGCGAAGCGCGCGTTCAACTTCCAACGTGAAATCGACGTGACCAGGGGTATCGATGATGTTGATACGGTGATCGTTCCACGCGCACGTGGTCGCGGCGGACGTAATCGTGATACCGCGCTCTTGTTCTTGTTCCATCCAGTCCATCGTCGCCGCGCCTTCGTGCACTTCGCCGATTTTGTGCGAGCGACCGGTGTAGTACAACACGCGTTCCGTCGTCGTCGTCTTACCCGCATCGATGTGGGCCATGATACCGATGTTGCGGTACTTGTTCAACGGAATCTTCCGTTCTTCGGCTTCTTCGCCCTTGGCCGCGCGAACGACGCGGGTGCGTCGTTGCTGCTTTTGGTTCTGCGTTCGGGACGAGCGTAATCAATCGCGCGCGTCGTCAGTCGTCTCGTCCCTCGCGCGCCGTCCTCGCGCGCCGTCCTCGCGCGCGTAAATTTCCCTCAACCATTTCCCCGCATCTCCGTCCCTCGCGCGCCGTCCTCGCGCGCCGCATCGCGCGACGCCTCCCCCGACGCGTGAAGGGATAAGGCGGCCGCCGCCAGGGTGACGTCGAACGTCGCGCCCGTCCCCTCGCGCATCGCGCGCGCCCGCCCCCCTCCGCCGCCGCGCATCGCGCGCTCAAAATTATCCCGCCCCGTTTCGCCGCGCGCGCGCGCCGCCGCGCGTTCGCCGCGCCCGCGAAGCCCCCGCGCGCGCGCCGTCGAGGGTGACGTCGCATTCCCATCGTCGTCGTCGTCGCGCGTCGCGCGCGTCGTCGTCGCGTCGCGCGCGCGCGCGTCGCGCGTCGCGCGTCCGAAAATCGCCGCGCGCAAAACTCGCGCACCTCGGTGGATCGACGCACCGGCGAGGCGGCGTACGCGCATCGCGCGGTGGTCACGGAAGACGCCACGGAAGACATCATGCGTTCGGTGCGGGGAGTGCGGCGCGCGGCGTCGCGCGCGCGCGCGGGCGGTCGGCGACCGACCGCGTCGTCGATAAAAAAGCATCGCGCGTCGTCGGCATCGTATTCGAGCGATGGTATCGTCGAGATGCGTCGACCACGCGCGAGGTAAAAAAAGCGGCACATCGCCATGAGAAAAAGACGGTGCCTACGTCACGTTCGTATTCGAGCGCGCGCCGACCGAGTTCGCGTGCGCGACCGCGCGTCGCGTACGGGTCGTCGGCCCGCAGAGCGCGCGGCCGCGGCGCGACGACGACGACGGGCGACGCGCGCGCGCGACGCTCGACGCACGCGCGACGCGCGCGCGGAGCGACGGCGCGCGCGGTGATCGCGGTGATCGCGGCGGCGTGCGCGACGACGACGACGACGACGACGACGACGGCGACGGCGACGGCGATCGGCGCGGCGCGCGCGGCGTCGACGCGGGCGGTTCGGTACGGCGCGCGACGCGACGTCGGGGGTGAGGGACGACTCGGGACGACGCGCGCGCGCGCGAGCTCGAGCTCGGTGGACGACGCGCGCGCGATGGCGTCGTACCCGGCGCCGATCGTCGTCGAACCGCGGGGAGGCGACGCGAACGCGGCGATGATTCTGTTGCACGGATTGGGCGACACCGGACGCGGATGGGCGGGCGCGGCGGGGCAGATTCCCACGCCAGCGGGCGCGCACGTGCGATGGGTGTTTCCGACGGCGAAAACGATGCCGGTGACGCTGAACGGAGGGATGCGCATGACGGCGTGGTTCGATTTGAACGCGTTGGACGAACGCTCCATCGTGGACGACAGAGGCGAAATCGACGCGTCGGTTGAATATTTGAACGCGTTGGTGCGAGAGCAGATGGATAAAGGAATTCCGAGCGAGAAAATTATGATCGGCGGGTTCTCGCAGGGCGGCGCGATCGCGCTGACGGCGGCGTTGCGGTCGGAGGTGAAGCTCGCGGGGTGCGTGGCGATGTCGACGTATCTTCCGTTGCGCGCCGATTACCCGGACAGGTTCGGCGCGCACGCCAAGAGTTTGAAGATTTTTCAAGCGCACGGAACGAGCGACATGGTGTTGCAATACTCGTACGGAAAAATGTCCGCGGAATTGATGCAAGCGGCGGGCGTCGATGTTGATTTTAAGACGTACAACGGGATGGCGCACAGCGCGTGCGCCGAGGAATTCGACGACGTCGCCGACTTCTTGAAAGCCAGGCTGGCTGGATGATGTTTTTCTTCTAACTTTTGTGAAATATTCATGATCAATGGCATGAGCTACTACGTCTATCACGTCCTAATCTGTTTCTAATCTAGTGCGCCGCGCTATTTTTTCTCCTCCGCCTTGACCGACTCCTCGATCGAGCCGCTCCTGTCGTCGTGCATGCACCAATCCGGAATGAGCACGTAAATGAGCGGTATGGAGAAGAGTGGTAAGATGATACCGCATACGATCAACAAAGGGATGAGTTGGTCGAAGTTGCAGTGGCCGTGCACCAAGTCGGTGTGGATTCCCACAAACGTCATCGACGCCGACCCGAGCGTGAGCGCCACGCCCGAGGCGACGTTCACCACCCCGGCGAGCAGGGTGTACATCGTACACGATACTTCTTTGTCTACGATCTTCGACAGCACCGCGTTCGCTGGCATGTACGTCAAAACATACGCGATTCCCTCGATGATGCCCTCGCCCATGACGTACGCGCTGCGATCGTCGATGCCCATGGCGATGTTCCAGCGCAAGATGATCCATATATCCCCCAGCTTGGCGATCACCTTCGTGAGCGCGCACGCGAGAAATACGCTGCGTATTTTCGAACGACTCAAATATTTCTGAAAGAGCCAGATGCCGATCATTTGCGCCCCGAGGGAGAAAAGAAAGGTGGTGACGCTGTAAAACACGTAGCTAAAGTGCGGGCCATCGGGCACGCACTTGGCGCCTTCGGTGTACCAGTACGTCTTTGCCTGCCTCACGTTCACGCCGAGAACGCGATCGACGGCGACATAAATGAGTAAGCAAGCCTCATCCCGCTCCAAATGCGCGTACACGACTCCCGTCATGATGAGCAAGATGCCGAAACAAGTCGAGACGCAAAGCGCGAGATCCGTCTCAAACGCGTCTACGAGTTGCATGCTGACCACCCCGACGGAAGCGAGGGTGATGGTAATGGTCACGACGAACACGTTCCAATACTTCTTCGCGAGCGCGTGCGCGTTGAAATCACTCCCCACGCGCTCTTCCGGTAACAACCCGTACGCGGTGGTGAACGCAAACTGCGCCACAAAAGGCGTCACGAGCCAAAATATAAGCTTATAATCGCCTCGCGACAACCCGATGTACGCCAACAGCGTCCCGAAGATGCTCCCCACAGTAGCCACGGTCCAGCTATACGTCATTAAATCCCCACCGATCCGTTGCACCTCGGACATCGCCTCGAACACCCTCGCTCCCGCGAGCGAGTCCCCAAACGCCAACAGCATGTTCGTCGCCAACACAAATACTGTGTACCACGTCGCGTCGTCGGACGAGAACGTCTTCGTCGCAAGAACTATGATCGCAACTAGCCCCGTGACGGCGAACGTGGCGAGATAGTACCTCTTGCGATACCCAAATACCGGCGTCGTGTCCGTCACCATGCCCATGAATGGCTTCAACATCCAAGGAAAGCTCACGAGAACTTCGAAGCGCTGGAACGCCTGCGCGGAGAATTTCAGGTACCGCTGCGCGTACGGCAGCGAAGTGGTGCTGATCATGTGCTTCGCCGCGCCCTTGACGAAGAAATCGGCGGAGAACACGAACGCGAGGAGTTGCCAGCCGAACACCCCGCGCAGGCGCTCGTGAAAGGCGACGACGTCGGACAGCGGTGCGCACGACGCTCGCGCGCTCGCGGACGCCGCCGACGATGGATCATCGTCGTCGGCACGTACACGCGCGCCGCGCGCGTCGTCGTCGCGCTTGGACGTCGCCATCGCGCGTCGATGACTGCGGGCGCGATGGTGTTGGAGCGTCGGTCGACGCGCGGGCGCGGACTCTAGACTTGGTACGACTATCTAATGTTATCCATTAATCCGATCTATGTGTCTAAGTGGATTTCGCTAAGAGTGGTACGCGCTCGGTGGGCGCTTCGTTGGCGTCGTCGGCCGAGCTCGCGACGGCTTTACCCGTGTCCAGGTCGACGACGTCCTGCATATTAATGTTCGGGACGAAGACGAAGGTGAGGGGGATGGAAACCAACGGAAGGAGCATGCCGCAGTAAAACACCAGGCTGGGTAAGCCTGAGAAGTCGCACGCACCGCCTTCGCCCGAGGTGAGGTCGGTTTTAATCCCCGCCACGTCCATGGCGAAGACGCCGAGCGCGCTCGAGAGCGAGTAGCCGAGATTGTTGAAGCTCGCCAAGATGGCAAACATCGTCGCCTCCATATTCTCTGGACACATCTTCGACATCAAAACCATGCTCGGCATGGATGCCATCATCCCAACCATCGGTTCCAACACGGTGTCGCCGATCAAGTAGAACGCCTTGTCCGATAATCCGACGCGAAGGTTCCAGCGCTTGACGATGCAGTAATCGGAGATGCTCGCCATGGAGCTCAAAATCGCCGACACCCAAAACGTCACTCGCACGTTGGCGTTTGAAAAGAACACTTGAAATAAGTACACACCAATGGCGGTACAAATGCGCGCGATGATTGACGTGTACACGGAGAAAAAGAGATAATCAAAGTGCGGCCCGCCCGGGTTGCACTTTTCATCCACCGTGAACCAGTAACTCATCGCGCTTCCGAACGACACGCTCAGCACGCTGGTGAGAAACAGAAAGAATGTGACGTTGGCGATGGATCTCGGCAACGCGACGTAAATCGACACGCTCAACACGAGGGTAATCCCGAACGAAATGGCTAAATCTACATACTTGTTCTCTGGCTGCAAAAATTGCACGACGCCGAGAAGCAAACACATCGACGCCATGAAAATCGACATCACGAACACCCTCCAGTTCTCGTTCCACAGCTCTTTCCCATACACCTTCCTCGATCCACTCTCAGCCTCGTTTTCCGCGCGCTCGTCTCTTGGCACGACCTTTTCCTCCGGAAGCCATCCCGCGAGCGACGTGTACACCGCCTGCCCGCTCAGCGGCACCGCGATCCACATCAACGACCGATACGCCTCGTACTTGATGGAAAAAAAGCTACACGCCGTGGCGAAAACGGACCCAAACGTGATGCACATCCACACGTAACTCACCATATCGCTCGACTTCGTCGGGTGCTCCCGCATGCGCTCGGTGTACTTGCCCTCCGTCAGCAAATCCGCCGTCGCCACTTGAAAATTAATCGCCACCAAGCCGAGGACGTACCACGCCCCCATCCCCGGTTTGAATTCAACGACGGCCAAGTACACCAGCGCCGCGCATCCGAGCGCGCTGGAGATGGCGATGTAATATCGCTTGTGATACCCTCCGATTGGAAACAAATCCGAAATCATCCCCACGAGCGGTTTCACCGTCCACGGAAACATCGCCACGATGCCGTATCGCTGCATCTCCTCCGCGGTGAACTTCAGGTACTTTTGCGAGTACGGCAGCGCCGCCGTGCTGACGAGCTGCATGAGCGCGCCCTTGAGTCCGAACGCGACGGAGAATATGAACACCAAAAGATTTCGTCCGTACGTCGCGCGAAGCGTGCGCAGCAGCGTCGCGGGATTACCGACGCCGCGCGCCGCGCGCGCCGTCGTCGACGGTTTCGCGTCGTCGTTTTCACCGCTCTCGCCCGGCGTCGCCATGACGACCGCGCGCGGCGAGCGCGTCCCGATGTGGCGATGTGATGGCGTGGGGTGTTGCGCGCGCGCTTCGCGCGCCGAGTCGAGGTCGACGGCGAGAAGGCACGATTCGGCGCGGCGCGATTCGGCGCGGCGCGGTGTTGATGATAAAACTACGTCGCGCGAACGTTCGCGCGAGGACGCGACGGCGCCGTCGCGCCGGACTAGACTAGACGGTGAAGAAGAGCCGCGCCAAGCCGCGCAGGTAGTCGACGATTTCGCTCGCCCCGAGCTTGCTCTCGCCGTACACGCGATCGACGAACGCGATCGGGACCTCGCCCACGGTGTACCCCGCCTTCTTCGCCCTGTATATGATCTCCATCTGAAACGCGTACCCCCGCGACGTCGACCGCGCGACCAAATCCTCGAACGCGTCTCGTCGATAGCACCGAAAGCTCCCCGTCAAGTCGCTCGCGCCCGGATTCAGCGCCGCCTTGGCGATGTAATTCGCCACCATCGACGTCAACTTTCGCCTTAAATCCCACCCGCTCACCCCCCCCCC
>TARA_B110000008_G_scaffold279782_1_pt1 | contig 10030 bp, 7 predicted proteins | sample TARA_B110000008 | Tara Oceans TARA_B110000008 (sample SAMEA4396496) | marine metagenome | biome: Westerlies Biome; feature: [DCM] deep chlorophyll maximum layer (ENVO:01000326); material: water (ENVO:00002006), including particulate matter (ENVO:01000060) such as... | depth 40 m
GGACTTGTCCCCAATTCATTTTTAAATGCCTGCTCCAGACTACGCCGAGAGATCCCGAGTCCACGCGCAAATTCAGTGACTTCAAATTGTGAGTTGGAAACTTGCGCATACAATCGGGACAGCGCTTTCTGCGCTAAGCCCGAACGCCCCGTAGACAATGAAGATTCATTTGGCATCAATTCTGCCCGCAGGTTTTGAACCCCCTCAGGGTACACACCAGATTGGATACGCTGGTGCAAGGCTGTCGCCGCCGCATAACCGAGGGCATGCGTCGGCAAGCGAAAACTACTAATCCCAAGCCCTGCCAGAGCAGACTGAGTCGGATCATTGCCACTCCCCAGGATCAAGTAGTCCTGTCCGCATCGCCAACTCACTTGCTTTAATTGATGAATCGCCAATCGGGCGTGACGATCTGATTCACATAAAATCCCCACCAGACCCCTGATATTTGAGCACTTTTGACATCTGCTGACTAGGTCATTTAAATGCGAAAGGTGCTCGACAGGTTCACTAAATCGGCATGATGAAAAGCCCGCAAATTGAAGCTGATTAGAGTACAGTCGATTTGAACCGAAGTATACAAAATGGCGAGCACCATTCTGATAAAGATGCTGAGCCGCCTGAACCCCAAGGTCTATCTGATCAAGGTTGATACTGGTGACAGAATGAATGTGAGAAATCGGCAACAAATTAATCGCATGCAGACGATCATCAATTAAACCACTCAACCAAGTATCGCTAATAAAGGGTCCTATTGCGGCTAGCAGCTTTCCGGAACTGGCTAACTGCACCAAGGTAGACTCAAATTCATAATTTAAGGGGATCACATCCCAACTTAAACCATGTTCTCGTACGTAATCTTGAAAACTGTTAAAAATTTCAGTGGCATCCCGTAATTGTCGATCTAAGGATACGGCTACAATGGAAGCCCGTCTCATGCGCAAATATACAACAAAAAAATCGCAAATACGAAAGGACAAAATATTCTTTTTTTGTTAGTCTATGACTTATGAAACGTGCACTTATTACTGGAATCACTGGACAAGATGGCTCTTATTTGGCCGAGCTACTACTAGAAAAAGGCTACGAAGTGCATGGCATTATACGCCGCTCCTCGAGTTTTAATACTGAGCGGATCGATCATTTGTACAGTGATCCGCATGTTATGGGCACAAAACTCTTTCTCCACTATGGAGATTTGTCTGATGGCGTGATGTTAATGAAATTACTGTACTCGATCAAACCGAATGAAATTTATCATTTAGCGGCGCAAAGCCACGTACGCGTTTCCTTTGATGTCCCAGAATATACCGGTGATGTCACTGGATTGGGCACGGTACGGATTTTAGAGGCGATCCGTGAATTGGGGATGGGCAATGACTGTCGCTTCTACCAAGCTTCTTCTTCAGAAATGTTTGGAATGGTGCAAGAGGTTCCCCAAACTGAAACAACACCTTTTTACCCCCGCTCCCCCTATGGCTGCGCTAAGGTATATGCTTATTGGCTTACGGTTAACTACCGTGAGTCCTATAACATGCATGCGACCAATGGTATCTTATTTAATCACGAATCGCCACGCCGCGGCGAAACTTTCGTCACCCGAAAAATTACCCGAGCAGCGACCCGTATTAAGCTCGGACTGCAAGACAAACTTTATTTGGGAAACTTGGATGCGCAGCGCGATTGGGGCTACGCCAAGGAATACGTTGAAGCGATGTGGCTAATGTTACAGCAAGATCAAGGAGATGACTATGTGATGGCCACCAATGAAACCCATTCCGTGCGTGAATTCGTCCAAAAGACTTTTGAATTGCTCGATCTCGACTGGGAACAGTATGTCGATTATGACCAACGCTATGAGCGTCCCACAGAAGTTGATCTCTTGATTGGTGATCCCGCCAAAGCCAAGCGCCAGCTAAATTGGGAGCCCAAAGTACGCTTCAAAGACCTCGTCAAAATCATGGTTGATGCCGACTTAGTGCTCGCAAAGCAAGAGCTCGCATATCAGCAAGCAACCAGATAATACATCACTCACTCAGATAATTGTAAGGGGATAAAGCCATGGATCTCTCAGCGAAAATATATGTAGCGGGCCATCGAGGCATGGTTGGATCTGCCGTAGTGCGCCACCTTCGCACGCTGGGCTATCACAACATTATCACCCGCAGCAGCCAAGAACTTGACCTGACACAGCAGCAGGCGGTGCAAGATTTCATGCAATGCGAGCAGCCAGATGTGGCTGTGATCGCAGCAGCTAAAGTCGGGGGGATCCATGCCAACAATACCTATCCTGCCGAATTCATTTACCAGAATTTAGCCATTGCTCAAAACACCATTCACGCTGCCTATAAGGCGGGAACTGAGCGCTTGCTATTTTTAGGTAGCACATGCATCTATCCTAAATTCGCCGAGCAACCGATGCAGGAAAGTTCTCTGCTAAATGGTGAGTTGGAAGCGACGAATGAAGCCTATGCGATCGCTAAAATCGCGGGGCTCAAACTGTGTCAATTCTATCGCAAGCAATACCAACTTTGCTACCATTCAGCCATGCCCACCAACTTGTACGGACCGGGCGACAACTACCACCCGGAGAATTCTCACGTATTGCCCGCCTTAATCAGACGCATGCACGCCGCCAAGCAAGCCCAAGATGCCGGTGTGACGATCTGGGGTAGCGGACGTCCGCTGCGCGAGTTTCTGCACGCGGATGATGCCGCCGCTGGGATTGTCCACCTGCTTCAAATAGAAAACCCACCAGATTGGGTCAACTTAGGCACTGGATCCGAAGTCTCCATTCGTGAATTAGCTGAGCTCATTAAAAAATGTGTCGGTTTTGAGGGGAGCCTGAAATTTGATTCCACCCAGCCCGACGGCACCCCTCGTAAGCTCACTTGCAGCCAATTAATGAAGTCTACTGGCTGGCAAGCCAAAATCCCTCTCCAATCGGGGATACAAGATGCCTACGCAAGTTATCTGCAAGAATTAGCAGCTGGCGCCCTCCGCCAATAAGCTACTTAAGAAGCTCACTCGGCAGACTAAAGTCGACTCTGCAACTTTTCATATTTGGCACTTTGGCTCTATCGAATGAATTTGAATTCTTGGCTATTAACCAGCGCCCAAATGGTGCGTTCGACCACTTTTTCGGGCTCATGGATCAGCAGCGGACGCAAAAAATCCAATTCTTCTTCCTGGGGTTGCCGAGATAAAAATCCCAGATAGAGCACCTCTAATTGTTGATCAATGTTGCTCATGCGGCTCGCCTTTCGGCCGAGCATCGATTGCTGTGCCAATATTTGATTTGTCTGGGGCGAATTCATCAGAAAGAGCGCCTGCGGAATGCTCGCAGCGCGATTCGCATTTTCAATCGAAAGTCGGTCGGACTGTCCGAAAACTTCTAATGGGTGCCCATTGGCAGATGGTGAAGGCAATTCAGATGCTCGTCTGACTGCGAATCCTGCACCCTGTGTGCTATGACCAAAGCCAGCCTGTTTGCGGCGTGAACCCGAATTCATTCCCATGGATGCCCCCGCCATCGTATCGACTGCCATCTGTGTATTTTGCGCCTTCCTCAATGATCGCAATTGCGCCTGTAGGCGCTTGATCTCCTCTGGGCTCACGTTTTGGGAATTCCGTTTGGCGCTTTTTAATTGTTGACTCAGGTCCTTTATTTTTGGCTGCAAAACTGCTATTTCACCTAACAAATCGACGAGCTCGTCGACTGATTTTTCTGCTAGCAAATGCACCGTTTTGGGGGCTTGGCCTGACTGATAAGCAGCATACTGGGTTCGACTTTGGTAAGCAGAATTTTTCAGCTGATCGACATCATCGCGTAAAATGGAAACCAAACTATCCCAAATTTGCTCAGCACGCATCCTCTCTAAGCTTGGTCCAACCAAATGCTCCGGTACAACCTGCTCCGTTGACTCGAAGATTGCCTTGCGCTGATAGAATTCTGTCGCGTAGAGAACACTAAGAAATGCTTTCAAGTCGTAATCCAACCATTGAATCGTCTTCGCCAAATACTGCAGCAACTCTGGATAAACCGCGTCTGTAACCTGCTGAAAATTATCGACGGGCTCGATCAATCCCTGCCCCATAACCTGCTTCCACATCCGATTAGCCACCACAATCGCAAAGCGCGGATTGGACTCAGAAGTCATCCATGCCGCAAATTGTTGCACCTTCGATTGACTGGAATTCTCGGCGGCTAACTGCAAGACACCAGCTGGCACTTGCGGCTCAATGGCAGCAGATGCTGGCGCGTCCAGATTAGACTTTTCGGGTAGATACAGCATTCTGTCTGAATGATAAACTCCCCATCGTAAAGGATCTAACAACGTTCGAATGGCCCGTTGACGGTTCTTGCGATCACGGGTCGGATTTGCCCTCAATGCTTGCAATAAAGCCAGCGCCTTGGGATCTTGAATGTCCTTTGGCTTGTACTGAGTTTCCACTCCCGCAGTAAAAGCTGCTAAATGGTAAAAATCTTTCTGCGTCCAAGCTGCGTATGGGTGATCGTGACACTGAGCACACTGTAGCTGAGTCCCCATAAAAATTTGCAAAGTCATCGCCATATTGTCTAAAGGCATTCCAAGATCACGCAAATAATACCCGCTAGCAGGGTTTTCCCAGGGGTAACCCTCCGCAGTCAGCAAGCTGCGCACAATTTGATCATAGGGAGTGTTCGCAATAATGTGCTCTTTAAACCACTGAGCGTAATACACCCCACCTTTCAGACTCCCCTCTCGTCCAGTGGTCTTGATACGAAAGACATCCGCCCAAAAATTAAACTGATGGCTGACGTATCCCGGTGAATCCAACAAATGATCAATCAGATCTGCGCGTTTATCGAGGTCCGTCCGAGCCAAGAAACTGCGAGCCTCCGACTCGGTTGGGATACGCCCAATAATCCTTAAATAACTGCGCCTTAAAAAGCTTGCATCATCCGTCAGTAGAGCCCCCTGCAGATTATTTTTCTCCCAATATTCCGCTAATAAGCGATCAACATTTTGACTCACGGCGCGCATGGCTTCCGGGCTCTGCACGGTCACTCCACTAGTGGAGGCCCCTGGCTCAAACTGTCTACCAGAATTCGATGCAGCCCATGCCAACGTGCAAGCACAGAGCCAACACCCCAAATGCAATAAAATAGACACGAATTCAGACTAATGAAGCACTCCTAACATTCAAGCCTAAACGACTTAACGAAATCAACTTAAACAAATTCAGCGTGATCTGCATGGCATTAGAGAGGCCCAATCAAATAACGCTCAATCGCCGCTTTGATCCGAGCTATACAAACAGACTTTTTTAGCAATAGGATTTTATCTGCCAGCAACTTTATATCAGGCACACTTTTGATGTATAGCATTAGATATGTGCTCAGCAAGTGGGTGCTCAAAAAGTTGTCCGATCTGCTGCGCATCCGGTCTTATGGCACCGCTCGATACCTAAGCGACCAAGGCACATGGTTGCCTATCAGGCCAGCAGTCTCGTACGTTGATACCTTCCATCGGCCTTCAGTTGCCGAGCATCTGGCACATCCCCAATACTTCATACAGCATGAAGACTGCTGGATTCCAGGATTGCTAAGTTTAATGGCTACAGGCTTAGATCTAACGACTAAGCTAGGGCTGGAAGCGCTGTTTTGACAGCCACAGAGTGGCGCATCCGCAGGACAGTATCCAATCTTATCCGCGGCCGACCGCTTGCCAAAATCTACCTAAAACTGAAAACGGTATGGGTGCAAGCGATCTGCAATCTCGCTAATAATCGCCCGCTCCGCAGCCTCACCTTTGGCAGCAAAGGTAACAGAAAAGCGGACAAAGTGGCCGCAATTATCCCAAGGCACGGTGCTGATCAGCAACTCCGTGATCAACCATTGGCTAAAGGCCTCACCACTCTCAAATTCAATGCGCTCATCCCCCTTGGAAGCAGACTTTGGAGCCGCCACATACAGGAAAAAGCTACCTTTGGGCTTGCTCGCATCAAAGCCTGCCAGCTTGAGTGCATCCACCAACCAGTCCATCCTGCGGGAATATTTCGCAGCAATTTCCTCGGTAATCTGCGGATGCTCCAAAGCGGTCGCCGCAGCTTGCTGGATGGCTAAAAATTGACCCGAATCGGTATTATCCTTCATGTCACCGTAGGCCTTTACGATCAGCGGGTTGCCGACCACAAAACCAATACGCCATCCCGTCATGTTATAACTTTTAGATAAGGAATGCAGCTCAACAGCCACTTCCTTGGCTCCCGGTATTTGTAAAATTGACAGGGGCTGCCCTTCAAAGATCAGGGATGCGTAGGCAGCATCTTGTACGATAATGAGATTGTTGGCTCGCGCAAAGGCTACCGCCTCTTCAAAGAATGCCCGAGTCGCCGATGCCCCCGTTGGATTGTTTGGGTAATTGAGCATCAGGATCTTGGCCTTGGACAAAACATCTTCAGGAATAGCCGTCAAATCTGGCAAGAATTCATTGTCTGCAGTAAGCGGCATGTTATACACCGAGCCCCCCAAGTAGCTCGCATGCGTCCCCAGTACCGGATAACCCGGCTCCGTCATCAAAACATAATCGCCAGGATTGATGAAACAAGCAGGTAAAATCGAAAGCGCACTTTTAGATCCGATGGAATGGATGACATCGGTTTCCCAGTCGATGGATTCTACTTGAAAAACGGTCTGCATGTAGCGAGCAGCCGCTTGCTTAAAGCCGTCGCCCCCATTGTCCGCATACCCACGATTTTCAGCTTGCGCAGCGGCATTTTGCAAAGCCTCCACCACCACCGGAAATGCCATCTCATCAGGCTCACCAACCCCCATGTCGATCAATGCGACATCTGGCTTCGCCAAGCTAGCCGCTTTTTTAGCGCGCTTGATTTTTTCAAACTTGTAAATGGCTGTCGATTTCCCGTACTGCGCGCCTCCGATGCGCTCGGCAAAAAGTTGTTGGATATAAGAGTCACTCATGATGGATCAATATGGGTTTATTTGATAAGCAGTGGTTAAGATAAGAAATTTGGTTGCGGTCGATAAAATAATTTTTATGCAAACACTATGCTGATCATACATACGGTTGAGGAAATGCAAGCTTGGGCACGCAACATGCGTGTGCATGGCCACTCAATTAGCTTGGTCCCCACGATGGGCAGTCTTCACGCAGGGCACCTATCGCTCATTGATCAAGCGCAAGCCAAGGCAGACAAAGTCATCCTGTCAATTTTTGTCAATCCAACTCAATTTGGACCCAACGAAGACTTTGAAAAATACCCGCGGGTTCTGAAAACGGATATCGAAAAATGCCAAGCCAAACAGCTTGCGGTTGTGTTTGCACCGAATGAAGAGGCGCTCTACCCCGACGGTTATTCCACCTTTGTGGAGGAGACGGCTGTTAGCGCTGGCTTATGCGGGCTATCGCGCCCCCAACATTTTCGTGGCGTGGCGACCATTTGCTTAAAACTATTCAATATCATCCAACCAGATTATGCCATTTTCGGACAAAAAGATGCCCAACAATGTGCAGTGATCCAAAAGCTCGTTCGCGACCTACATGTAGACTTAGAAATTGTCGTGGCTCCGATTGTGCGAGACACGGATGGCCTCGCTTTAAGTTCTCGCAATGCTTACCTAAGTCCATCGCAACGGGAAGAGGCTCGAACACTTTATCGCTCACTGAAAATTGCGAAAGCCATGGTGGACGAACAAAACATCCGCAGCGTTGATCGCGTCGTGGCGGAAGTGACGCATCACCTCACAAAAGCCCGACGTATTCGAGTGATCTACGTGGAGTTGGTCGATCGCAAAACGCTGCAACCGGCTAAAGCAATCCACCCAGGACAGCAAGTGCTGCTACTAGCGACTTGGCTGGAACAGGTTCGATTAATTGACAATATTCTGATCTAGGGCAGCTTGAAAATCCTAGCATCACCAAGAGGAGAACAAATTTATAATATGCGTCAGGACTATGATGTATTAGTCATCGGCAGTGGTATCGCGGGCTTGAGCTTTGCGCTTAAATTGGCAGAAGCGGGCAAACGCGTCGCGATCATCACCAAAAAAGATTCCGCCGAATCAAACACAAATTACGCTCAAGGAGGCATTGCAGCAGTCACGTCGCAAAGTGATGATGTGGCCATGCATGTTGCCGACACATTAGATGCCGGCGACGGGCTCTGCGACCCAGCAGTGGTAGACGCAATCCTGTGCGACGGGGCATCTAGCATCGCAACCTTGGTGCAACGCGGTGTGGCCTTCACCCAACTAAATGATGGCCGTGTCTCTCTCGGCAAAGAGGGAGGGCATTCAAAACGGCGCATTTTGCATGTGCAAGATATGACGGGCAACGCGATTGAAACCGCACTATTAGCGGGGATTGCGAAGTCGGACTCCATCGACACGCTCGAGCACTACTTCGCAATGGATCTCATCACGCGTAAAAAATTGGCCCACTTATCCCAACAAGCTCCACCAGCTGAAGATCGAGTTTTAGGGCTGTACGCATACAATACGCAAAACGGTCAAGTGGAAACCTTCCGCGCACGCTGCATTTTGCTCGCCACCGGTGGGATCGGGCAAATCTATCAATATTCGACCAATCCATCTATTGCGACGGGCGATGGGCTGGCAATGGCCTTTCGCGCTGGCGTCGAAGTTCGCAATATGGAATTTGTGCAATTTCATCCGACCGCTTTTTACAGTAGCGATTCAGGGCGTTTTTTGATTAGTGAAGCGGTTCGCGGTGAGGGTGCAGTCTTACGTAACCTCAAAGGCGAGGCTTTTATGGAACGCTATGATCGACGCAAAGATTTGGCGCCTCGTGATATCGTGGCACGTGCCATCGACGCAGAAATGAAACAGTCGGGAGCCACTCACGTATGGTTGGATATCCGCGGACAATCAGCAGAATCCTTGCGAAAACGGTTCCCCGGCATTTACCAACACTGCGCCGATCGGGGCATTTTCATTGAACGCGACCTCATTCCAGTTGTGCCAGCTGCCCACTATTTGTGCGGAGGAGTCACCACAAACCTAGCAGCCCAAACCAGTTTGACCGGACTCTATGCATGCGGCGAAGTTGCCTGCACGGGCCTACATGGAGCCAATCGCTTAGCCAGCAACTCGTTATTGGAAGCTGTCGTGCTGGCCCACAACGCAGCGGATAAAGTATTGCACGAGCTGGATACAGCTGAAGCCAGCAGTCCAGATTTGCCCGGCTGGGTAAATGGCAATGCCCGGAACTCAGATGAGCAAGTGGTGCTGGCGCATAATCTCGACGAACTCAAACGAACACTTTGGGACTATGTTGGAATTGTTCGCACCAGCAAACGCCTCAACCGGGCACGCCGCCGGGTTGAAAACTTAGAAGCGGAGATTAACCAATACTATTGGGATTTTAAAATCGATGAACGCTTATTGGAGCTCCGCAATATGGTGCTGGTCGCTAAAATGGTCATTGATTGCGCCCTGCAGCGTTCTGAAAGCCGCGGACTGCATTACACCTTGGACTTTCCAAACAAATTGAATCACGCGCACGATACAAAAGTACAGATTGCCCATGCCGAGCCAGCGGCGATGACTGTGGGCATGGAATAGACGCAAACGGCCATGAAGATCGGATTGATCGGTCCAGGCGCAATAGGGCTTCACTATGCTGGCCTATTAGCAAGCGCTGGCGCCAAACTACATATTTTGGCCCGCTCGGATTATGCAGCTCTCATGCGTAATGGGATTCAGCTGGTACGAGTCGACGCCCAGCAGCCCAATAAGCTGCTAGAACAGCGTTGCGTTCAGCCCGCACAAATCAGTCGCTTGGCACCAGAAATCGGGCCTATGGACTGGGTTATTGTCGCCGCTAAATCAACCTATAATAGAGCCTTATTGAGTGACTTGCAGCATTTAGTTCAACCCAGGAAGACCATCATCCTCTCCTTGCAAAATGGCATGGGAAATGCCGAATACTTTGCCTCTCATTTCCCTAACAATCCGATTGTTTGTGGCTTGTGCTTTATTTGCGTCAATCGCACGGCGCCGGGA
>TARA_B110000008_G_scaffold276968_1_pt1 | contig 10024 bp, 12 predicted proteins | sample TARA_B110000008 | Tara Oceans TARA_B110000008 (sample SAMEA4396496) | marine metagenome | biome: Westerlies Biome; feature: [DCM] deep chlorophyll maximum layer (ENVO:01000326); material: water (ENVO:00002006), including particulate matter (ENVO:01000060) such as... | depth 40 m
ATGTTTGAATATAATGAGGTATTTAGAGATAAACATCATCAAGCTAATGATTTTCAGACAAATTATATATTAGCACGCGAACGCGATCATAGATGGAATGGCTACGTGAAGGGTGATATAGTTGCTGCTTATCACCAAACCGAAGGAAAATTTAAGGTAGGTGTTGTGGATGTGAGATTGATAGACTATATTGGTGAAATTAGGTATCACATCATATGGGAAGATGGATCAGGAAAGGGGTTTAGTGTTAGACCCGAGGAGATGAGAATTATTGATAGCGCATCACGTACAGCAAATATTACGAGAGGTGTGCAACAAATTCATGATCCATACCCACAAAATAGTCTTATTTCAGAAATTTTAAAGTTATTGTAAATAGAATTTATCAACTTATATTTTAAATAAATATAAATTGAATTGAATTAAATGAATATTATTATTTACAAATAAACATGACTAGTAAAGACCCTGAAATCCAACATATATATGATCAAATAAAGGATTATAAAACTACACACCCATACAAATGCATTTGTGTAAAAAAATGTGATCATTGTGATGACCATACTAAAGCAATGAAATCAAATTTACCTACAGCATATGAATTGGAAATGTTAGTAAAACGATTAACTGGTGTCCAATATGGTTTTAATTCTCGTCCAATGAAATGGGATGAACCCTTTATTCCGGCAAATTCAAAACAACAAATAAATTATTCAGATTGGATTTATCATATACTATTTATTGATTATGGTTTTATGATATTTATGACCAGAGACATGATAAAAAAAATACCTATATTGAAAAGTATTCTTTTGGAAAATAATGGAAGTGATAAACCAATACGGTTAAATTATATAGACGAGAAACTAAATAAAGTGTTTAAAGGTCCTCATATGTATGTTACAAAATTAGAACCACATAGCTTGGTTTTTGGTAATCCACCAGATGATTATAAAATGAATATAGACAGAAGAAGTAATAATGAACAAATAAATTTTAAAGAAAAATGGTTCAAACATGATAATCTCGGTGAATGTTTGATGCATAGAAATTGGTATGCATAAATATATTTAAATAAACCATCTAAAAACATTTTTTTATTTATTTGTAATATGGCCGCTTCTGGTAGAATAAAAAAAGAATTGCAAGATTTATGGAAAGACCCACCTGCTTATTGTAGTGCTGGTCCAGAAAATGATGATATATTTAATTGGTCTGCTACTATAATGGGACCAAAGGATTCTGTATATGAGGGAGGTGTATTTAAAATAAGTATCAAATTTCCCGAACGTTATCCATTTAAACCACCAAAATGTAAATTTATAACTAGAATATATCATCCAAATATTAATATGGGTGGTGGAATTTGTTTGGATATCTTAAAAGATCAATGGAGTCCTGCTCTAACAATATCAAAAGTTTTATTATCAATATGTAGTTTGTTATGTGATCCCAATCCGGATGATCCACTGGTTCCTTCCATAGCAACGCAATATACAGAAAAAAGAATGGAATTTGATGTTACCGCAAGAGAATGGACACAAGTTTATGCTCAACCGTAATAAATATTTATTATATGTGATAAATATTTATTTTTTTATTTTTTTAATTAAAAATCCACAGCATCCTACTGCCACTTCTTTTACAGAATTTATATCTATCTCTCCTTTACTAGCAGCTACTACTAAGTCAATTGTTGAACTAATAACACCTTCTTTCAACATATCTAATAAAAATTTTTCTTTATCATCAGAAATTGGCGCATCTTCAATAATTTTCTTTATTAATTTAACTGCTAAATCTTTTTGTTTTTCACCTTTTACTTTTGTTAGTTCAACAGCTTCCATTGTTATTTGAACAATGGACATTATATTTGCAACATTAATCTCTTTGTCTTTTAACTTGTCTTGTGCGGATTTTAACGCATCAACAAAGTCTGGATCTTGTTTAACTTCTTCCACAACCAATTCAACTTCTTTTGCGGCAACTTCTTTTTTTTCTTCACTCATTATATAAATTATAAATAAATTAATTATGTAACAAACTTAAAGACAATTAATCATTCTAATTTGTATGGAACCATTACAGCAAAAATTTAAGCCAATAGTTATCTTACTATTTCCGGAGGGAATTAAATTAAACGGTGAGACATTGAGTTGTCAGCCAAATTAATTTAATCCAATGCTAATTATAGCATAATCTTATTTAGGGTTCCAGTAAAAGCTTCACTATGCTTGACTGCTATTCATAGCATTAGTAGTGAGGCGGCAATTAACAGTAGTCACGGTAAGCCGGTAGACGTAAAACTGTTAATTGAATATTTTGATAATTACTACATCAAACAGCAAACCAAAACTCTTAAATAACAGTAATGATGTGGGCACGCAGCGTTATAGGACATGATGATAAGAAATCATCATAAAACAGATTTGGCCAAATCTTAAAAGCTAGCTATAGCAATGATGTATGAGGATTGTTTGCGAACTAATCCGATGATTATATTCATTATTTTTGTATTTTTTTTTTTTTTGACGGAGCGGACGAGGGATAATTTATGGGATTGAGGGAGACTAAATTTAAGACATGTTAGGATACAGCAAACAAATATTGAGACTATAATCATAGACCATAGCTATTTAATTGAAAAATTTTATAGTGGATCTATGTGACAACAAGGAAAGACTTGATGACGTATGGAAAGACATATGACTACTAGGAAAGATAGGAACTCCTAACAGCAATTGTTATTGTTATAATAATTTTAAAAAACTTATTATAACATGAATATATATACTAATAATATGTCATCAAAAAATAATAATATATGGGATAGAATATTTATTATACCCGGTGCTCAGGAAGTGATAAAAATGATAGATACAAGACCAGAAGCAGAAAATGTATCAGCAAGACCAAATTTAAGTAATGATGATAAATATGCTTTTGAATTGGGAGGTAAATTAAAATATGAAGGCATTTGCACTGGAGACAATGATAAAATGAAAGAAAATTTAGACATATGCACATATGGCAATACATTAACATTTTTTGGACCTGCTGTTTATAATATGACATTTGAAAGATTTTGGTTGGGAAATAAAAAGGATGTTGATTCCGGTGAGGAAAAAATTTTACATATAGGTTTTATTGGATTTATAAATGAACAATTAAAAAAATTACCGGATGCCGAACAAGTTAATTTTTTTTTAGGAACACATCATAATAGATTAAAACAAACCATTTTCGAAGGAATATTAAATAAAGAGCAAAAAAAAAATTTTGCGAATTGCTGTTGTATAAAAATGTCAAAAGAATCTGGACAATGGGAAATAAAATTTGTATTTGAAGGTTTTCCTGATCAACCCGATAAACCATATTTTAGTAATACAGGAACTCCGTGGAGACAAAGCACAGAGGGTATGAATGATCCAAAACCTTTAATCGATTTTTTATCTAAAATAGAAAGAGATAATGTGAATATTTATATTATTCGCCATGGTAATGCTTTTCATAACAAACCTTTAAGATTAGTAAAGTCAGCCGGTTTAGATAGACCTTTAGATAGTTGTTTAACTCCATTAGGTATAATCCAAGCAGATATGTTAGGAAAAGATTTGCAAAAAGAAGGTCATTTGAATTCTAAGGGAATAAATGTTTGGTGTAGTTCTTATATGAATAGAGCTTTATTGACAGTATCACAATTAATTCCATATTCAGATACTAAATACCAAAGATTAGAACAATTCAGAAATTTCCTAGTAAAACATTCATTGGCACAATTGTATTCAAGATTGGTTAAAGAGAACGGTGGTGATTTGACAAATTGGAAGACAAATATTGATAAATTAGTAAATTCTCAAGCTGCAACGGGTATAAATGACCTAACTAAAGAAATGGATAAATATATGAAACCCGGAGGGATATATTTTCCTCAAACATATTTTAAAACAGTAAGTGATTTTAAAATAGCAAATATAAAAGAAGTGATATTTCCAGCAAAAGGAATTGCTAATTCTGATTCATTGAAAGTAGATTTTGTTTTTGGTATTGGAAACACTTCTGGTGGTAAAAAGAAAAAGACACGTAAAAGAAAAAAATTAATGTGTCCAAAAAATTGTTGTGGGGATTCAGTAATAAAATGTGGATGTCCTGAAAGTTGTCCTCATTGTAATTGTCAAGAAATTAAAAGATTGAGAAAATTATTAAGAAAAAAAACGAAAAAAAGAAAGAAAAAAAAACGCACTAAAAAAAAAGCACGTAAAAGAAGAAGAAGAAGAAGAAGAAGAAAAACAATAAAAAAGTAAAATGTAAATATATATAAATGAATTCAATAAGTGATATTGTTATAATATCAACTACAATCGGTCTAGGAACAGCTGCAACAACATTTATGGGAAATATGATATATCCTAATTTACAAGATTGGAGAGATTATGCTGGAATTAGCATTTTAGGTTGTCTAATTAGTTCTCATTATGCTTTATACAATTTAAGGACGTTAAAATATTAGTAATCATATTTATATGTATATTATATATATAAACATGAATATGAATGATGAAGAAGATAATTTGGAATTAAGAATAAAAGAAATGGAAACATCTATTAATTTGCAAGAAATGAATAAAGTAGATAAAGATAAAGGTGGTAGCGGTGATGTAAATAAAGATGGGTTTGTCACTGAAGGGGATTCTAAGCAAATATTAGATTTTTTAGTGGGTAAAGGAACTTTAGAGGATGGTAATATAAAAAACGCAAAAGTTACACCGGGTAATGATGATATTGGATTAATAGATATAATAACTATTCAAAGAGAAATTAATAACTTAACTAATAAAGTTAATAATATAGTGCCTGTATCATTGGAAAATAAATCAATAAAGGTAGATGAATTAACTGGAAATAAATTAAGTTTTAATGAAATTATTACAAAAAAATTAGATACAGATAATTTTAATTTAAGAGGAACAGATATCGGAACAAGTATAGAAGATTTAAGTAAAAGTTTATTAAAATTAAAAAAATTACAACACGGTAAAGATGCTTCTTTCAATACAATTATGAGTGAGAGTTTAGAAATAATTAAAGGCAAACTCATAGTTAATAAAACAGATGTATTAAAAGAGTTAGAAGGAAAACAAGACCGTTTAAAAAGTTCATCAATTGCAAATATGGGAACTTTATTTGTTAAAAATACACTTCGTATAAAGGAAAAAGATGTATATAAAACATTTGGTGTAATAGATAAAAAATTTGAAACCATAGATCTATCTATGAATAAAGTATTTTCTGGTGGTGTTTTAGATGTTAAAACAATTGAAGACGGTTGGAAAGCAGCTGATAAACAAATCTATAAAGACTTATCTAGTGCTATAGCAGGAACAGTAAAATTATATGATGAAGTTTTGGATAATAGACATAAATTAAATTTACAACATCTTACTGTAGTTAATGGTGTTAGTGGAAATGAATTAGAATTTGTAAATGGAATTTTTTCAGGAACAGTAACCATGAAAGAATTAAATGTTGGGGGCGTTCCAATATTTACAAAAATTAAAGAATTAGATCAAGCTATAGATGCAAAAGTATTTGAAGCAACAATGATTGATCCGGAAACAGATTTGTCATTAAATAATCTTACAGTAGCTAATTTAAATATTAGAATAGACCCAAATCAATCACGTGGTCCATCTTATAATCTTTTAAGGAAAATTAAAAATTTAGATGAGAGTGTAGAAATATTAAAACAAAGTATGAGTGTTGTCATGAAATTACTATCCGATTTCTTAAGAGAATCATAATTATATTTATTATTTTATAAGTAAATATAATTTATTAAACTTTTGTTTCCATCCATTCAGCAAATGCTGCTGCTTCTTTTTGTGCTATCGAGCTGGAGAAAGAATCGGAAAATGGTCCTTTTCTATTATCTAAGTCCTTTTTCATTGCTTCCTCATTTACAACTACCCAATGATCATCTGATCCGCACTTTCGCCACTCACGAGCGTCTGAAGTCATCTCACTGTAAGTGCCCGCACACATCTGCGGTTCTGCCCACGGTACCTTTGATCTATGGTTGATAAATCCAGCATCATGGGCCTTGTATAAAAAAAATCCATTGTTCTTACCTCTCCCCTTATTGCCAACATAAAAGTCAATGGTCATTCCACCTCTTCTTCTTCTTTTTCTTGTTCTTCTTCTACGTCTTGATTTACGCTTACGTTTTTTTCGTTTTGTTTTACGTCTTTTACGTGTAGATTTTCTTCTTCTTTTTCTTTTAGATTTTCTTGTTTTTCTACGTGTTTTTCTTCTTTTAGATTTTCTTTTTTTTCCACCTTCTAAACCTTTAAAAACATTGCCACCACAAGAATCAAACTTACCACCACCTTTTTTAACTGAAGACACGCACATTTCTTTTCCTACTGGTGTTCCTCCCATTGTTGCCCAATTTTTTCTAGCTACAATAGGATATTTTGAACCGGCATTTTGTGTTACTGTTGCTTGTCCCGGATCCTTGTCATTTTCTCCGCTAAGCGCATCCCCTATAATTTTACTTGCCATGTTTGCAACTATTTTTGCCTTTTCTTTGACAAAGTTGGCCCCTTTTCTAACATCTTTGTTTAAATGTTGTTTTACTGTTTGACCTCTATCTAATGTATCTCCTACTTCTGCCATAATATATATATTATTATGCGATTATATTTTCACTTCTAAATATAATGTTAATATAGGTTAATATGAAAATAAAACAACATTACATATATTCTTATTCTGATTTACCAAAATGTGGATGGCTACAAGCGTGTTTATGTTGTAGAGAATTTACATCACGTGAAATACTATATAAAGTAGTAAGGGATCCATTAGTAAAAAATATTATACATGAATTTTATATACATATTTGCCCACGTTGTAAAAAAAAAAATACGAATATAATGAATTATATAGAGTTTAGCAAATTAGCAAACAAAGCAATAAAAAAAAGATATCATGATTTAATTGCCGGTTGATCCGTGACCCCCACTTCCTCTTTTTGTATCCTCTAAATTATCTACCAATCTTACAATACCAAATGGCTCTAAAGTGGGTGTGCATAATTGCCAATATCTTTTTCCTTTTTCTAATGCTGAGTTTTTTACGACACAATCCATAGCAGCCTTTAAATTTCCACGATAACCACTATCAATAATACCTACATTATTAGCTAATCTATAGCCAGTCTTATATATACTTGAACGCGCATACATATAATATGCACTAGGTTTCCGGTGCTTTTTCTCATATTTATCAGCTTTTGTAACATCATCATTGTATGTGGGACTTCCCAAAGTCCATAAAGCACATTGAATTTGAGTATCAACTAACTTTGTTTGATGACCCCTCCACGTTTCAGGACAATAAACGTCAAATCCACTATCTGGATATTCGTTACTTTCTATCATATCCATATGTTTTTTAATTTGTTTTTCATATAATAGTTTTAATACATCATCATCACCTACAATTTTAATTTCTAAAATCCACATTTGTAATTAATTTAAATGAAATAACATTTAAATCAATTTATTAAATATGTTTGCAATTTTGAATATTGGCTAAATCACTTTCAAATGGTTTGTTACCACAAACGCGCCTAGATTTTACAGCAAATGTTTGCAATGAAGCATAATTAAACATTCTTGGTTTTGTAATAACAGGTTTTTTAGAATTCATATATTGCGTATAAGATTTTTGTTTTAAACGCCCTAATGTTATAACATTATTTCCTGAAGTTTTTCTTTTTATTATTTCATCAATTTGTTCTTGTCCAGCGCGTCTAGCATCAATAATTATACCATTTTGACATCCAGTTTTAACATAACAATCTGTATTTTCTGTTTTAGTAGTTGGACAACCGTTTGTATCAGTATTAACAAATACTTTACTTTTTTTATTTTCTAAATAAAATTCGGTGCTATTATCAGGCATTCTTTTAAATACATTTCTATTCGATTTAACCGAATCTAAATATTTTTTCTCTAAGGCTTTTTTTGCTTTTAGATCTTTGTCACGTAGATCAAAAGCTTCTTGTTGGCCTGCTGTTGGTGTTTGGTTGTTAGCTATTAAATCATCAATAATTTTTTTAGCATCATTAAATAATTTTTCAGCGGCTTCTCTATCTATAGTAAATTTTGAAGGCGGACATATTGAACAACCTTTTAATTTCATATCCATATAAGTTTTATAAGAATAATGAACTACGGGTGCGACTTTACGTTCTCCCACTGAACAACAACTATAAGAACTGGCGCCTGTATTAGTAGAACTAAGAGAATATAATTTTGTTTTACGGATATTATTATGTCTTGCATTTTCAATTTGATTTCTTCTCATAATATAAGAACCACCACTACCGCCAAAATTATATCCATTATTTATACCTGCTGGATCTTGCATTGCTTTAGATTTTCTTCTTCTAATATAGTTTGACATTTATAATATAATTAGAAATTAAATTAATAAATAATATCTATTTTCTGGTTTATCTTTTAAACATCTCAATAACGCCCAATATAATTTTGTTTCTAAAATGATATCTAAATCTTTTTTATAATCTTCATAATTATCTTTATTAATATTATCAATACATATACAAATTAGTTTTGCTAATGAATAAAAAATATTTTGTTTATAAATAATTTGTGTTGGGATATTACTTATATTTTTAATTTGTGGAGAGATTAACAAATTCTTTTTAAAAGGTTTATTAATTTTAATTATATTTTTTTCAACTTTAAAAAATGGTTTATCTATATTTAAAAATATCATACTAAAATTATCATTATCACTTTTTATTATTATTATATCATTAATATCAATATCAAGATATCCAAAATTATGTTTCTCTAATTTTTTTATTTGTTCTCCTATATCTAAAAATAAAGATTTACAATAATGATATGATAGATTTTTTTCTCTAGATAAATATTGTTTTAGTGTTTCAACTTTTTCAGCTTCAAAAGTAATTTTTGAATTTCTCTCCATTTTCAAATTCACATAGCTAGATATAAACTTAAAAAAAAATTTATATCTTAAATCATTTAAATTAAATGAATACATTCCTTTTTTGTCTTCATTTAATTCTATGGCACCTTTAAAAATATTTTTCATATAATATAATTAAATATTCTATATTTATTCTATTTTTTTTATAACATTTTCTAACATATCATTTGTTATAAAATCTAAATTCTCTCCACTTAATGAAAAATCATTAGGTGTTAATACACTCCAATCCGTTGATGGTTGTAAAATACCAACCTTTGTATATATATATCCAACTAAAGCAGCACACCAAAAACGGCTTGTTTTTTGTGGTGCGTCATCTTTATGGAAAAATGCTTCAACCCAATCTTTTGGTACAATATCATATGGTTTATCATAAACAACAGTATGAATTTCTTGTAATTTTTCTGTTGTAAATAAATCATCAATAGTATGTCCACAAGTAGAACAACTATGATACAAATTTCTTTTTAATTTTCTTACAAAAACATGTCCTTTATCTTTATAAGCATCTAAAATTTCTTGCAAAGGTGTAATTTGAACACCCAATTTTACCTTTCCATCTTGGGGGTCAGGTTTTCCTTCCCAACTAGATTCCCATACATACAATCCTTTTAATGGTGGTATATCAGAAAATATTGGATCCCGTAACACCATAGCAATGTGAGTATAATTACTATGGGTTCCCCAAGAAATCATTTTTGTGAAAGGACGAAAGAACCAATTAGAACTATCTGATACAAATAATAATAAATCTCCAGTTTGTAAATCACTCATTATATATATATATATTTGGAGAGATTTAAATTTTTAATAAAATATTGTTTTTCTTTATATATTTTATATGATAGTTTTACCAAATTATAGAAAATTAATACCAAATTTATTAGAATTTGGACCAATCCGAATACAAAAATTATTACATATGTCGCAAAATGCTGTTTTCACCACAATAATTGCGTTTTTTGCTGGTGTA
>TARA_B110000008_G_scaffold71146_1_pt1 | contig 10022 bp, 8 predicted proteins | sample TARA_B110000008 | Tara Oceans TARA_B110000008 (sample SAMEA4396496) | marine metagenome | biome: Westerlies Biome; feature: [DCM] deep chlorophyll maximum layer (ENVO:01000326); material: water (ENVO:00002006), including particulate matter (ENVO:01000060) such as... | depth 40 m
TTTTTGGAAATAAAATATTCATCAATTATTTTATCAAATTAGAAACTATTTTAGCTGAGAGCAAACAAAGTGGTATTCCTCCACCAGGATGAACACTTCCTCCACAAAAGTATAGATTTAAAATATTATTTGAAAAATTTGGATGTCTTAAAAAAGCAGACATTTTATTATTACTAGAGGCTCCATACAAAGAACCTAAATAAGATTGAGTTTTTAATTCAATATCTTGAGGGGTATAAACTCTCTCCTCTTCAATAAAAGGCATAAGATCAGTTTTTAAAATATTATTGATTTTTTTTATAACATTTTTCCTTAGATCATTTGTAATAGTTTTCCAATTTTGATTTTCATTATTAGGAGAATTAATCATTACAAACCAATTCTCAGAATTTTTCGGTGCATCAGAGGGTAGGTCTTTAGATGTAATATTAATATAAATTGTTGGATCATTGTATACTTCTTTTTTATTGAATATTGAATCAAACTCTTTTTTGTAATTATCTGAGAAAAAAATATTATGTAAATCTAAATCTGGGAACTCTTTTTTTACACCCCAATAAAAAATAATTGCAGAGCTAGACCTTTCTTGGTTTAAAACAATAGTTGGTCTTTTTTGGCCTTTTAAAAGCTTATCATATGTAGGCACTACATCCATATTAGAAACTACACAATCAGAATAATGTTTTTTATTTTTTACCTGGATTCCAATAGCTTTTTTATTTTCAACTAAAATTTTGGAAACATTTTCATTGAACTTAAAAACTACACCTTTTCTTTTTGCAAGCTTAAAAAGTGCATTAGTTATATCTACCATTCCTTTTTCAACTACATAAGTACCATATTCTTGTTCCAAATGTTGAATAAGCGTCATCATTCCAGGCGTTTTATAAGGTGAAGAACCATTGTATGTGGCAAATCGATTATAAAGCTGAATTAAGTGGGGTTCTATTAACTCTTTTTCATTTACATCGTTTAAACTTTTGCTAATTTGGAAAATATTTAAATTCAAAATAGCTTTTAATGTATCCCGATTTAAAAATGTACTTAATTTATGCAGTGACTTTTCTAGAAATATTGTTTTAGTTAAATCATATTTCTTTTCGGCTTTTTTTAAATATTTTAATAACCTAGTTGTAGGAACACCCAATTTTTTTTCGACCTCTATTGCAAATTTATTTTTGTCTGAAAATGCAGAAAGTCTTGTTCCGTCTTCCCAAAAGTAATTACATGAAATATCTTTTTTTTTATACAAAAAATGATCTTTAGAATTTTCAGAAAACAAATCAAAAAGTTCATCTACAAAATGTGGCATAGTAAATAAAGATGGGCCTGCGTCAAAACGGTAATCTCCTAAATTAAAACTCGAGATTTTTCCTCCAGGGTAAGAATTAGACTCAAAGACTTTCACATCAAAACCTTTTGCTCTCAATCTAATACTTGAGGCGATTCCTGCTATACCAGCTCCGATTATTATAACTTTTTTCAATTTCAAAAAATAATTAATTGAGAATTTAATATTTCAAAACGGGCAAAAAGATCTTCTTTATACCAATTTCTTTTTCTTGTTTTTATAACAATTTTAGAGTGAACACTAGTTCCATATGCAAAATTTTTTACGGAATCTAAACTATCCCAGACACTAAAAGTGGCTTGTTGAATAAAAGGCCACTCACCAATACCCTTAAACCATTCAACCCCTTTTGCATTTTGAATAGCCAAAGAAGCCTGAGGGACTGATTTCCAAAACTCAAATAATTTATTTTTATTCAATGTAGCTCTAGTAATTATACCAATTTTACCTTCCTTATTAAATTGATCTTTTGTGTCAGTAAAAGGATTAACGCCATCCCAAAGACCATGACTTTTGATAGGATTTAAAAAAAAATCTTCTCTGGAAAATGCTTTTTCAGATATTAATTTAGAATGATTACTATGATTAATAAAATCCTTTGCATTAGATTCATTTTCCCAAACACAAAGAATAGCATAAGTGCTAAAATCTGGATACAAGCTAAAGCCTGTTCCTGATCCAGTACCAAGAAGCTTAAAAAATGACAAGCCATTTGTTTTACTTAAACTATCAAAAGAACGACTCATTTGAGTAAAAGCCCAAAATTTATTTTTTTCGTATTTAAAAAATGAAATAGTTGTCAAAACAGAATTATTGACCAAAATTATGTAATAAAAAGAGTAGATTTTTATCAGAAATTCTTATGAACCATAGTTAAAAGCTTTAGACTATGAGTTCAAAGTTTCTAATACTTTAGTTTTAATTTCTTCACTAGCAAATGAAGCATTTATTGCATTAACATTACAATCAAAAAAATGTTTATTGTTCCAATGAAAATATTTTGATAAAAGAAGGTATTCTTTATTTAGATTAGTATCTGAAATTGTCCTTCCATCTGAACTTATACTAATAGAAAGTCCTTTTTTATAAAGTTCATCAATTGGATGACTTAAATAATCCTTATAAACTTTAGTTACAATATTACTTGTTGGACAAATTTCTAAATGAATATTTTCTTGTTTTAATCTTTCAATCAAGCCAGAGTCTTCGAAACTTCTAACACCATGTCCTATTCTTTTTGGTTTTAATTGATCTAAAGTTTCATTAATACTTTCTGGTCCCAGTGCTTCACCAGCGTGAGCAGTACAATTAATATTGTTATCATTTGCAAACTTAAAGGCTTTAATATGATTTTTTATTGGATAACCTCCCTCATCTGCTGCAAGATCAAAACCAATTACATTAGAGCCTTTAAAATCATTTGCCAAATTAACTGTTTCCATAGACTGCTGCTCAGAATAATGTCTCAGGGTACAAAGAATTAGACCAGCATCAATCCCGGTTTTACTAGATTCTTTTTTAGTTATTTGACTGATAATTTTAACAACCTCATGAGAGGATAGCCCTTTATCAAGATGAAGTAAAGGAGCAAACCTAATCTCTGCATATATTACATTATCTTCTTTTAGTTGCTTGAAAAGATCAGAAGTAACAAGCTCAAGCTCTTTTTTTGTTTGCATTAATTCAACTGCTCTATCAGCACATTTAATGTAATCTTTTAAAGAGTTACATTTAGTTCCTATAAATTGATCTATAAATTGAGGTTTTGTAATATTTGGATTAATTTTTTTTACTACATCGAAACTCAAAGAACAGTCTAAGTGTATATGTAATTCGACTTTGGGAATTTCTATAAAATTCATTTTAATTTATATAATAAAGCACATGGTTTGCTGGACTATCATCGCACTTATTTACATAATACAGGTTGCCATTGTTATCATCCTTTATGTCACTATAAAGTTTCTTTTCGATTAATGCATTAACAAAAGCTGGTGTTGTATTACTGTGACCTACTACAAAAATTGTCTTTCCTTCATTATTTTTTATGAAATTTTCATAATATATTTTTGAAGGAGTATATGTAATGATTTTTAAACCATTATGTTCTGAAATGGGTTTAGCTGTTTCTAAAGTTCTAAATAAATCTGTTGAAAATATTTTATCAAACTCAATATGCTTGAAAATATTCTTCCACCTGTGAGCCCTTAAAATTCCTTTTTTATTTAAATGAGGGTTTTTATTTTCGGAGTTATCTCTAATTTTTTCTGCATGCCTTATTAAATAAATTGAGGTACAGTTTTCGGTTTGAGTATAAGAAAAAAAACTACATAAAAGAATAATCAAGTATAGGTTCTTTCTAATCATTTGATTTATTTAAAGAAGAGGGAAGTTCAAATAATTCAAGTTGAAAAGTCTTTAGTGAGGCTAATAAATGATCAAAAATATCAGACATAATATGCTCATAATCTTTCCATTCTTTATTTTTACTAAAAGCATAAATTTCTAAAGGAATCCCTTGTGATGTAGGTGACAATTGCCTACACATAACCGTCATTTCGTTATTAATAAATTCAGCATTGTCTAAATATTTTTCGATATAATTTCTAAAAAGACCAAGGTTTGTCAAATTCCTCCCATTTACTAGAACAGACTTGTCAATTTCTAACTTAGAATTGTAAATGTCTATTTCTTTCTCTCTGACTTTAATAAATTCTTGAATTAATTTAATTTTTTTTAATTCTTTCAACTCATTGTTATTCATAAATTTAATTGAGGATCCTTTTATTAAAAGTGACCTCTTTATTCTCCTGCCATCTGATTCACTCATCCCCCGCCAATTTTTAAATGAGTCAGAAATAAGTTTATAAGTGGGAATAGTGGTGATTGTTTTATCAAAGTTTTGGATTTTAACAGAATTTAGATTAATCTCTATGACGTCCCCGTCTGCTCCATATTGCTCCATACTAATCCAATCTCCGATTCTAATTAGATCATTGGTGCTTAGTTGAATACTTGCCACAAAACCTAAAATGGTGTCTTTAAAAATTAGTAAAATTACAGCTGAAAGAGCTCCCATAGCTGCGAGAAAAGTTGTTATTTCTTTACCTGTAATAATGGAAAAGATATTTAAAATAGCAACAAACCAAACAAAAATTAAAATTACCTGAACAAAACTTTCTATGGGTTTGTCCTTTAAGGAATCTACTGTTTTTAGAAAAGACTTAAATGATCTTAAAAAACTTCTTATTATCCATACTACTAAAAAAACAAGATATATCTCCAGTGCAAGAAATGCATAAACTGAAAGTGTCTCAAAATCAAAAAATAAAAATGGAATAATCCAGTAGAGAAAAAATAGTGGAACTAGTTTAGAAATATAAACTGGTGTGTTGTTTTCCACTAAATAATCGTCAAAATTTGTTTTAGTATTATTTGACAAACTTTTAAAGAACCTAGAAATGATTTTCTTTGAAAAAAAATTTATAATTACAATTGAAAGACATACAATTAGTGTTAAAAACAATAAATTCAAAATTTCTGCATAGAACACAGATAATTTCAAGTCAATCAAAAAATCATAAAATAACCTGTGAAATCTAATTATATAAAGCATATTTTTTTAATTTATATTTAAAATAACTGATCTTGCTCATTTGATTTTTTTTTACCCAAATGATCGTAAGCCAACTTAGTAACTTCTCTTCCTCTTGGTGTCCTTAATATAAAACCTTGCTGAATTAAAAAGGGCTCATATACCTCCTCCAATGTTTCTGAGCTTTCCGAAACAGCAGTGGAAAGTGTATTAATTCCAACAGGGCCCCCTTTGAATTTATCGATTAGTGTCGTTAATATTTTATTGTCCATTTCATCAAGTCCATGCTTATCTACATTTAGTGACTTTAAAGCAAACCTTGTAATTTCTAAATCAATATCACCATTTCCTTTAATTTGGGCAAAATCTCTAACTCGTCTTAGCAAAGAATTAGAAATTCTTGGTGTTCCTCTACTTCTTCCTGCAATCTCAATTGCTGCTTCATTATCAATATTAATATCTAAAATATCTGAACTTCTTTCAACTATTGAAGAAAGAAGTTCAGTTTTATAATATTCTAACCTACTATTAATCCCAAACCTAGCTCTCATTGGAGCAGTTAGCAGACCAGATCTTGTTGTTGCCCCGATTAAGGTAAAAGGATTTAAGTTAATTTGAACTGTTCTAGCGTTCGGGCCAGACTCTATCATAATATCAATCTTATAATCTTCCATTGCAGAATATAAATACTCCTCAACAATTGGGCTTAATCTGTGTATTTCATCAATAAAAAGAACATCTCTTGGCTCTAGATTTGTTAGTAACCCCGCTAAGTCGCCAGGTTTATCCAAAACTGGACCTGAGGTTACTTTTAGATTAACACCTAATTCGTTAGCAACAATGTGGGCTAAAGTAGTTTTTCCAAGCCCAGGTGGGCCGTGAAATAAAGTATGATCCAAAGCGTCTGATCTTTGATTACACGCTTGGACAAAAATTCTTAAATTATCTAAAATTTGATTTTGACCAGCAAAATCATCAAAACTCAATGGTCTGAGAGCTTTGTCTAGTTCAACTTCTTCGTTCGTAAAATTGGAATCTGTTGGGTCTAAATTTTCATTCATTAAATCAAAGATAAGCAAAAAGCAAATCCTTATTTACAAAAAAAAATCGTGATTTTAATGTTCAGTAATTTCCTCATCTTTTCCAATAGGAATTGTTTGGGGAACAAAATCATCATCTTGACCTGGTTTACTGTAATCGTAAGCCCATCTGTATACGTGAGGGATTTCTCCTGGCCAATTTCCATGCATATGTTCGACTGGTGCAGTCCATTCCAAAGTGGTCGATCGCCAAGGATTTTTCTCAGCTTTTTTACCAAAAAACATACTATGAATGAAATTATATAAAAAAACTAATTGTGCGGCTCCTGCTAACAAAGCAAAGAGAGTGATAATAACATTAATATCAGCTAGATCATCAAAATATGGAAATGCTGTATTTGTATAATACCTTCTTGGAAGACCAGCCATACCAACAAAATGCATAGGAAAGAATACCCCATAAGCAGAAATTGCAGTGACCCAAAAATGAATATAACCTTGGTTTTTATTCATCATTCTTCCAAATAATTTAGGAAACCAATGATATACTCCAGCAAATAATCCATATAGTGCAGAAATCCCCATTACTAAATGAAAGTGTGCTACTACAAAATATGTATCATGAATATTAATGTCCAAAGTACTATCACCTAAAATAATTCCAGTTAATCCACCTGTGATGAAAGTAGATACTAAACCTATTGAAAAAAGCATACCTGGATTAAATTGTAGATTTCCTTTCCAAAGGGTTGTTATGTAATTAAAAGCCTTAACAGCCGAGGGGATCGCAATCAAAAGTGTAGTAAAAGTAAATACTGAACCTAAGAAAGGATTCATTCCTGAAATAAACATATGGTGCCCCCACACAACGGTAGATAAAAATGCTATTGCCAAAATAGAGGCAACCATAGCTCTATATCCAAAAATTGGCTTTCTAGAGTTTGTAGCAATAATCTCAGAGGTTATTCCTAGGGCAGGCAATAATACTATATAAACCTCAGGGTGACCTAAAAACCAAAAAAGATGTTCAAATAAAACTGGAGAACCTCCCTGGTAATGTAAAACTTCTCCTTGAACAAAAATATCAGATAAAAAGAAAGACGTCCCAAAACTTCTATCCATAATTAGAAGTAAAGCAGCTGATAATAAAACCGGGAAAGAAATTACCCCAATTATAGCTGTAACAAAAAACGCCCAAATAGTTAATGGCAATCTAAATAATGACATTCCTTTTGTCCTTAAATTAATAACTGTTACTATATAGTTTAATGATCCTAATAAAGAGGAAGCTACAAAAATTGCCATTGAGATCAACCATAGAGTCATACCCATCCCAGATCCAGGTTGAGCCTGAGGTAAAGCACTTAAAGGTGGGTATACAGTCCAGCCTGCAGCTGCTGGGCCAGCTTCAACAAATAAAGACGCAATCATAATTGCACTTGAAAGGAAGAAAAGCCAAAAAGATACCATATTTAGAAACCCTGAAGCCATATCTCTTGCCCCTATTTGTAAAGGAATTAATAAATTACTGAAAGTTCCACTAAGTCCTGCCGTCAATACAAAAAATACCATTATTGTCCCATGAATAGTAACTAAAGCCAAATATATATTAGGATCCATTACTCCCTCAGGTGCCCATTTGCCTAAAAAAATATCGAAAACAGCAAATGATTCTTCAGGCCAAGCAAGCTGTAATCTAAATAACAATGATAATGCAATTCCAATGAAACCCATAAACAGAACGCCTGTTATTAGGTACTGCTTGGCTATCATTTTATGATCTTGACTAAAAATGTATTTTGTAATAAAGGTATCTTTGTGATGGTGATCTTGATGAAAATCTCCAGCATTTTTATCTTCACTAAGTAAATCTCCAAATTCAGTTGATTCCATTTTAACTCTGATTCTTGGACTGTTTTCTTTTTTACCTTTCATTTTTAATAATATTTTAAAAATCTATTTACTGCATAATTGAGGAAAAAGCTTCTTGGCTTGATATCCATTTATTATAATCTTTCTCAGATTCTACGACAATTTTCATTTGCATATTATAATGCGAACTTCCACAAATTTTAGCACAAAGTAATAAATAATCAAATTGATAAGGGTCTAGACTTTCTTCACCTTTCGCAATTAATTCTTGACTTTTATCATATCTAATTTTATTAATTCTATCCACTTTAGCTACTACATCTGAATTCATCCTCATATCAGCTGTAGTTTTAGTTGGTGTGAAAGAAAACTCTGTTATCATTCCTGGAACACAATTCATTTGTGCTCGAAAATGAGGCATATATGCTGAATGTAAGACATCTTGAGATCTCATTTTAAATATAATCTTTCGATTTACTGGAATATGAAATTCTTGTGTTACAACTATATCATCCCATCCATTAGGGTCAGAAGAATCAATACCAACAGTATTTCTTCCATCAAAATCGTTTAAAAATCTAACATTAGCATCACCAAGTACATTATCCTGTCCTGCATATCTTGCTTTCCAATTCCATTGTTGAGCATACAATTCAATTACTATTGCATCTTCATCTTGATCATTGAAATTCATAATGTTTGACCAGGTAAGCATACCGTAAATAATTAGAATAAAAAATACTATTGCAGGAATTACTGTCCAAATAAGCTCCAAATTATTATCGTGAGTAAAAAAGAATGCTTTTCTATTATTAATCCCTCTGTACTTAAAAGCAAAGTAATGTAATAATGCCTGAGTAATTGTTTGGGCAAATAATATAATAGCAAAAGAAATCCATAAAAGTCGATCATAAGGGACACCATGTTCTGAAGCTGCTTCTGGCAAAAGCACCTTTGAATAAGCCCAAAAACAGTATATTGTAACAACATAAATAAATACTAGAAAAGCGAACATTAACTTTCCTTGAATGTCGTTATCTTTTTCATTTGCTATTTGAGAATCATCTTTTTTTCCGCTTAAATTATTTTGAATTAATTGATAAATCTTATTAATCTGCCAAATAGCAATTCCCATTAAAAGTAATACAGTACCTGTTAACAATCCTATCATCTCAAATATTTAATAAACAAATTTTTCACTTTCTTTAAACAAAGGATCTCCACTGGGTTCTAAAGAGACTTTAGAAATTGTACTAAAAACAATATATATAAATAACCCAGCAAAAAACATTATTCCTCCAATTTCTGGTATTCCGATATACCATTGATCACCAACAGTAGCAGGCATTATCATATTGTAAAAATCCAAATAATGACCAAATAAAATAACTAATCCTGTCATAACAATAAGCCAATTAATTCTCTTGTAGTCACTATTCATTAGTACAAAAAATGGAAAAATTAAGTTGGTAACTAACATACCCCAAAAAGGTACAGGGTAGTCTTCTATTCTTGTGACAAAATACGTTACCTCTTCTGGGATATTTGCATACCATATTAGCATAAATTGAGAAAACCAAAGATAGGCCCAAAACACACTCACTCCAAACATAAATTTAGCTAAATCATGCATATGATTATTATTCACTTTTTCTAAATATCCTTTAGATTTTAAATATATCGTTACAAGGGCAATAGTAGTTATTCCTGAAACAAACATGCTTGCAAAAACATACCAACCAAAAAGAGTACTAAACCAGTGAGGGTCAACTGACATAATCCAATCCCATGACATCATAGATTCAGTAACTATAAAAAAAGCTAAAAATCCAGCTGAAAGCTGAAAGTTTTTTTTATGATTAGAAATATCCTTTGCTTTATCTTGGGCTAGCGAAAGTTTTCTGGAAAAAAACCTGTATAAGTTCCATCCTAATATGTAGAATATTGCTCTACCTAGAAAAAATTTAGAATTCAAATACCCTGACTTTGCTTGGATTATTTTATCGTGTGCTACAACTTCTGGGTCCATCCAAACAAATACATGATTTAAATGCATTGTGCAAAGAACTAAAATTACAAATACAATAATTGAGCCTGGCAAAAGATATCCTGTTATCCCTTCCATGACTCTAAAAAGTATAGGGGACCATCCAGCTTGTGATGC
>TARA_B110000008_G_scaffold145862_1_pt1 | contig 10017 bp, 6 predicted proteins | sample TARA_B110000008 | Tara Oceans TARA_B110000008 (sample SAMEA4396496) | marine metagenome | biome: Westerlies Biome; feature: [DCM] deep chlorophyll maximum layer (ENVO:01000326); material: water (ENVO:00002006), including particulate matter (ENVO:01000060) such as... | depth 40 m
AAAGTGGATAAACACCACCACGAGGTCGCCTCTTGCCAGCATGAGTTGGGACTAATTTTTGACAGCTTGACCAAACAAGCCGACGAACTGCAAAAATATAAGTATGTCATCCACAACGTTGCGCAAGCTTATGGCAAATCAGCAACCTTTATGCCCAAACCTATTGCGGGAGACAACGGCACAGGGATGCACTGCAATATGTCAATCTGGAAAGATGGCAAACCACTTTTTGCAGGCGACCAATACGCAGACCTTAGCACCGAAGCGCTTTGGTTCATTGGCGGCATTCTAAAGCATGCAAAGTCTCTGAACGCGTTCACCAACCCATCCACCAATAGCTACAAACGCCTTATCCCTGGGTTTGAAGCCCCAGTTTTGCGCGCGTATTCAGCACGTAACAGATCAGGATGCGTCCGTATTCCATGGACTGAATCGCCAAAAGCAAAGCGGGTTGAGGCACGTTTCCCAGATCCTTCTGCAAACCCTTATTTGTGCTTTGCTGCCTTGTTGATGGCCGGTCTTGATGGTATCAAAAACAAGATTGATCCTGGTGAGGCCATGGATAAAAATCTGTATGACCTGCCAGCGGAACAACTAGCAGATATTCCAACTGTTTGTGGGTCACTGCGCGAAGCCACCGAAGAATTGCAGGCGGATCACGACTTCTTGCTGGCTGGTGATGTCTTCACAAAAGATCAAATTGATGGATACATCGAGTTGAAAATGGAAGAAATTGAAACTTATGAACATACTCCACACCCTGTGGAATTTGGCATGTACTATAGCTGCTAATTAAAAGTTCATTTCAGGAGAAGGCGCTCGTAATTGGGCGCCTTTTTTAATTGTAATCACCATTTTGAAACAAACCCACTAACCAATCCTAAACCACTTTTAAAATATGGGTATGTATTGAAAAAATTACAGAATTTGACCGCGGGAGCCTAAAAAGAACCTGCCTTTCTGAACGCAAGAACCGTCGATCAGTTCCTTTCAAAATCGGTCTTCGATTTGTAGTTTTTCTTGGTTGGAATAAATCTGGTGCGTCATAATAAAGCTCATTAAATCGCCACAATGGCTTTTGCGGCTTGATGCCGTCAAACAGGCGCTGAACACGGCGAGTTACATCTTTATCATAGGATTGAATTGGCCCGTGAATGATCGATAAAGGTCGCAAAAATTGTTCTTCTAGGCTCCAACTAGATGGAAAACATAAAATTGCGCCTTTCAAAACATGCTCATCTTTATGTTTTTCTAAAATGCAAAAGTCACATTGCACTAAATTACCAATTGTTGACAAAGGTTCCGAATAGTCCAAGGAAACCACACGGCCATCCGGGCACTTCACAATCTCTTTGGTAATATTAAATCCATGAAGCAACGGAAGAAAATTCAGAACAGTTTCTAACAACTCTCGCGCCGCTTCAAAGGCCATTGGGTCAAGCCGCGTGACGTCCTTTTTGCGATCTTTAATCAATCTTTCCCGCTCTGCCATTTGTAAAGCATAGGCGCTGTCGATGATGATTAGATTCTTCGGATCAAGCGGCGCCACCGCTGGCAATGACCTTTTGGGGTTCAACCTGTATGGCAAACTGTCTTGTAAAATCTCTGTCATGGTCAAAGAATTCTACTAAAGCGACCCTAAAGCAAGTCGTAAACGGACGAGAAGGTACTGTTTTATGGGTTAGCATCCTATCAAGCAAAGCCGGAGTAGCAAAATGAACAGCCACTATAGTGACAGGCGCAAGATTGATCCAACGAAAGGCAGCGTTTTAGGGGACAATACCCCAAATGATATGAACAGGGTTGAAATTGGGCCCACCCAACTTGCATTTGAAGAGTGGGAAAAAGCCAGCTTAATACTTCCAGACTTGCAAAAGATGCGCAAATACCGCTGGGAACGATTAACACAGCACATTGTCGACCGAGATTATGGCGGGCTTTTAATGTTTGATCCTCTTAATATCCGCTACGCAACTGACAGCACGAATATGCAGCTTTGGAATACCCACAATCCATTTAGAGCCGTATTGCTCTGCGCTGATGGATATATGGTGATTTGGGATTATAAAAATTCCCCATTTTTGTCGGAGTTTAACCCCTTGGTAAAAGAACAACGCTCGGGCGCAGACTTATTTTACTTTGATCGCGGTGACAAAGTAGATATCGCAGCAGATGTTTTCTCAAACGAAGTTCGTGAACTCATTGCAAGTCATGGGAATAATAACAAGCGCCTGGCCGTTGACAAAATTATGCTGCATGGACTTCGAGCTTTAGAATCGCAAGGCTTTGAAATTATGGAAGGCGAAGAGGTAACTGAAAAATCTCGTTCGATCAAAGGCGCCGATGAAATACTGGCAATGCGCTGCGCTTCTGAATCTTGTGAAAATGCAGTGCAAATTATGGAAAAAGTTGCCCGTTCTGGTGTGCCAAGTGGAAATATGAGTGAAGATGATATTTGGGCAGTCCTACATGCCGAAAACATCAAGCGCGGGGGCGAATGGATAGAAACGCGACTTTTGGCTTCCGGGCCGCGCACGAACCCTTGGTTTCAAGAATGTGGCCCGCGGATTGTACAAAACAACGAAATAGTCGCATTTGATACGGACTTAATCGGTTCCTATGGGATATGTGTAGATATTAGTCGAACATGGTGGATCGGCGATAAACCACCGCGGCCAGATATGATCTATGCGATGCAGCACGCGCACGAACATATCATGCGAAACATGGAAATGTTGCGGCCAGGCGTTCACATGCGTGACCTTACAATGAACACACATGTTTTGGATGAACAGTTTCAAAAAGGTAAATATGGCTGCTTGATGCATGGCGTTGGCTTATGTGATGAATGGCCATTAATTCCCTATCCAAATAAATTTGTTGAGGGCGCATATGATTATCATCTCAAAGAAGGGATGGTTTTATGTGTTGAGGCTCTGGTCAGTCCAGAGGGCGGTGATTTTTCCATCAAGCTAGAGGATCAAGTGTTAATCACAGCTAATGGATTTGAAAATCTTTCCAAATATCCATTTGATGCTCAACTTATGGGGCTAGGATAATCAGGTAGCTGACCTTTATCAGTAAGAGGTTCATTTAGTCAGAGTTTTGCACCGCTTTTGTAGCCTGTTAGCTTGTGGCTCAATGGCGGCGGTGCTATGACCGCCCTAACTTTTCACATTACTCACACAGGCTAAAAGCAAGATGATTCCACGTTATTCTCGCCCCGATATGGTTCAGATTTGGTCACCAGAAACAAAGTTTCGTATCTGGTACGAAATCGAAGCGCATGCCTGTGACGCGATGGCCGATTTGGGCGTAATACCAAAAGAAAATTCTGAAGCAGTTTGGAAAGCAAATGAGGTTGAGTTTGATGTTGCGAGGATTGACGAAATTGAAGCTGTCACAAAGCATGATGTTATCGCATTCCTGACGCATTTGGCAGAGCATATTGGCTCAGAAGAAGCGCGTTTTGTGCATCAGGGCATGACAAGCTCAGATGTGTTAGACACCTGTTTTAACGTGCAACTTGTTCGAGCCGCTGACATATTGATAGCAGATGTAGATACACTTCTGGCAGCGCTTAAAAGACGTGCATTTGAGCACAAAGATACTGTTCGTATTGGACGAAGTCATGGCATACATGCCGAACCAACCACACTCGGGCTTACCTTTGCGCGCTTCTACGCGGAAATGGATCGAAATAGGCAGCGATTGGTGGCTGCACGCAGTGAGATCGCGACCGGTGCCATTTCGGGCGCAGTTGGAACATTTGCCAATATTGATCCAAAAGTTGAAGATCATGTTTGTGCAAAACTGGGTCTTACACCTGAGCCCATCAGCACCCAGGTCATTCCTCGTGATCGTCATGCCGCGTTCTTTGCTGCTTTAGGCGTGGTTGCAAGTAGCCTTGAAAATATCGCGACTGAAATTCGTCATATGCAACGGACAGAAGTTCTCGAAGCAGAAGAGTTCTTTTCAAAAGGCCAAAAGGGCAGTTCGGCGATGCCCCACAAACGAAATCCCGTTTTAACCGAAAATTTAACAGGCTTGGCCAGATTAGTGCGCATGGCGGTTGTGCCGGCGCTTGAAAATGTTGCGCTTTGGCATGAACGCGATATTTCCCACAGCTCGGTTGAACGCAATATTGGACCCGATGCAACAATTACACTTGATTTTGCTCTGGCTCGGATGACCCAAGTCATCGAAAAACTTGTGGTTTATCCCGAAAATATGTTGAAGAATTTACATAAATTTAAAGGGCTGGTAATGAGCCAACGCGTCTTATTAGCTCTTACGCAATCGGGGTTAAGCCGCGAAGATTCTTATCGTCTTGTCCAGCGCAATGCGATGAAGGTTTGGGAACAGGATAAAGATTTCAAAACTGAACTATTAGGGGACATGGAAGTAACTGCTGCCTTAAGCGCCGAGGAAATCGAAGAAAAATTCGATCTTGGATATCATACAAAGCATGTAGATACTATTTTTTCTCGGGTCTTTGACTGAACCCACAAAGCTTGAAAAACAACATTAGGTTTAGGATTCTTTTCATAATTTGTTTACGCGGTGCGTATTTGTGCACTTTGGAACAACACAAATAATTGTACTATTTATCGAAAGAGCAAATTAAAAGACAAAGCTTCAGACTTCTTTCATCCTTGCGTGATTTCTATGACCAATTAGAACTCACAAAGGGAAAACAATGCCTGAGGAGCAGTACAATCAAAAGTTAGAAAACCTTCCGCCTGTAGGCTCGGCTTACCCACCAGTTATAGAAATTAACCATCGACAAAAAGCAGCAATTGTCGTGAGTTTATTGCTTCAAAATGGCGCCGATATGCCCTTATCTCAATTACCTGGTGACTTACAAACTGATTTGACGCACCAAATGGCGCAGCTTCGTCTAGTGGATCAAAAAACATTGAAAGCTGTTATTGATGAGTTCACGCGTGAACTCAATTCAATTGGGCTCAGTGCAAGTGGAGGGCTTGAACGCACATTAACTTTGTTAGAGGGAAAAATATCTAAATCGACCATAAACCAGCTTCGAAAAGATGCTGGTGTGCAACTTGTTGCAAATCCTTGGGCGCGTATAAAAGCTCTGAAAACATCAGACCTATTACCTTTTGTTCAAAATGAATCCGTTGAAGTATCAGCAGTGATTATGTCCAAGCTCGATGTACAAAAAGCAGCTGAGATTTTATCCCAGTTACCTGGTGATCAAGCCCGTAGCATCAGCTATGCCATATCAATGACCGACAATGTGACACCTGCAAGCATGGATCGCATCGGTCAAAGTCTAATTGCTCAAATGGATAATCAGCCAGAACGCGTTTTTGAAAAATCGCCTGCCGAAAGAATTGGCATGATTTTAACCGTGACCTCACAAAAAATAAGAGAGGAAGTTTTATCTGGGCTTGGAAAAACAAATCAAGCGTTTGCAGACATGGTTCGACAATCTGTATTTACATTTGACGACATATCCGAACGCTTATCGGCAAAAGACATCCCCCAAATCATTAGAAGTATTGACCATGAGGATTTGGTTAAAGGGCTTTCACATGCAAAAACCCAAAATTCATCTGATACTGTTGACTTTATTATTTCAAGCCTGCCCAAAAGATTAGGCGAAACTCTTTTAGAAGATATTGAAAGCCTAAGCGCAATCGCGCCAAAAGATGGTGAACAGGCAATAAATAGGCTTATTGGTTCTTTGCAATCAATGCTCGCAAAAGGCGAACTCTTTTTAAACTAAATTTGCCTGAAGTCGTTGCAAGGGGATATTTTTGAAAAACAGGTGTCATTTAAACTTAGTATATTCAACGCAGAATAGATGCCGCGACGACCTTACCCTGCCCGACCAACTGAACGATCACTGCAACATTCTGATCCGGTTTGGATAAAATGGTTTTATGCCAAGGCTCTTGAGCATCCCATTGACCAAGGTTTTTTACTTTCGTTACAATATTTGAGTAATTCATAACACGGCCCGAATTTTCACCTCTTTCGATTTTAACCCGTGCTTCTGGGATGAAATATATGGCAAGGATATCTGCCCTAAAGGCCTCAGCTGACTCTGCTGCATTAACTTTAACCTGAACTTGATCGCCCGCAGATTTAAACGCGATTTCAAAAAACTGTTTTCTTTGAAGAGACTTGGAAATTTCGCGCTTGAGTTTATTGGGTTTGGATCCAGCAATAGCTGTTTGTCCATTAATCATGAATTGTGGAGTGTAAACCGCTGTTTGGGATGCCAGACGGGCATATATCTTTTGCCTTTGGGAAAAACTGGGGTCCGCAAAACTGTCTTTCCAGCCAATATAATCCCAATAATCAACATGAAACGCTAACGCCACCACATTAGGATTGTTAGATAAACCCGTTAAAATTATATCTGCTGGGGGGCAAGAAGAGCATCCTTGTGACGTAAACAGCTCTACCAACACGGGGGCACGCTCATCAGCGAGTAGGTGGGACGCCCAAAATGCAATTATGAAACCAACAACAATTTTTTTAATTGTAAACAATAGAGATGCCCCAAAGTAATCTACGATACGCATGAGTTACGCTAATCTGCTGCAGATGACCAATCAATGATTTGCTACTTAGATCACAAAATTGTGCAACCAATTATACACCATTGCATACCATCAATTTCAAGCCCTTGAACATATCAGCTAGTTGCGTCAAAAGCGCACCAGCGAAACCCTTACACAAAATCCAAAGGGAGGCCAATATGCCCATCTCAGTCGGTAAAGACACTGCAAAAACCCGAAAAAATCTAACAGTCGATGGCGAAACAATCGCCTATTATTCAATCCCTGCAGCAACAGTTGCTGGACTTGGGGATTTTTCAAAATTGCCAGCCGCTTTAAAGGTGGTGTTGGAAAACATGCTTCGCTTCGAAGATGGCAAAACTGTCACGACAGATGACATTCGCGCATTTGCGGATTGGGGTGAAAAAGGTGGGAAAAATCCGCGTGAGATTGCCTACCGGCCGGCTCGGGTTCTGATGCAAGATTTCACTGGCGTTCCGGCGGTTGTTGATCTGGCGGCGATGCGAGATGGGATTGTGTCACTGGGCGGCGATGCGCAAAAAATCAACCCCCTTAATCCAGTGGATTTAGTCATCGATCACTCTGTTATGATTGATGCATTTGGAACCCCACGGGCCTTTCAGACCAATGTTGACCGCGAATACGAACGTAATATGGAGCGCTATACATTCCTTAAGTGGGGCCAAAACGCGTTTAATAACTTTCGCGTTGTGCCCCCAGGAACAGGAATATGCCATCAGGTTAATTTAGAATATCTAGCCCAAACCGTTTGGACCGATAAAGACCAATTTGGTGAAAATGTCGCCTACCCAGATACTCTGGTTGGAACCGACAGCCATACAACAATGGTTAATGGGATGGCGGTTCTGGGCTGGGGTGTTGGAGGTATTGAGGCAGAAGCTGCGATGCTTGGTCAACCGATTTCCATGCTTATCCCTGAGGTCATTGGCTTTGAATTGACCGGAGAAATGACCGAAGGCACCACGGGAACCGATCTTGTTTTAAAAGTGGTTGAAATGTTGCGCCAAAAAGGAGTTGTTGGAAAGTTTGTCGAGTTTTTTGGGGCAGGCTTGGATAATTTACCGTTAGCAGATCGCGCCACCATCGCAAATATGGCCCCCGAATATGGCGCCACATGTGGATTTTTCCCTATCGACAATGAAACTCTTCGCTACCTTCGCAACTCAGGGCGTGAGGAAAGCCGCATAAGTTTAGTTGAGGCATATGCAAAAGAAAACGGCTTTTGGCGGGATGAAGATTACGCGCCAGTCTATACGGATACATTACACCTGGACATGGGCACAATCGTACCCGCTATTTCCGGACCAAAGCGCCCACAGGACTATGTCGCGCTTGATATGGCCAAAGATGCTTTTCGCAATGAAATGCAAAATACCTTTGATAGGCCAATGGACAAAGAGGTTGCTGTTGAGGGCGAAGATTACACCCTAAGCTCTGGTAAAGTAGTCATTGCTTCGATCACATCTTGCACCAATACATCGAACCCCTATGTGATGATTGGTGCAGGTTTGGTGGCGCGAAAAGCAGCGGCTTTGGGGTTGACAAGAAAACCGTGGGTCAAGACCTCGCTTGCGCCCGGATCACAGGTTGTAAGCGCCTATCTTGAAGCTGCAGATTTACAAAAAGACCTTGATAAAATTGGATTTAATCTTGTCGGCTATGGGTGCACGACGTGCATAGGTAATTCGGGACCCATTCAAGCAGAGCTTAGCAAAGCTATCGCGGATGGCGATTTGGTCGCAACATCAGTGCTGTCTGGAAACCGCAATTTTGAAGGCAGAATATCGCCTGATGTCCGCGCCAACTACCTTGCCTCACCGCCTTTGGTGGTGGCTTATGCTTTGGCAGGAACCATGGATATAAATTTAACCACCGATCCACTGGGGCAGGATGCCCAAGGCAATGATGTCTATCTCAAGGACATTTGGCCGTCGAACCAAGAAATAGCAGAACTTGTTGAACAAACCGTTACCCGCGCGTCCTTTCAATCAAAATACGCAGACGTTTTTAAGGGTGACGAAAAATGGCAAGCGGTTGAAACCACTGATAGTCAAACCTACGACTGGCCTGCGACCTCCACATATGTTCAAAACCCACCTTATTTTCAAGGTATGGATAAAGAGCCAGGAACCATCAGCAACATCAAAAATGCGCGGGTGCTTGCCCTTCTTGGCGATATGATCACCACCGACCATATTAGTCCAGCAGGCTCGTTTAAAGACACTACACCCGCGGGCCAGTATTTGGTTGAACGGCAGGTTCCGGTGCGTGAATTTAACAGCTACGGCTCGCGTCGGGGCAACCACGAAGTCATGATGCGGGGCACCTTTGCAAATATTCGCATTAAAAATGAAATGCTGGAGGGCACAGAAGGCGGCTATACCAAAGGCCCTGACGGAACCCAAACTTCTATATTTGAAGCAGCAATGGACTATCAAGAAAATGGCATCCCTCTTGTGATCTTTGGCGGCGAGCAATACGGCGCCGGTTCTAGCCGTGATTGGGCTGCCAAAGGAACAGCTCTTTTAGGCGTTAAGGCTGTAATTTCAGAAAGTTTTGAACGCATTCACCGTTCGAATTTGGTCGGAATGGGCGTTATACCGTTTGAATTCACTAATGGTGAAAGCCGCAAAAGCCTTGGTTTAACAGGCGATGAATTGGTTAGCATCAACGGATTGGATAGTATCCAACCCCTGCAAGAAGTTTCCTGTGACATCACCAAGCCAGATGGTGAAGTTTTGTCCATTAAGTTGAAATGCCGGATAGATACTGCCATTGAAATCGAATATATCGAACACGGCGGCGTTCTGCATTACGTGCTCCGTAATCTGGCGAAAGCGTCCTAAGATTATCAGCAGTCATGTTATGGAAAAGCGGCCTTTTCAGGTCGCTTTTTTATTTTAAATTTACCTGTCGATGACTGTTTTACAAACCAAACCAAAATTAGTTTAGTTTTCTCTCAACGCGGCCTTTAAATTAGGTAAAAATCGATTTTCATAGTCTGCTCCAATCAATGGACCAGCAAATCGAAACACCACTTTTCCTGTGCGGTCTATTATGAACGTCTCGGGCGGTGCAGTTACGCCCCAATCGATCGCCGTCCTTCCCTTGGGATCAAAGGCAATTGAAATAAAGGGGTTTTCCGAAGACCGTAAATAGGCAGCTGCATCATCAGAATCATCTTTTAGATTGATCCCAATAATGGGCAAACCAGAGGCAGCCAATTCTAGGAGCTTGGGATGCTCTGCACGACACGGCGGGCACCAGCTAGCCCAAAAATTTACTAACGACACTTCGCCCAAACGAAGGTCTTCTGACGTAACTGCAGGGTATCCTGCCAGTGACATCTCAGTTATTTGAGGCGCTGGCGATCCAATTAAAGTCGAGCGCAACTCGTCCGATCCCGATCCTTTCATGCCTACGAAAAACAACAGAGCCAAAA
>TARA_B110000008_G_scaffold279797_1_pt1 | contig 9940 bp, 7 predicted proteins | sample TARA_B110000008 | Tara Oceans TARA_B110000008 (sample SAMEA4396496) | marine metagenome | biome: Westerlies Biome; feature: [DCM] deep chlorophyll maximum layer (ENVO:01000326); material: water (ENVO:00002006), including particulate matter (ENVO:01000060) such as... | depth 40 m
ATTGATTTTTTAAGAATGAATAATGTTTTTGTAACCCCTCATATTGGTGGCAGTAGCGAGGAAGCAATTTTAGCAATGGGTATGGCTGCAATAAAAAGCCTAAAAAATGCCAAGAATCCCTCAGATTTTTTAACTTCTAACTAAATAAAAAATGAATCAAATTAGATTTGGAATTGCTGGCTATGGCAAGATGGGGAAAATACGTGAAAAATCTATTTCATCTTCAGATGATTCGGTTGTTGTAGCAGTATATGATAATACAAATCATGAATATGAAAAAAATAGAAAAATACTTTCATGTGAATCTTTCGATAGTTTATTAGATTGTGATATTGATGCTGTTGTAGTATCAGCATATGCATCTGTAGCTTCAGACTACGTAATAAGGTCTCTTAATGCCGGAAAACATGTTTTTTGTGAAAAGCCTCCTTCAATGAATGTAAAACAAATGCTTGAAGTTATCAAAGTTGAAAAAAAATCACAAAAGGTTTTAAAGTATGGTTTTAATCATAGGTTTCATTATTCTGTAATGGAGGCAAAAAAAATTATTAATAGTGGAGCTTTAGGTAATCTCATATGGATGCGAGGTGTTTACGGTAAAGCAGGAAGTATTGATTTTCATCAAAATTGGAGAAATTATAAAAAATTTTCAGGTGGTGGTATTCTTCTAGATCAAGGTATACATATGCTTGATCTCTTTAGATATTTAGCTGATGATGAGTTTGAATGCCTCAGCTCATTTCTCACTACTTCTTTCTGGGATATTGAGTGTGAAGATAATGCTTTTTTAACTTTAAAATCTAAAAGAAATATACTTGCTACTCTTCACTCATCTGCAACACAATGGAGGCATAAATTTCTTTTAGAAATGGCTTTTGAAGAGGGATATTTAAATCTAGATGGAATTCTATCTGAAACTAGAAGTTATGCTCCAGAAAAATTAATTTTGGGTAAGAGAGAATTTGAAGATGTTACTTTTGCCATGGGAAAACCTAAAGAGTCAATTACTTACTATGAAAATGATAGATCTTGGGATTTTGAATTAAGTGAATTTATTGATGCTATTAGAGGAATCTCCCCTGTACAAAATGGAACAAGTCAAGATGCGCTAGAGATTATGAAAATTACTGATAATGTTTATAAAAATTAAATATTGCTCGAGTTGGGAATGAATTACTATTTTATTTAGTTGGAGGATTTAAGTTTGAAAATTGTAGGAATGATACCTGCCAGAATAGGCAGTAAGAGAGTAAAGAAAAAGAATTTAAGGTTAATTGATGGTCTTCCATTAATCCAATATATCATTAATTCAGCTAAAGAGTCTACTTATCTTGATGAGATCTATTTAAATTCTGAATCAACTGAATTTAGAGAAATTGCTATAAAATCTGGAATTAAATTTTATCAAAGGCCAGAGTATTTGTCTTCAGATGCAGCAACCAATGATGATTTTGCTAAAGATTTTATAGATAATATTGAATGTGATATTCTAGTGCAATTATTATCTACATCTCCATTTATTACCTCATCTGAAATTGATGCTTTTATCAAGGCAATGATTGATGGCAATTTTGAAACAATGATTTCCCTTTCTAATGTGAGAATTGAATGTATTTTCAAAGGTGAGTCTATAAACTTTAATCAAAAAGCACAAACTCCTCCTTCACAGCAACTTGAGCCAATAAAGTCATACGCATGTTCTTTGATGGCATGGCAGGTAGATAGATTTAATGAAAATATTGGCAAATATAGTGCCGCTTATCATGGCGGTGATGGCAGTATTGGTTATTTTGATTTGAAAGGCTACTCTACTTTAGATATTGATATTGAAGAAGATTTTTTACTAGCTGAGGCAATATTTGCTTCGCTTAAAAATAAAAATTATAAAGCCCAGTATTATTCTTCAAAAAAAAATGAAAGAAGTGAAGTTGATGTTCCCTCTATTCTCGTAAAAGATGGTGTTGAAATTAACGATCTATTCGATGTTAATAATGAAATAGTACCCTTCTCGAGTATTTTAAATTCAATGCCTAAAGATAAATCTTGGAGTAAAAGAGTCATTGATACTGAAAGTAATTCCATGACTGTTATTTGTCAAATGCCCGGTGAGGGAAACAGAAGGCATCACCATCCTGACTGGAATGAATGGTGGTATATATTAGAAGGCGAATGGGATTGGGATATAGAGGGAAATATAAAAAAAGTTATTAAGGGCGATATCGTTTTTATGGAAAAAAATCGAAAGCATAAAATTACAGCATCAGGTTCTTCTAGAGCAATAAGAATGGCAGTAAGTCGAGCTGACGTAGCTCATGTTTATGAGTCTGATTAATATTGAAGTCATAAAAGAATTTAGTAATGAATAAAAGCGTATTTGATATTACTATAGACTTTGAAAAAAGTTATGGATCATATTTGCATGATGCTAAATCCAATCATACCTTCCTTGATCTTTTTTCAATGTTTTCATCCCTGGCTCTTGGCTACAATCATCCAATCTTTGACTTAAGCTTTGATCAAAAAATAAAGCCAATTACTCGTCTTAAAATGTGTAATAACTTATTTCAATCAGATGTATTAGAGAGCTTTAGGAAAAAATTTCAAGGTGTAAGTTTTCACAATAATATGCATTTTTGCTCAACAGGAGCTTTAGCAGTTGAATCTGCAATTAAATGTGGCTTTGAATACCAAAAAAAACCAAATTCTATCGTACTTGGTATAAAAAATAGTTTTCATGGGATTAATAGTTGGGGCTTTGTAACCGATTCTGAAATCAGCTCAGTAAAAAATAGGGTGATACACTATCCAAGAAATAATTGGGAGCTATATTCAATCGAGGAATTAATAGAAAAATTAGAAAAGAAACCTCAAAATGTCTCTTCAGTCATCATAGAGCCTATACAGTGCACTGCAGGCGATATTTATCTAGATGTTAAATTGCTAAGAAGAATTCAAGAATTATGTAATTTGAATGAAATTTGTTTCATCGTAGACGAAGTGCAAACTGGATTTGGGGTTACGGGAGAAATGTGGTACTCAAAAAAAATTGGATTAAATCCTGATATTATTGTTTTTGGTAAAAAATCTCAAATAAGTGGCATTATGACAAATAATAAATATGCCGAAGCAATTAATAGTCAACATAGAAAACTGGAGGTGACATTTGATGGTGATTTAATTGATGCTTTTCGATCTGAATATGTTCTTAATGCAATCAATAAATATTCATTATTAGAAAGCGTTAAAGATAAATCAATAATTATTAGAGATGAATTGTCTCATTTGTTTGAAAATTTTAGAAATGAAGGTTATCTAATAGCATTTGATTTTAACGGATCCCAACAAAGAGATAATTTTGTAAAAAATGCATATTCTAACGATCTTCTAGTAAACCCAACTAATGAAAAATCAATAAGAATGAGACCAAACCTTGCTTTTTCAGATGATGAACTTGAGGATATGCTTTTAAGGCTAAAGAAATCTAGAAATTAAAATTATATTTTGAAAAAACAAGTCATATATTTTGAAAATTTATCATTTCAAAGTCTTTTAATTTGGATAATAAAAAATTCAAGTCGTAAAGATATATTTTTAAAAACAAAAATATATTATTTTGATATAAATTATTTGTCCAAAAAAATTCTGATTCCTTTCCTAAAGATAATTAGTATCGAAGTTGAGTGTCTAGATTTTATTATGATGGATGTTAAAGACGAAAATGGAGAGTTAGTTCGATTAAGAATGTCTCGTTTAGATTTATTTGAATTACAACAAAAAATTATAAATAGTTCAATTTTTAAATCAATATTTCATGAAACATATCGGCAGGATTCTTTAATTGAATATATTAAAAAAGGAATTATAGATGGTGGTATAACTAATAATAAATCAGTAAGTAGAATAGTTTATTTAATTTTAGTTATAGATTGGTTTAATAAAAGAAATAAATATGAAAGCGCTAGATTTGTAATTAATAGTAGAGCTTGGGTTGAAATTTACCATGAATTTTCAATCAAAAAAAACATAGAGCTTATTCCAACAAATACTTTATCGATCCGTTATTTTCGATTAAGGTTATACAATCAAATTTGTAATTTCCCTAAGATTTACAATATTCTGAAAATTTTAAAAGAACAAAATTTTAAAAACTTTTCAAAACCCAAACCTCCTAATTTTTCAACTTTGTATTTAGAGGGAAGAGGTGATATTAGTATTAAGAATAATGGATATCATTCAGATTTTTTTTGGGCCTTAAACTCAAATTTCCCTAAAGAAAGGATAGTTTACAAATATGTTTCTAATGATGAAAAAGAATACTTGGAAAAAAATAATATTTTTTCTGTGCCTGAATCAAATTTGATGGTTAATTTAGATAATATAAATTATATTAAACCAATTATTAATTCCAGCAGTAAATACAAAAAAGAAAAATTAGAGATACAATCTTTGCTCTCTTCATATGATATGTCACGTTTGTATTGGAGTAATTTTTTTAACATAAATAATGTAAAAATTTTTTTTACTTGGTATAAGTATAGCAATTCTCATATTGCGACAAATGATGCTATTAGAAGCATTGGTGGAATATCTGTTTTATGGCAAATGGCATTTGATGGCTTTCCAGTGATTTCTAGTAGTTCTTTTTTTGATATTTCTTTTTGTAATTCTAGACAAAGCTATGAAATTGATAATAAATTAGATTCTCAGGTCAAATATACCGTTATTACTGGTTATGCAAAAGATTATGCACCTAGATTACTAAAAGATAAGGCAAAAAAAATAAAAAAACAGTTGTATGAAAAAGGTGTTAAAAAAATTATTTTTGCAATAGATGAAACTTCATCAGATGATTCTCGTTGGCATACTGGACATGAACTTCAACAAGAAAATTATCTGTATTTATTGGAAAAAATTATTGAAACTCCTTGGTTAGGTGTAATTTTTAAGCCAAAAGTTGCTTTTTCTTTAAGAAAAAGACTTGGACCAGTTGCAGATTTATTAGTTAAGGCAGAAAAAACTGGAAGATGTATAGTTTATGAGCAGACTGGAAGGCGACATAATGTTATTCCACCTATTCTAGCTGGATTAAGTGCTGATATATGCATTCATGGCCATCTTTCTTCTGGTACAGCAGCTTTGGAGTGTGCAATTGAAGGGCTACCCACTTTATTAATTGATAGAGAGGGCGCTCCATTTTCAAAACTATATGACTTGCCTAAAAATAAGGTTATTTTCAAAGATTGGCAAAGTGCAATTGATAAAGTAATGGAACATTTTGGTTCTAAAAATGGAATACCAGGTTTTGGAGATTGGTCCCAAGTAATTGATGAAATGGATCCGTTCAGAGATGGTAAAGCTGCCTACAGAATAGGAACTTATATGAGCTGGCTTATTGAAGGATATAACCAGGGTTTAGATCGAGAAGTTATAATGTTAAATGCTGCAGAAAAATACCAAAAAATTTGGGGTGAAGATAAAGTTATATATTCCTAGATATTGTGATTTTTTTATTTAGAGTAATAATTGAATAAAGGAGTAGAAATTTTGAGATCGTTATTAAAAAAAATTGATATTATTTTCAACGGTTATCTCTCCGCCATCGTATATCTTGTAAGAGATGTTTTATTTAATCGTCATGGCTGTGATAATATTTCACTAAAAGTTTTCTTGGATCCTGATACTTACTGGCTTTATAAGAATAAAGGTGAAAGGATGGATGCAAATAATTGTCTATGCGGGCTTGAATCAAGAAGATTATTTCATAAAGACAGATATAGTTTTGCCGCCTCTAAATTGATAGATTTAGGCTGTAATGAGGGTTTAATCATTGACTCCGCCTGTGGAACTGGATATGGGACTAGACTACTTTCAGATTCTATAGGAGCGAAAGTATCTGGTTTAGATATTGATCCAAGGGCAGTTGTATATGCTAAAAATAAATATATTTCTGATAATACTTCATTTAACGTAGGTGATTTATTGGATAAAAACTTATTTGAAAATTCATCTGTTGATTATTTTGTTTCTTTCGAAACTATTGAACACGTTCCTGATCCAATTCAAATTTTAGAAAATATCAGTGAATGGTTAAAATCTAATGGTGTTTTAATTATTTCAACCCCAAATAATTGGGGCCTAACACCTTTTCACTTTTTTGACTATGATTATGACTCTTTTATAGAGCACTTGTCTATGTTTTTTAGGGTGGAAAGTATGTATTCTCAAAATAGTGGTGCAATGGACTTTCCAACAAATCATGGGATGCCTAGACAAATAGTAGAATCTGAAAAAAGTAATATTGAAACCGCTGAAATATTAATTGCTATCTGTAGGAAAATTTAGATAAATTCCGAACTATGAAGGTTTTAAAGTATTGCATTTACATAGTTTTTTCATCTTTTATTTTTATTTTATAAAATGTCAATAGAACCTAAAACAAGACTAGTTATTATTGACAGCACTATTGAATCAATTCAATTTCATAAAAATGATATTAAAGTATATTTGTCTGAATCAGTGGATGGTACATCCATATCTGACTTAATTGTAGAATCAAAAAAAATACTTATTAGAGAATATGTAGAGATGACTTATTCTTTAGGCTTTAAAAATTCTGATGGAATAAGTATTCATAAAAATCTATTAATTAGATCTAATTTCTCTTTTTGGTGGATGACACTTCTTGCTGAAAAAAATCCCATTAGGTCTTCTTCAATATATAAAATTTTTCAATTTAGGATAATCGAGAAATTATTTAAAGAAAAAAATTGCACTGATCTAGTCTTATACAGTAGTGATCATAAATTACATAAATTGCTACATTGCTGGTCAAAGCAATCAGGTTTTAAGTATCAAAAAATACCTACAAAGTCTAATAATTCAATAAATATTTATGATTTATATAAGTATTTACCCAACTTTCTTAAAGCTTCAAGATTGTTAATTCGATATATACTTAATAAAAGAGATTTTATGGGTAATATAAATAAAAGAAAAATTCAGAGTCTGGGTGTTTCTGAGCATACTGAAAGATTTATTTTTTGTCCATTTCCAGGATTTAATGAAGAAAAGGCTTCTAATGGTATTTTTCAGTCTAATTTTTGGGGCGATGTTCAACCAATACTAGAAACTGATGTAAAAGTTAATTTTATTTTTATGTTTACTCCTGGAGTTAATTGCAAAAATGCTCAAGATGCATTAAAAATTCGTGATATTTTCAAAAATTCAAGTAGCAGGCATAATTTTTATTTTTTAGAAGAATGGTTAAGTTTTCGAGTTGTGTTAAAAATCATTTATGACTACTTTTTTTTGTATAAAAAGTCTTTTAATAATAAAGCAATTAAAAATAATTCTTTTTTGGCCGGTTCAAAAAATTCATATTGGAGTTTATTTAAGGAAGAATGGCTTTCTTCAACCAGGGGAGTGGTGGCTATAGATGGATGTATTCGCTTAAGACTTTTTGAGGAATGCCTAAGATCATTCAAGAGTTCAATTGACGGTTTTTATCTTATTGAAAATCAACCATGGGAAAGAGCCTTAAACTATTCATGGAAAAATAATTTTAAGTCGCCACTATTTGGTGTCCAGAACAATCCATTTCGGCCATTCGATTTAAGATTTTATGAAGATAAACGAGTTTATAGAAAAAACTGTTCTTCGCCTCTCCCTCTTCCAACTCTTATGCTAACTAATGGAGATTATTCTTCTAATTGTATTTCAGAATTTGGATACCCTTCAAATATGATTAAAACTTTGGAAGCGTACAAATACTCATATTTGTCGAAAAAGTCAAAATCATCTAAGAATTTTGACGAAAATAACAAAGAAAAAAATTTACTTGTGATCTTGGATGGATTGCATTTTTTTGCGAAAAAACAGCTTAAGTTGTTAGGTTCAGCATTAAATTCAGAGGATTCAGATAATTTTGATAATATAATTATTAAACCCCATCCTTTTTCGGATGTGACAAGCACTCTTGAAAAATATCTTTCTAATATAAACTATGAATTAACTAATATTCCTCTTGAGTTTTTATGGAAAAAGGCTAATATTGTTTATGTAAGTAATATGACTTCTGCTGGAATTGAGTCACTTATTAATGGACTTCCTACAATTATTTTTGTAGATAAAGCTTCTATTAATCTCAGCCCTGCTATAGATTTTAAGGGTGCTATGTTTGTCTCTTCAGGAGAAGTTTTTAATCATTATGTTAAAAATCCTACTTTTCCTATTAAGACTAACGAATATCTCTTACTGGATCAGAGTTTAAAAAGATGGAAAGATTTTGTTTTGAGCAAAACTGTCAAAAATTATTCACTAAACTAAGCTAAATGATGCTCTATTTATAATAATCCATTTACAGAATAATGAAAAACGACTTAACTTCAATAATTATTAATACCCGTAATGGCCATGAAACCATTAATCGTGCTATCAGATCAGCTTTAAATCAAAGCTTCACTAATACAGAAATTATCGTTTATGACAACGGATCAAGTCCACCTATTAAGGGCATAGTAGAATTTAATGAGCCTAAGTTAAAGTTTTTAAGATCTGAGGAGAGTTTAGACTTAGGAGAAGCAAGAAATAATGCATTTATAGCTTCGTCTGGAAGTTATATAGTCTTTTTAGATGATGATGATATTATGCTGCCAGCTAAGATTAAACTTTGTATTGAAGCACTTCAAAGGGAGAAAGATGTTGGAATGGTTTATTCCGATGTTTATGTATTTTATGAAAAATATAAAAAAAGTTACTTGGAGTACAGTCGAAAAATGCCTGAGGGCGATTTATTTGAATTACTAATTAAAGGCAATTTTATTTTGTGGCAATCAACTTTTTTTAAAAGAGAGGCTCTTACTTATAGCAAAAAACCATTTCCATCTAAATTTAATAATATCACTGATTTTTCTTTGTATTTAAAAATAGCAAAAAATTGGAAAATCCATTACATTAACTTTCCACTTTCAATTTATGTAATTCATGGAGGTAATTACTCAATTAATAATAACAAAGCTTCTCAAGAGTTAATTATGCTCTCAAATGAAGCTTATTTTAATAATGAGGAAAAGTCTCAATTAAGGAATTATGCAAATACTAAAAAGATATCAAAGCTATTAGAATCTAAAAGTCGTAAAAAATTACTTTCTCAAATAATACTTTTAAAGTCTACAAAAACTAAGTTTAGATTATTAGTAGGTTTTTTCTTGTCATATATAATTGACATTAATAATATCAGATTGATTCTATTGAAAATGAAAAAAAATAGGTATTCTGAAATATCAAATATAATTGAATTATGTCAACCGAGGCAAGATTGAATAATTCTAAATTTTTTCTAAAGGGATAAATTAAATATGTCACTTCAAATTTTTCGTGGTGCTAAAGTTATAGTTACTGGACATACAGGCTTTAAAGGATCATGGCTTAGTCTTTGGCTAGATCTTGTTGGTGCAAAGGTTACTGGTATATCAATAGATGAAGTTTCAATTCCTTCTCATTTTAGCGCTGTAACTTTATCTAACTATATTGAAGATATTAGGGTTGATATCAGGGATGTTGAGGCTCTTAAATCAGTTTTTAATTCTATTAAGCCTGACTTTGTTTTTCATCTTGCAGCCCAATCCTTAGTAAAAAAATCTTATGGCCAAACAATTGATACTTGGCATACTAATACTTTTGGTACTATTAATATCTTAGAAGCATTAAGGGGAATTAAAAATAATTGTGTTGCGGTAATGATTACAAGTGATAAGTGTTATGATAATGTCGAGTGGACATGGGGATATCGTGAAACTGATAAATTGGGTGGTCCTGATCCTTATAGTGCATCAAAAGGTGCGGCAGAATTAGCAATTAACTCGTATGTAAAATCGTTTTTTCCTAAGGGTGGCAAAATTAGAATTGGAGTTGGAAGAGCTGGAAATGTTATTGGAGGCGG
>TARA_B110000008_G_scaffold66617_1_pt1 | contig 9922 bp, 11 predicted proteins | sample TARA_B110000008 | Tara Oceans TARA_B110000008 (sample SAMEA4396496) | marine metagenome | biome: Westerlies Biome; feature: [DCM] deep chlorophyll maximum layer (ENVO:01000326); material: water (ENVO:00002006), including particulate matter (ENVO:01000060) such as... | depth 40 m
ACACAAGGAGCATACAAAACAAGAAACGAAATTTCAATAATTAAATTTTATTGTGCTAATGTTCTTCAAAAAGTTGTAGACTGTGCAATTCAAGTACATGGAGCAAAAGGAGTTACTGATGATACAATTTTAGCTTCCTATTACAGGCACGAAAGAGCTGCTAGAATATATGATGGGGCTGATGAAGTTCATAAGAGTAGATTAGCAAGACAAATTCTAAAAGAATATACTGCTTAACAAAATTAATTAGAAACTGTGTATAAAGAAGATAAAGCTGGGGATGTTCGAAAAGATGAGTTAATTAACTTAGAATCTTTACAAGATTATTTAATTCAAAAACTAAATATTTCTTCAAACCTTGAGCTACTTCAATATCCTTCAGGATACTCCAATCTCACTTATTTAATAAAAACTGGAGATAAAGAAATGGTTTTAAGACGACCTCCTCATGGCGCTAATATAAAGTCAGGTCATGACATGAGTCGAGAGTTTAAAATACTTTCTGCATTAAAAGGTCACTTTAGTAAGGCTCCTCTTCCACTTATTTTTTGTGAAGATAAGACTATAATTGGTGATGAATTTTATATTATGGAAAAAGTAAATGGCACTATTTTTAGGGGATCACAGCTGAAATCTGAATGGCCTAAATCCAATATTATGCCAAGCTTAGTTGAATCATTTATCAAAACTTTTTCTGAGATACATTCACTAGATTTAAAACAAATTGGACTTCAAGATTTTGGAAGGCCCCAAGGATACGTCGTTCGACAAGTCAAAGGTTGGATTAAACGCTACAATAATGCAAAAACTGATGAATTTAATGGAATAAATAAAACTATAGATTGGTTGTCAGAAAATATTCCTGATAATTTGGAATCGTGTCTTATTCATAATGACTTTAAATTTGACAATTTAATTTTTAAAATTGATAAAAAAGTTTGTGTTAGTGCTGTTTTAGATTGGGAAATGGCGACACTAGGAGATCCTTTGATGGACTTAGGAACAAGTCTTGGTTATTGGATTCATGAGACAGATCCTGAGATGATTCAAAAACTAAATTTAAATATTACTCATCTTAATGGAACTCCTTCAAGAGAGGAGATAGTTCACCTTTATGGAGAAAGCTCCGGACGATCAGTACAAAATATTCTTTTTTATTTTGTTTTTGGATTGTTTAAAATTGCAGGAATTGTTCAACAAATTTATTCTCGTTATCAAAAGGGATATACCAAAGATTCTAGGTTTAAAGACCTTAATAAAGGAGTAGAATTGTTGGGCACTATGGCTTTTCAAGCCATTCAGAAAAGAAAAATTGATTACTTATTTTAAAATTATATATTTAAACATGGAAACAACTGTAAAGATAGATTTAGGAAATTTTCGTTTGGAAACTAGAGTTTGGTTAGAAGAGAATTGTCCGATTAGTATGAGGCAGCCACCAAAAAACACAAATGACATGTACTGGGGTGGAAGAAATGCTAAATTTAATAATGAAGACCAAAAAAAATGGTTTGAAAAAATGCTTGAAAAAAGATGGATAGTTCCTTATTGGGAAAAGAAATATGGGGGAGGAGGTTTAAGTCCCGAAGAGAATAATATCCTAACTCAAGAAATGGCAAGACTAGGTTGTAGAAAACCTTTATTTAGTTTTGGTATAGCAATGTTGGGACCTGCACTTTTGAAGTTTGCCTCTGAAGAACAAAAACTTAAATATCTTCCCCAAATAGTAGAGGGTAAGATTTGGTGGTGTCAAGGTTATAGCGAACCTGGAGCAGGTAGTGATTTAGCTGGTCTTCAAATGAAAGCTGAAGATAAAGGAGATTATTTTTTAATAAATGGCTCTAAAGTCTGGACAAGTTATGCAGATAATGCTGACTGGATTTTCTGTTTGGTGAGAACAGATACTGATGTGCCTAAGCACAACGGAATTAGTTTTATTTTGATTGACATGTTAACTCAAGGAGTAAGCGTTAGACCCATTAAATTAATAAGTGGAAAATCTCCTTTTTGTGAAACATTTTTTGATAATGTCAAAGTTCCAAAATCTAACCTTGTAGGAACTCTAAATGATGGTTGGACAATCGCTAAGTATTTATTAACTCATGAAAGACAAATGATCGGTGGAGTTGGAGAAACAGATATTAAAAAAGAAATAAGTGAAATTGCAAAAGATAAACTTGACTTAGATTCAGGTCAATTAAATGACAGTTTACTCAGAGCTCAAATTGCAAAATTTGAAATGGATGAGAATATTTTTGAATTAACAATACAAAGAATAGTTGAGGAGGATAAATTTGGAAAACAGGCTGCTGCATTGTCATCTTTCTTTAAATATTATGGAACAGAATTAAATGTAAAACGAGAAGAGCTATTGATTCAAATTGGAGGCAATGACGCTTTGCTTTGGGTTCCAAACGAAGAGAATGATGCTGATGTTGCGAGAAAATTTTGTCGTTCCAAAGGAAACACAATAGAAGGAGGAACTTCAGAGATTCAGCTTAATATTATTGCTAAACGAGTACTTAATCTTCCATCTTAAATAAAATATTATGCCATTAATCTTGACAGAAGAGCAAAAGATGCTTAAAGAAGCAGCAAATGAGTTTTTGCAGACTAATTCCCCTTTAGAAAGCTTTAGAAAGCTTAGAGATGATAATTATAAATCATTTGATCCAAAAGTATGGGAAGGGTTTATTGAGATGGGCTGGACTGCATTAACTATTCCAGAAAACTATGGTGGATTAGATTTTGGATATACAGGCCTTGGTCAAATACTCGAAGAAACAGGTAAAACTTTGACTAAGTCTCCATTGATATCATCAATTTTACTTTCAGCTACTGCAATTAGACTGTCAGACAATGAAAACCTTAAGTCTAAGTGGCTACCTGATTTGATGAATGGAAAAACTCTCATGAGCTTAGCTCTTGATGAAAAATCATTTTTTGATCCAAATTCAATTAAATCAACTGCCGTTCTATCTGATGAAAATTTCATTATTAATGGAGAAAAACAGATGGTAATAGATGCCTGTAATTCTGATTTTATAATTGTTATTGCTAATTTATATGAATCAATTAGTCTTTTTCTTGTCGACGCTAAATCAAAAGGAGTTAAAATAAAAACTGACATCTTAATGGATGCTGGAAGCTATTCGAATATCTCTTTTAAAAACGTAAGTATTCCTGCTAAAAACCAACTTGACATTGATATAGAAGGTGAATCCATCCTCAAGTCTGTCCTTGAAATTGGAGCAATAGGGCTTTCATGTGAAATGTTAGGAAGTGTTCAAGCTGCATTCAATCAGACAATGGAGTACATTAAAGAAAGGCAACAATTTGGAACTAAAATTGGATCATATCAAGGTCTACAGCATAGGGCTGCCAAACTTTTTTGTGAGATTGAGCTTTGTAAGTCTATAATATTAAAAGCATTACAATCAATAGATGATCAAGATGAGAACCTTTCAAAATATGCTCATTTAGCTAAAGCTAAATTAGGAGAAGTTTTAAAATTAACTTCAAATGAAGCAATTCAAATGCATGGAGGAATTGGAGTTACAGATGATGTTAATATTGGCTTTTATTTGAAAAGAGCAAGGGTTATTCAACGTCTTTTGGGTGATACAAATTACCACTTAGAGTGCTTAGCAAATCAAAAAGGATACTGATTTTAAATTAATTTTTAAAACTTTCAAAAAACTAGTTTTATTTTGGTAAATAACAATTTAAATTTTGCTAATCATCCGTATATTTGCAAACAAATTTATATTAGTTTGAATAACATCAATTTATCGATTATTTATGGCAATTAGCACTGGAAAAGTTTCACAAATTATCGGCCCCGTTGTCGATGTAGAGTTTTCGGGAGAAAATAACACACTTCCTAAAATATATGATTCATTAGAAATCAAAAATAATGATGGAAGTATTTTAGTTTTAGAAGTCCAATCTCACATTGGACAAGACACTGTAAGAACAGTGTCGATGGATTCTACTGATGGTCTTAGTAGAGGAACTGATGTTGTTGCAACCGATAATCCAATTCAAATGCCTGTAGGAGAAGATATATATGGGAGATTATTCAATGTAATTGGTGATGCAATTGACGGCTTAGGAGACCTTCCTAAAAAAGGAGAAAATGGACTTCCTATTCACCGTGACGCTCCAGCTTTTGATGAATTATCAACTTCAACGGAGGTCCTTTTTACGGGGATTAAGGTTATTGATTTGATTGAACCTTACGCAAAGGGTGGGAAAATTGGTTTATTTGGTGGAGCTGGTGTTGGAAAAACAGTTTTAATTCAAGAATTAATCAATAATATAGCTAAGGGTCATGGAGGACTATCAGTATTTGCTGGAGTAGGTGAAAGAACAAGAGAGGGCAATGATCTACTTAGAGAGATGCTAGAATCAGGAATTATTAAGTATGGAGATGATTTTATGCATTCAATGGAAGAAGGTGGATGGGATCTTAAAAAAGTTGATAAATCTGCAATGAAAGAATCTAAAGCAACATTTGTTTTTGGACAGATGAATGAACCTCCAGGGGCTAGAGCTAGAGTTGCTTTATCAGGACTTACGATTGCAGAATATTTTAGAGATGGTGCAGGTGATGGAAAAGGCAAAGATGTTTTATTTTTTGTTGATAATATTTTTAGATTCACACAGGCAGGTTCGGAAGTATCAGCTTTATTAGGACGAATGCCGTCTGCCGTGGGATACCAACCTACATTAGCCACTGAAATGGGAGCAATGCAGGAGCGAATCACATCTACAAATAAAGGATCTATTACGTCAGTTCAGGCTGTATACGTTCCTGCAGATGATTTGACCGATCCAGCTCCGGCAACAACCTTTGCTCACTTAGATGCAACAACAGTACTTTCAAGAAAAATTTCTGAATTAGGTATTTATCCAGCCGTTGATCCTCTTGACTCCACATCTAGAATACTTACAGCAGACATCCTCGGTGATGAACATTATGATTGCGCACAACGAGTAAAAGAATTACTTCAACGTTATAAAGAACTTCAAGATATAATAGCAATTCTAGGAATGGAAGAGCTATCAGAAGAGGATAAATTAGCAGTTGGAAGAGCCAGAAGAGTTCAACGTTTTCTTTCACAACCATTTCATGTCGCAGAACAATTTACTGGAATACCAGGAGTTCTAGTTGACATTAAAGAGACCATTAAAGGATTTAACATGATAATGGACGGAGAGTTAGACCATCTTCCAGAAGCAGCCTTTAACCTCAAAGGATCAATTGAAGATGCGATCGAAGCTGGTGATAAAATGTTATCTGAATCATAATGTACTTAGAAATTATTTCTCCCGAAGCTGTTCTTTTTAGAGGTGAAGTTACTTCGGTATCCGTTCCTGGTTTAAATGGATATTTCCAAATGTTGGATAATCACGCTCCTATAGTTTCAAGTCTTAAAAAGGGGACTGTAACAATTGAAGGAAGTATCGAAATAAGTGATCAATTCAAAAGTAAATTTGAAAATATAGCAGGTAAAACTATTTTGAAAATTGAATCTGGTACTATCGAAATGAGTAAAAATAAACTTATTTTATTATCAGATTAGACTACTTTTAAAAAGTCTAATTATTTTTATCAATGATACGTAATTGATCGAAGATTAATTCTTCTTCCCAACCCCTGTACTTAAGGGCTGAAATAAATTTTCTTTTCCTTGTTGAAGTTTCATTTCCATTTGTTGATTCCCATATTTTTTCACTTAACTTTAAAAATGTTTTGATATATTCCTCTTCATCAATCTCTTTAACAGCACTTTTAATGTTGTAATTACTAACCTGATGGTTATACTTCAATTGAAAAGTAATTCTTTTTTTACCCCATTTTTTAATTCTAAACTTACCTCTTGCAAAGCTTTTTGCAAATCGACTCTCATTTAGATAGTTATTTTGAATTAAATCACTAATAATTTGATCAATACCACTTGGAATGATATTAATGGTTTTAAGCTTATCGATAACATCCTTATGAGATCTATCTTGATAGGCACAATAATTTTCTAATAATTTTTGCGCTTCATTAATTGAGTATGATTTTTTTTTCACAGCCTAAAGTTACTTTAAAAAAAAACCACTGTAAACTTTACGCTTACAGTGGTCTTAAAATCATGATCGAAGTGTTTTTTGGTCTTTATTCATAAAACGAAACTTCAAGTAGAGAAATGCATCTCTAGGTACAATTCGCACCCATTTTTTATATTCAAAATACCATTTGAGCTGGATGGATGGAAATCCTTCTTTCAAATAGGACGCAATAAACGGATGAACATGCAAAAAAACATTTTCATTCTTATATTGCTTGTGCTTAACAACTTTGTTAAGTTCTGTGTTGATTTTATCAATTAAAACAATCGGAGCTTCAACTTCACCATTTGTGTTTGGATTAGCTTCTTTGGTTTTAATTTTCATTTCTGGTCGCACTCTTTGACGAGTAATTTGAATAAGACCAAATCGACTAGGCGGTAAAATTTTATGCTTAGTCCTGTCTTGACTCATTTCTTGTCTTAAATGCTCAAATAACTTTTTTCGATTTTCAGTAGAAGACATATCTATAAAGTCTACAACTATAATTCCTCCCATATCTCGAAGCCTTAATTGACGTGCAATTTCAGAGGCGGCTATAATATTAACTTCAAGGGCAGTATTTTCTTGGCCTCTAGACTTATTAGAGCGATTTCCACTGTTCACGTCAATTACGTGAAGAGCTTCAGTATGTTCAATAACAAGATAGGCACCTCTTTGCATAGATACTGTTTCTCCAAAAGCAGTTTTGATTTGCCTTTCAACTCCATATTTTTCAAAAATGGGAGTTGTTTCAGTATACATTTTCACTATGTCTTTTTTCTTAGGAGCAATACTTTGAACGTAGTCTTTTACCTCATTGTATATTTCTGGTTCATCTATGTGAATTCCAGTGAAACTATCATCAAAAATATCACGAAGAATAGAAGAAGAGCGATTGATTTCACTGAGCACTTTTGTTGGATATTTATCTATTTTTTGCAATTTGTTGCAAAGATTTTTCCAACGATAAAGTAACTGTTGTAAGTCTGCATCAAGCTCAGCTACTTTCTGACCTTGAGCTACAGTTCGAATAATAATCCCAAATCCTTTGGGTTTAATACTCTGAACTAAACGCTTTAGTCGACTTTTTTCTTTATTTTCTTCTATTTTTTGAGAAATGGATACTCGATCTGAAAAAGGCATTAGAACCATATAACGGCCAGCTAAAGAAAGCTCTGAGCTAACTCTAGGTCCTTTTGTAGATATTGGTTCTTTTACCACCTGAACAATGGTTGTATCTTGACTTTTTAAAATTTCATCAATATTTCCATCTTTAGATATTTCATTTTCAAATCTAAATCTTTTAAGTAAATAATCTTTGTGTTTACCTGTAGTTATCTGTTTTATAAATTTTAACAATGAAGGAAGTTTAGGTCCCAAATCGTGATAATGTAAAAACCCATCTTTTTCATAACCGACGTTTACAAAAGCAGCGTTGAGTCCAGGAATAGGTTTTCTGATTTTGGCAACAAAAATATCACCTACAGAAAACTTATTATCTTCAACTTCTTTGTTTAGCTCAATTAATTTTCCATCCTTGAGCAGGGCAAAATCAACAGCAGAGGAATTCGATCGGATAATCAGTTCTTTCTTCACTCTGATAATTTTTATAACTATAACTTGAAAGTTATAGTTGATTAAACAATAATTTTTCAGGTTTTAACCTGTGCTTTATATTTTTTAATTAAAGCATTTCAATGAACATGGATTTGATGTTTTGAGTGCAAAACCCTACACTTATACTTTTTTGTGACGATTAGCTCTTCTTCGCTTTTTTCGCTTGTGAGTAGCTACCTTATGTCTTTTTCGTTTTTTACCGCTGGGCATACATGCTAGCTTTTAATTGTTATTAATTCAGTTATGATACAGTAACCTTAGCTTTAACACCATTTGCAAAAACTTTGGCAGGCTTAAAAGCAGGAATATTATGTGCAGGTATTTTAACTGCTGTATTTTTTGATATGTTACGTCCAGTTTTTTCTGCACGAGTTTTAATAATAAAACTACCAAAGCCTCTTAAATAAACATTTTCTCCTTTTTCTAGTGAATTTTTAACCTCAGTCATAAAACTCTCAATGGTAGCTTGAACGTCTAATTTATCAACACCAAGTTTGTCCGAAATGTTTGTTACGATATCTGCTTTAGTCATCCTTTTTTAATTTTTAGATTATTAATTGAATTAAAGGCTAGCAAATATATAAATTATTAACAATCTCTTAAGCATCTTTTTATATTTAAGTGAGTAAAGTATATTTGAAATTATGACTTTCTCTAAAATATTAATGGATTGGTATAAAATAAATTCAAGAAAATTACCATGGAGGAATATAAAGGACCCATATATAATATGGGTTTCTGAGATAATTTTACAACAGACTAGAATTGAGCAAGGACTGCCTTATTATAAAACTTTTATTAAGGCATTTCCAACGGTTTACGATCTAGCAAAATCAAAAGAAGAAAAAATTTATAAATTATGGCAAGGATTGGGCTATTATTCAAGAGCTGCAAATTTACATTTAACAGCTAAAAAAATAGTTAATGAATATAATGGAGTTTTTCCAAGCTCTCACGATGAGTTAAAATCACTTAGAGGAATTGGTGACTATACTGCAAGCGCAATAGGATCTATATGTTTCGATCTCCCAGAAGCAGTAGTTGATGGGAATGTTTTTCGATTTTTTAGTCGATTTTTTGGAATAAAGACCCCGATTAACTCTCAAAAAGGTTTTAAGCTATTTAAAATCAAGGGCAACAAGCTAATTAAAAATCAATCTCCAGGAGATTTTAATCAGGCATTAATGGATTTTGGCTCAATTCAGTGTAAACCTAAAGACCCTGATTGTAGGGTTTGTGTGTTTTCGAAAAAATGCTACGCTTTAAAGTATAATAAAGTAGAATCATTACCTGTAAAGATAAAAAAGTCTAACATTAGAATTCGATATCTAAATTATTTAGTGTTTCACAACCCTAAACATCAAACAGTTTTAGAGCAAATAAAATCAAAAGGTATTTGGCACAAACTTTATCAGTATCCAATTCTAGAGTCAGAAGGACTACTTGAAAATCCAAACGATAAGTTTGATCATATAATTAATAGATATTCAAATGAAACAAAACCGCCAATTAAATCGATATTAGATAAGCCTATTGTGCATAAATTGAGTCATCAAAAGTTAATTATTCAGTTTTGGAAGATAGAGTTATCAAATAGTTCAATTCTTCCGATAGAAAAAGTAAAAGTATTTTCATTTCCTGTACCAATAGTAATCGAAAAATTTATGACACAATTTTACAAGACGCTCATATGATTTTTTATCTTTGAGGATATTGTATATAAAAATAATTATTTATGAGCGGTACTTTGAATAAAGTTATGTTGATTGGTCATCTGGGAGATGATGTTAAAATACATTATTTTGATGGAGGTGGGTGCGTAGGCAGATTTCCTTTAGCAACAAATGAAAGTTATACAAATAAATCTTCTGGAGAAAAGGTAACTCAAACCGAGTGGCATAATATAATTGTCAGAAATAAGGCTGCTGAAATTTGTGAAAAATACATTGGAAAGGGAGATAAAATTTATGTTGAAGGAAGGCTAAAAACAAGGAAATGGCAAGATCAAGAAGGTAAAGATAGATATAGTACTGAAATAGTTGTAAGTGAGTTTACTTTCTTGTCTGGTAAAGGTGAAATACTCCCTCAAAAAAATGAAATATCAAATTCAACAAACGAAATTGGTGATTCTGGAAAAGATGAAGATTTACCTTTTTAAAATTATATCTTTAGTTAATTTATGGATTTGTTGATTCTTTTTCAA
>TARA_B110000008_G_C16978172_1_pt1 | contig 9920 bp, 6 predicted proteins | sample TARA_B110000008 | Tara Oceans TARA_B110000008 (sample SAMEA4396496) | marine metagenome | biome: Westerlies Biome; feature: [DCM] deep chlorophyll maximum layer (ENVO:01000326); material: water (ENVO:00002006), including particulate matter (ENVO:01000060) such as... | depth 40 m
GAATAACCTTCTTATATACCCATAATTAAATCAGAGTATATATATCTGCCATCGGGCTTGTAAATGCCACGGACAGCTTCTAAACCCAAATTTAGTGCTCGTTATAAAGCCAAATTTAAGGTAGGTGAAGAGGTTTTGTATGACGGCGTAGAATATTTTGTGGACGTTGCGGACAAAACAAACGAATTTTTACCATTACGTCGAAGATGTCGTCCTTATTCTAGACCATGTATAATGGCACCGGTGGCAAAAATAAAGAAAAATAATTTCATTGCACGGAAATCGCTAAAAAAAGACATGTGGGTTTTTTTAGACACTGATACAAGACCATGTATATTGGCGATAATTTTAGAACGTTGTGGTGACGAAATAACTATCCAGCCTTTGAATGTAAGACACACTTACACCTTTTCTATTTTCTCCAATTGCATAGACCCCGCCATCGATGTCACTATGCCGGTTCATATCCCGCGTATACCAATTTTGAGTAACCCATGTCTACAGGCATTAATTAATATAAACGACAGAGGTGCAAAAATAATAGATTATGACGCGGATGCAAACCTTTATTTGGCCAAATGGGACGACAATAGAAATTTTGTTTGGCTTCATGACAAAGAATTTTCTGTTGATTATAGTGATACTGACCCGTTTGATACCAACTGGGAATGTACAGGAATATTATCAATACCATTTGAAGATTTAGTTATATCTGAAAGTGGAATATCTTATAAAAAAATACAAATGAATACAGTTGATATGGAGGCACTGAAGCTTGATTTATGGGCTCGCACATGTCATCAGAATATAAATCATTTTGCAACAAGATACAGAACTGATATGGATATTCTTTACATTGTGTTGTGGTTGGAACACCATAGCATTTATTGGAGAAAACAAACTGAAAGTGAATTTTACGACGATGATAATTTGTGTATGCAAATGTTAATTGATAAACTTGCAAACGCTGAAGTGGTTGATATAGAAGTTATAAACAATGTAGCAAAACGTATCAAGTTAGATGAATGGTTAAAGAGAAGATCATCGCAAATAGAGAGTAAGATACGAAGCAAACCAATATTTAAAACAATCTTCAAATACGAGAATGGTAAGTTGATAGTAAATATCATGAACCCGTCAAATCCGGAAATTCGCATGAACCGTTTGGGAAACCGTTTTACGTTTACACACATTACAAAGGTATTGTGGCATTTATCAAACCAACCAAGTGCTCGATCTTGGGTCGAATCCAGAGATTTTACATATAGAATGCGAAACAATTATGCGTCTATAAGGTTAAATCACCCTTTAAAACCATTTCAGGAACGTGTAGTATATGAAATGAGACAACGTGAAATGGGTACTCGCGACATTTTAACATTGAATACTAAAACCGGTATTCGTTTTAACGTAGTCTCTGGATTTGATTGGGACTATCCACTTCGAGGTGGAATCCTTGCATTGGATACCGGGTTAGGAAAAACCATATGTACTTTAGCATTAATACAACAAGGAATTTTGGTATATAGGATAAAACCAACGCTCGTAGTGGTTCCATTGACTTTGATAGACCAATGGATACATGAATTACGAAGGTTTACAACTCTATCGTATGGAGAATTACACGGTAGAAAAACCATAGACAAATGTATGGATAAGGATGTCGTGTTTACAACATATGGAACTCTTATGTCAACTTACAATAAGAACCTAAACGATCATTTGTTTAATATGTTCAAACGTGTCGTTTTCGACGAGTCGCACCAACTCAAGTCACATACTTCCTCCACTGTAAGAGCATGTTACGCATTAAACGCAACTTATAGATGGTGTTTAACGGCGACACCTATCCTAAACGACACAGTTCAGAATTTACATGCTCAATTAAAAATGTTATGTGTTAAGCCGTTTGAAAGGGATCGTCAGTATTTGAAGGAGGTAATGCAGATTGAAGAAGACCAGAGTAAATGGATTATACAACAGATAACAAATACGATTATTCGCCCTAACGTCTCGGTAGATATACCGATACCAAAGACATATATTCGTAACATAGAGTTTGACAACAATACCCAAATGGTTTATAGAAAATTATTAGAAATAATACGGACAAAGATATCGACAGCGTGGGCAAACGACGGCCCATTCAATGATTTTCAACGAATAAAATCTCTTATAAACCAATTATGTATCGCATCTATAGACCCGACACTTATTCCAATTCATACATGGGGAGAAAGGGTTAAAGGCGATCATTTTTCTTCGACTACCGTTCAGAATTTACACAAAACACTTGGTGACAATAAATTCGAAGAAGAAGTAAAATGTGTTTTAAATAAATTGGAAGAGACAAGCTGTTCGCTGTGTTTGGAAACCATAACTAGACCAACCATAACAAACTGTTTGCATATTTTTTGTCACGATTGTATAAAACGTTCCTTGGAATTCCGTAAACAATGTCCGATGTGTAGAGGTACCTTACAAGAAGACAGATTTAAAGAAATAAAGCAAACCATGGAAGAAGAAACCATAGACGGTTTTGTTATTAAGACAGACACCCTAGGACGTCGAGTGAAAATAGACGCTGATTTAGCAACACTATACCAAAAAATGACCAGATGTAAACTGGAAGAACTTAAACGTATTATTTCATTCAGAGGGAAAATAGTAGTTTATTCGCAATATAATACAGTTCTGGAGTCATTCGCACAGGAAATACCATCTAGTATAATAACCGGGAGGAGCAGTAGAGCCCAAAGAAAAAGGAATATAGAGTCCTTCAAACAAGGAGTTACTAATGTTTTTTTCTTATCTACCAAAATAGCAGATGTCGGTATAAACCTGACGGAAGGAGACACCCTTGTGTTTCTTGAGCCGGGAATAGACTCTGACGTTCAAAAGCAAGCAATTGGTAGATTGACTCGAATCGGTCAAGATAAAACAATACACATTTACAAATTATACACTAAAAAAACATTGGAAGATGTTATATCCGTTGAGCGACCAAAGTACGAACAGGCAATTTCAAAAGTGATGAGTTCAGGTGGGTCAAAATCGTATATATCCAAAAAGAAGAAGCAATATTATCTTGGTTATATTACAAACATACTTAAAATCAATTGAAATTTTTACGCTTTTTATTTAAACCTAACATTTTGATAACATACTCGTCAAAAGAGCCATCAAAGGTTTCCCAGTCGCTAAGGCGTTGTTGACCCTGACATACCTCCGGTAAAAAGGTTGATATAGCTTCCAACGGCTTTTTTCCAGAATCTTTCAATATGCGAACAGCATATTTTAATATCTTTGATGGTCTTGTCTCAAACAATATTGCAGATATGGCCATTGAACAACACATATTTTCACTATTCTGATCACACCTGTCAAAAAGCATCAGGCCATGTGCAAGTATACGGTGTTCTTTCGGAGCCTTTCGATGAAATATTTTGAACCATTTACGACGTATCTCATTTGTGACGAATGTTTGATTTGCCGGTTTGGCTATATATGTATTTACCGCTTTTTCTCCTAAAAACGAAAGAGCTTGTTTTGCATCCCACCGTTCGTCGGGATCGATTGTCAACAATCCCTTTATTAATGTATCGATATCTGTTTCGTCCTTTAATAGTGGAATTCGTTTTTTCAAGTCTTTTAGAGTCTTTCCCGGAACTTTACCGTATACAATTTTGTGAATAATACATCCCAATGACCACATATCTACCTTTGTCGTATAGTTCTGTTTTTCCCATATTTCTGGAGCTCGATACCATCTAGTCACCATATAACCTGTTGGGACTCCGAATTCCGTTGCAAATTGCCTTGAAAGTCCAAAATCACATAACCAAATTGCGTCTCCCTTCATAAGTACGTTGTCAGGTTTCAAATCCCGGTGCATTACATTGTGTTGATGGAGCGAGTACAACCCTTGGAGTAGTTGTTTCGCTATGTCTCTTATTTTTTCAAAACTTATCTTTTTTTGGCCACGAAGCCACCCGTTTAAGTTACAAGATGCTTTTTCCATGGTAATATGCATGCATTTCCATTTATAATAACAAGAACGGTACGGCACCATGTTAGGGAGGTGCATACGCATTACATACTGTTCTCTAACTACCGATATCAAATCCTCCATGGTTTCAATTTCAGTAATTTTTACCGCTGAATTGTTCCTATTATAAACCTTTGCGTAAGCACCCTCGCCGAGTAGGAGCTTAGAAGTAGACATTTTATAACGTAATAGATATGTTATATATCAACTATTTAATTAAACCCGACTTTTTTCTTCTAACTGATATCCAATACCAATAGCGGTATTTAAGTTTATTGTAGCGTGAGGCCAGTGGTTGGGAACAAATATAATGGACCCTGCTTCTTGTACGCAAAAAATTGGATTTTCAAACCACTGGTGCGATACATCGTCCCTTAGAAACTTCTTAGTTCTATTGAATTCATACATTGTCTCTTTTTCCGACGTAAAAAAATACCATTCTTTCACTCCATGCAACAAGCTAAAAAATGCTCGTCTGTGTTGGTGAAATCCTATTCCTGACTGTGCGCCACCAACCGATATAATTTGGTATGGGTGATATGGAATAATTTCGGGGCGTAATTCGTCCAGATTCCGGTAATATTCAAAGGTCTGTGTGTCAAGGTCGTACATGTCTTTCACCTTTGCGGGTAAATCGCCACCATGTCCAAATTGAAGGACGTCTCTGTTTCCATGCATAACATCGTAATCGTGATACGTTTGATTAAATAATTCGACGCTCATTTTTAATTGGTTTTTTAGAAGAAATGGACGATCGCGATTCATGTAATCCATAACAGTTGCTTTATCTGCTTCTTCTAATATATCAATTTCGCATTCGTATGCACAAACAGATAAGAAAAAAGTAATGAATAAAACTATACGCATTTATTGATAAAACTGGCGTTTATATACTATACTTTTAATCCCATAAAAGAACATCGGACCGCCTCATAGTCTTCCCTTTGACCCCAAAATACAAATTTAAATGGGCTCGGAGATACACAATTAATATGGGTGTACTCAATCGAGGTATCGTTTATCGAATAATAAAAGGTTGTTGGTTTTTTTTGGTAAAGTAAATCCGCACCCCATGTAGCAATTCCTTCGTTCATAATTGCAAGACTTATAGTTAGAGCTATTATAAACACCGGATGTTTAGCTGTAAATCCGTATGAACACATCAATGCGAGCGCATAGTGATGGAGATGAAGCGGATGTTCTTCCATATATGCAACCGTTGTAGTTCCGATGAAAAGAACCCACATAGAAAGGTACAACGAAAAATAGACCAATCCCAATTTATTTTTTTTGTACCGAATAAAATGATACGAAAAATGAAAACACGTGGCGAAAAATAACAAACATAACAGAATAAGAGACACGATCCCAACCCTATCGTTGAAATTGAATGAAATGTTCGTAATCGTAGACCCAGAATACCGAAATGACAAAGCAATACCAATGTGTAAAGGTATTAAAAGTAAATATAATGGCCGAAACATTTGTTTAAAGCGGTTCTCCACGACATTGGTTACAACTACCACATTGACAGTATGCATCAATATTATAAGCAATCTATCCAATTTGTATGGATCGTCATATAGATAGGCAATAATACCCCATGTAATACCACTGGTAAGAATGTATACCAATAAAACGAATGCATAAATATAACTATGGTCTTCTTCCACCAACATATAACTTACTAAAATAAACTATTTATATACATAATCACCTTAAACCACAAACATAAAATAGGGTTCCAAAAAGTCTGGAACGAACGCTTCTTCGTGGTTCTATAATTCGGACACGACACATCGGACAGGTCATACTCTTGTTTTTCCACTCTTTTATACATTTAGTATGGTAAATATGGCCGCATTTTAGTGTTTTTGGCGATTCATTTATATCTTCCAGACATATTGCACATGTTATTTCTTCATGTGGGGATATCTTCCGACTTCTCCCAATACATGGCATCTTTATTATTGTCTCTGGTGTTTTTATATACAATATAAATATTTATCATGGGCCATTGGGTTGAATCTGTTGTCGTCCCATATTCGGACACTCGCTTCAGTTTGATAGTTAACTTCGGTTTTTGTAAACGTACAAATAACGGTGCGTTTGCCTTTACTATGAATGTTGACATCTCCCTTAAATCCTTTGCGGTTGCCGATGCTAGTATATTGACACCTCGAGGTACATGTCGATATATTTTAAGGTAAGTCTTTGCAAAGACTTTATCTATTTTCAGAAATTCGATAATTTTGTTTGTGTCTATTATCATGGCTTCTTCTACCCTTGAGTATTTTTTGCTCCATTTAAAAAATACGGTAACGGTGTTTTGAGTACCAAAGTTCATTGCTATTTCCGAATAACGTACCATATCGAAGTACATTCCCGCCTGTCCTTTCTTTATCTCTATAAAGGTCTCTCCATTGAATGCATCGTAATATCTAGAGTCGAAGGTCTCCCAACCCAGAACATCGCAAAACCGTTTTTCGTAGGCATTTTTAGGAATAACAAAATCGCCACTTAGTTGTTTAAACACTTGTGATATTTGATTCTTTATCAGTTCCATATTCGGAGTACACGAAAAGCTTTTAAATACAAAATAAATTATTTAAAAAAAAAATATTTTTTATGTGGGGCCACTTTGGATATGGGACCATTTTGGGTATGGGACCGTAGGGCCACTTCCACAAAAGCTTGAAAAAAAAAATAGAATATTGTTCCAGTATATAAATTCAAACCAAACATTTCAAAATGAAAATAGAATTTCAGCATTTGGACACGCAATCACCGAAAAAGTCCATTACCCTATTTGGAAGAACATTAGATGACAAAAGTGTAGCGGTTCATATTGATGATTTCAACCCGAAATTGTATATTGTCGTTGATAGGAACCCGGACAGACTAAGAACTCTTATTAACACCTCGTTAATACGATACAGGGAAAGTAGAAACATATTTGATTTCGACCCAGATACGATTAAAAACATCAATCTGTGTATAAGTGATTATGCGAGAACATGTTTATGGTTTCGAGTTGTAGAGGGCCAAGATATTACGGAATACAACGAAGAAGGCGCCCATGACTTTCTTGAAATTACTGCATTGGACAAGTACGTTTTCAATGACTTGAAAGCAATATTAACACGTAAATGTGAGTTTATCTCTTCGCAGATAAATTTGGAAACGGAAGGGCCGATGACAGACAGAAGTTGCAAAAAACACAAGGTAAAATGTCTTACGGACAAAAAGTATATGTTAGACAACCCATATACGATATACAACGACCAAGTGGATTATGGACTTCAATATCTTATCAGCAAAGACATATACTCTTGTAGTTGGATGGAAGTTAGTGGGAGGGAAGTAATAAAAAAACAAACGACATGTGATATCGAATTAAACGCCAAGAGTTTAAAACAGATAGAAAGAAATGATGTGGCCCCATGGCATATAATGACCTACGATATTGAATCCGTACCTCACCCAAGAGGAAATGGCAAGTTTGAGTTCCCAAAAGCGGAAAATGACCCGGTGTGTACAATAGGGGCAGTGGTACAGAAGGGAGAAGAATTTGAAAAATACGTGTGGATTCACACACCAAATGGAGATCCCATCGGTGTTTTATCTCCCGTAGAGAACCCCACGGACGATTATATCTCAGAAGATACCGAAGTTTATCACTTCGACGATGAATTGGAAATGTTAAGAGATTTTAATAACTTCATTAACAAGAAGGACATTGATATTATCGAGGGATACAATAGCGCATGGTTTGACCATCCGTACTTATTCAAGCGTTACAACACTCTTATGACAAGGAAATATGGTAATCGGTTGGATATAATTAACGAGAGCATGTGGCGTAAGTGCAAAGGACCAAAAAACGAATACTCTCCTAGTTGGGGCAGGTTTCTATTTATAGAATCGTTTATAAAAGAGAAAGTATTTGAAAGCAAACAAGCAGGGAAGAATATCACACGTACCTTGTTCTGCCCCGGTCGTATCGATCACGATGGTTACCAAGTCATGAAAAAGAATCACAATCTTACAAGTTACAAACTGGACGATGTTGCCTCTGAATTTTTAGGTACAAAAAAGTATCCAATGGACTATAATGATATTCACCCGAAGTATCACACCAAAGAAGGACGAGACGAGTTGGCAGTCTATTGTGTAAAAGATGCATGGTTGACACGCAAACTAATGCATAAATTGAGCAAATTATTTGTTTCATTTCAGTTGGCATGCGTTACGGGTATTCCAATAAACGACGTTCTAAACAGAGGACAAGGTATTCGCACCATAGCATTAATGTTGAGGTATTGTAAAAAAAGAACACCACAGTATTTTATTCCGCGTCGTGAGACCATCAAGAAATACAACAAGTGGAACCAACTCTCCAAGAATCTGGACATAGTTACAGCGGTAGAGGAACGGTTTGATGGTTTTCAGGGAGCAGTCGTATTGGACCCAAAACCAAAATTCTACAAAGATGCGATTGCAACCCTTGACTTTGCCTCTCTGTACCCTTCGGTAATGATGTGTATGAACATGTCGTATGAAACCATCATCAGTAGAAAAACCATGATCGATAGGGGATGGACCGAAGGTAAAGAAGTGCGGGCGGTACCGGATTACTACTGGAAGGACGGAAGGATGCAAAACAAAATCAATTACAACACCAACGTCATTTTTGCGACAAAGGAAACCAGACAGGGGATTTTACCAGAAATATTGGGTTCCTTGTGGGAGGAACGCAAACGAGTAAAGAAACAAATGAAGAAACATCACCCCGATACAGTCCAATACAAGATAGCAAATGGTCGCCAATTGGGTCTCAAGGTTTGCATGAACAGCATATATGGGTTTACAGGAGCATCGGTCGGATTTTTACCGGAAAAACGAATAGCGGGATCGGTTACCAAATACGGTAGAGGTCTCACTTTAAAAACACAGGATCTCATTGAAAACCACCCAAAGTGGGGAAAGGAACATGGGGTTCGATGCGTATATGGGGATACCGATTCGGTCTTCTGTCATCTCCCACGGTCTCTGTGCGATGGCCCAACCCCTGAGGCAACCGTGAAACGCGCGGAGGAGATTGGGAGGGAGATGGGAGAGTATGTAGACGCACACTTCTTACGACCGGTGGAGTTAGAGTTTGAAAAGGTTTACTTGCCATTTATGTTGATAAAAAAGAAGCGTTACTGTGGTAAGAAATACGAAGAGGGTCATGTTAAAATAGACATGAAGGGTTTGGAGTGTGTTCGTCGTGATTTCTGTCCTCTTCTGGTAAAAACACAGAAGGAAATGTTGACCGTTCTAATGAATACTATGGATGTAGATCAAGCATGCAAAGTGGTGTCCAAGGCGATGCAAGATCTAGCATTGTGTAAAGTGCCTTTGGAAATGTTGACCATGAGCAAAAAATTGTCTCGTTCTCCTTCCGATTACAAAGTTATGGCCGCACATGTCAATTTAGCGGTGCGTATCAACAAAGAACGGGGCGAACAACATGGGTTTGTAGCGGGAGATAGAGTCCCATACGTCATAGCAAAGGGGAAATCATTTAAAATGTCGGAGAATTCGGTCTTGCCGGAAGAGATCACCAGTGGAAAGTTTGTTGTGGACTACGACTACTATCGAAACAAACAGATGATCCCACCTCTTACGAGAATTATAGAGAAACTGTGCGATAATCCGAAGAGTTTGTTTGTTTGCAATGCGATTAAAAAACCTGCCATAACCGGCATGTTTGCGAAATGGGTGAAAAAGAGAAAAAAAGAGGAAATAGTTATCGTTCAGCCAAAAATAGTAAAGAAGAGTAAAAAAACGACAATATATAATTTTTTTTGATTATAAATTAAACATG
>TARA_B110000008_G_scaffold224449_1_pt1 | contig 9906 bp, 9 predicted proteins | sample TARA_B110000008 | Tara Oceans TARA_B110000008 (sample SAMEA4396496) | marine metagenome | biome: Westerlies Biome; feature: [DCM] deep chlorophyll maximum layer (ENVO:01000326); material: water (ENVO:00002006), including particulate matter (ENVO:01000060) such as... | depth 40 m
GCTGGGTGGGAAAAGGGCCCTGTTAAGAACTTTGTTCATACGGGGCGTTTGTATTTACTGTGTAAAGTTTTAAGTTTGATGTTTATTTGACCTTTTATAATCATCTTTTTGCGGATAAATTGTTTATTTTTGTTATTTCTTTTGACAGAGGTTTTGTATGCAAAAAAATATGCAGCAGATCATTATCCCTTTAATAAAGTTAAGAGTTTTTCTCAATAAATTTTTTTAAACAGAATCTCTTTTAACTAAATCACAATCAACAAAAACTTTAAAATTTTCATCATATCTCTTTTCATTAAATATATGATAAATAGCTTTTTCAGTCATTTGAGCAATTGGTAACTGAATAGATGTTAAAGGAGGATTTAGATTTATAGCAGTTAAACTGTTATCAAAACCTATAATGGAAAAATCTTTTGGAATACTTAATTTATTTTCTTTAGCCGCTTGATAACAACCCATAGCTAAGTAATCATTTGTAGCGTAAATTGTATCAAATTTTACTTTCGATTTAATTAATTTGTCTACTAATTGATGTGCAGCATCTGCGTCAGATGAGTATTTTTTTGATTTGCTAGGTTTGCAAATTAATTTATTATTAATGTTTAAATCAGACTCCAAGTGTGCATCTCTCCATCCTGATAGTCTGTCTTCATATCCTTGCCAAAAAAAATTTTCAGGTAAAATAATTGCAATATTTTTTTTCTTTTGTTTTATATAATTTTTTATAATTTCTTTTGTACTATAGTAATCAGCAGGTAGAATAGAAATTCCTTTAAAATCATTAGACCAACAATTTAACAGAATTAAATTTGATAAATTATAATTTGATATATCTAAATCAAGCTTTTTAGTTCTACCTGTGGCAATAATTATACCATCTGGTTTATATTTATTATAAACTTTATCTAGATTAACTAATTTATTTGAAATAGCATTAAATAAAAAAATAAAGTCATTTTTATATAGAACATCATTCCCAATACCTTCAAGAAAACGTGATGTAGCTAAATGAGTAGAACTTTCAAAACAAAAAACTATTCTTTTAGTCTTTTTAGATAATCTAGATTTTTTATAACCGTACTTATTTAATACATTCTCTATTTTATTCCAAGTAATAGAAGAGATTCCTTGTCGGTTTTTGTTATTTGAGACAAATGATACTGTAGCAGTACTAACATTACACTTTTTTGCAATTTCTTTTAATGTAATTTTTTTCTTCATAATTTGTATAAATATTTTTTTATCTCTCTAATTGAAATAAAAAATATTATCGAGGAATAATTTCAAGTTTTTTTAATTCTTTTCTTCTTTCAGGATCAATTTTTTTCGTTAAAGTTTCCCAATGATAAGGTGGTGTTTTAGGACCTTCACCCACATATTCAAACCCCTCATTGCTAATTAATATTTCATCATCCTTTAACATGTCAAATCCCATGGAACGACGTAAATCATTCATTTCAATTAACTTATTTTTTGTTTTTTCATCAAAATCATAAAACCATCCATCACGCTGTTCTTTTCTTTTAATAGCAGCGGAACTTCCTGCATAACATTGTTCATAAATTTCTTTATTATTAAAATGAATATAAAAAGTCCTTCTAAGTCCATTTGTTTTATTTCCTGCCGATCCATGAGGTGCGGATAAAGAATGAAAAATTACATCTCCTGGTTCTGTTTCAAAAGGTATGATGCCTGGACAATTAAATAGTTCCTCTTCTGTAAAATTCTCAATTTCTATATGGCCAACTAAATGATGATTGGGAATACCCCATAGACAACCATTTTCTTTTGTCGAATGATCTAAATAAATATCACAATCAATATTTGGAATACGCTGAAGTTTATCCCAGTCTTTTCTCAAATATGGAGGATCTTGATGCCATAATACTGGGACATCGCCGTGAGGCACCTTTACAACCATTGCATCATCAGCGGGCGCAAAAGAATGGCCAATAAGTTGTCCGTAATGTTTTAACATTTCAGGATTTGCACATACCGCTTTAAACACAGGATCTCTATCAAACATATTTGAGCTTCTTCTATAAATATGTCTTCCATCTTTTTTTAGCATATACCCATCTAGATCTTTCCAAATGAATTCTTTTTCTTCTTCATTATTTGAAATATCTTGAGGTTTGTTTTCAATTGCATTGTTAACAACTTTATCTGCCGCTTCTTGAAGTTTTTCTAATTCTTTACCTCTAATTAAATTCTTAGCAACAATTGTTCCATCATGATGGAATTGGTCTATTTGTGATTGAGTAAACATAATAAATTTCCTTTCTATTTTTATTCTTTTACAGCACTGCCTGTAATACCTCTTACAAAATATTTTTGTAAAAAAGCATATATAATTATTAAGGGTAAAAAACTTACTACAGATCCTGCAGTCAGATCTCCCCATTTAAATTCAAATTGACTCCCACCATGGGCAATTTGTTTAAGAGCGATATTAAGCATTTTGTTTTCATCACTAGTAATAAACAGATAAGCAAAAACAAAATCATTCCATGAAATATATAAAGCAAAAACAACAACTGTTAAAATACCTGGTATTGCTAATGGGATCATAACTGTTAAGAGTATTTTTATATCATTTGACCCTTCTAAAATTGCCACCTCTCTTAATGATTTAGGAATACTGCTAAAAGCATTTCGCATCATAAATATACCTAATGGCACCATGGCCATAGTGTGTAATAAAATTAATGCTAAATGTTTATCCATCAAACCTGTATTAAAAAGCAATTTATATAGTGGAATAATCAAAGTAACACTGGGTATTAGAAGTGGTAAAAGCAGAAAAATGAAAAAAAATTCCTTAAATTTAAATTTAAAGAAAGTAAATGCATAACCTCCTAGTATGCATACAATTAAAGATAGAAATACAGTACCTAAGGAAACAATAGAACTATTTATAAAGGTTTTAAAAATATTTCCTGCCATTACAGATCCTCTCTGATTAAAATTTGCATCTTCCTTATCTTGAGACCCCCAACTTAAAATTCTTTCGTAATATTCAAAAGTTAACGTATGAGGATAAAAAGTTTGATCTGCAGAAATTAATTCAGGAGGAGTTTTCAAAGATGAAATTACTGTCCAGTAAATTGGAAAAATAATTATCATAACTAAAATAATATTAATTAAATAATACCAATAATGATCAGATGAATTTTTATTCATGTATTAGTTTTTCCTAAAAAAATATAGTTGTATCATTGTAATAACTAATAATAATATCATTAATACCGTACCCATTGCTGCAGCTGGACCTAGTTTAAAATACTCAAGTCCTGTGTCTACTATATGCATAACTAGTGATTTTGTAGAATTTGCAGGACCTCCTTGTGTTAAAATTAAAAAAGGTTCATACGCTTGCATAGATCCAGCTATAGATAAAATTAAAGCCAAGGCTATAGATGTTTTTATGAGTGGTAACGTAATATTCAAAATAGTTTGTAAACGTGTTGCTCCCATTAATTTTGAAGCTTCATAAAAATCATCACTTATTGATTGCAAGCCAGCCAACATAATAATCATTGATATCCCAAAAAATTTCCATGTAATCATAATATTAACTGCTATGAGTGAAGAATTTCTAGTTAACCAAATATTAAAATCATCCGACATTAAGTTTAAATTTTTAAGTGTATGTATAATTACACCATATGATTCATTGTATAACCATAACCACACATAAGCGGACACAGCAAAAGATAAAACGACTGGGAAAAAATATACACTTCTAAAGATTGTGGATCCTTTTGCCCTTATGTTACATAACAATGTCAATGGTAATGCAACAGCAAAAAGCATTGGTGTCACTGTAATAGTATAAAGAAGTGTAAAATAAAGAGCATTCCAAAAATTATCATCATTCCAAAGTTTGATATAATATTTTAAACCAACAAATTTTGGATCACCAAATATAGGCCATTTATGAAATGACATATAAAAAGAATTTAAAAAAGGATAAACTAAAAAGATTAAAACCAGTAGAACAGCAGGCAGTATTAAAAGATAACCAATAAGTTGTTCTTTATTAGACCTCTTCATCAATACTGCCTGCTTTATTATTTTTTATTCAGGACCTTCATCAATAATAGCTTGCAGTTTTTCATTTGCACTATTCAAAGATGATTCTACGTCCGCTCCTGCAAAAATTTCTTGAACAACAGCACCCCATGGATCCATAAGTTCATTATAAACAACAGAATAAGGAACATGACCAGTTTGTCCTCCATTTAGGAAAACACGATGATCATCAGTTAATCCAGGATCATCAAAAAGATCTGAACGAATAGGTACACCACCATTTTTATTGATATAAACACTTTGTCCTTCTTCTGATAACATGTAATTTATAAACTCAACTGCCCCATCTTTATCACCAGTAGTTACTGGGATTGAAACTAAATCACCCCCAATAAAACCTGATTTTCTAGATCCATCTTCAGAAAAGTGTGAGAAAAAACCCATATTAATATCAGGATAATCCTTTTGCATTGCGACTACAAAATTACCGCCTCCCCAAATTGCCATATCACCTCTTAGAAATGCATCTTGAGCATCAGGCCAATCCCATGCAGCTACATTTTTAGGAACACAACCAATTTCCTGCATATTGGTGAAGTGATTAAATGCTTTTACCATTGAAGGATGATTTACATTTGCTACTGATCCATCAGCATTAACTAAACCAGTATGTACACCTCCTTCAGCATACGCCCATGGAGCCCATGTAAATATCATTCCACCAAAACTTTTTGATGGCCAACCCATAAGAAGTTTACCTTCACTAGCAAAATCTTCACACAAGCTTGTCATCTCTGCCCAAGTTGTAGGTGGATTAGGTAACATATCTTTATTGTACGCAATACCTGATATATCTAGATTGTTAGGAGCTGCATAATGCTCACCATTAATAGTACCTAAATGTAACATAGCTGCATTTAAGTTATTATAATAATCTTTTCCTTTTAGAAAATCTGTCATATCTTCTAACGCTCCAATAGAAGCGTAATAAGGCACATGAATTAAATCAAGCGCAACAACATCAACTCTTTCACCAGCGGCTAATGCTGCTGTAAATTTAGTAATCATATCACCAGCAAGCACTGTATTAACAGCACGTAATTCATTACCATCAGCTTCCATTTTTGCATTGAAAGCATCAACCAAACTTTGTGATGGTTCATACCTACTCCAAACTACCAATTCTCTAGAAAATGTTTGACTGGAAAATGATATAACAGGAATAATTGTAGAAATGATCAAAAAATATTTTAATACTTTTTTCATAAAACCTCCCTTTATGATTATTAACTAAATCTTAACTAAATTAATGAAATTTATCAATACAAAATATTCAAAATTGATAATTATATTTTTGAAAAAAGGTGATTTTTTGTTTTTTATCAATAAAACTATCAAAGAATGTTGATAAAAAATTATTATATATGATTTATATCTTTTTAAGGAAAGAATTGAGTTCTTTTTTTGTAATAGAAACAATATTTTTTTGTTTTGCAAAATTATTTTTTTTAGCATCTGCATTAAATTTTTTCAGTGCATTTACTCTTTCTTTTTGTATTTTTTGATGAAACGGATTGAGATTGCCATACTGAATGGCGTGTCTTGGTAAATCTTTATTCTCACCACAAATATCACACATAAATAAATAATTTACATCACCACCGTTACCAGAACCAAGTGATACAGTTACCATGTTTGTTCTTTTTGAAATTTCTGTTAAAATATCACCAGCTATTACTTCTGCTTCTACTAAGATTGCACCAGCATTTTCCATATCTTTAAATTGTTGATAAAGTTTATAAGCTTCTTTAGCAGTTTTAGCTGCCCCTCTAATACCACCTGTCCAACTTGATTTAACTGGAATGAATCCAAGGTGAGCCATAACTGGTACAGATTCTTTTGCCAAATATTCAACAACATGAGGATTTTTTGATGTATAAATTGCATCTGCTCCATTTTCTAAAGTGTGCATGGATGCTTTTAATAAATCATCTTTACTATAATATTCATGCTCTAAAATAGCGCCAGTTAAAAAATGCTGAGGTGCATTTGCTCTAATCATCTTTACGTCTGTACTAAGACAAATTAAAAGATCTATATTAGCTTCTACAGCTGCTTGAACTTCAATTTCATTTCCACAGTTTACTTGAGATAATTTTTTCTTTCCTTTTAAATTTAGAAGATCATAAATTGTGAAATTTCTTTTTGATCTTTTACCTTCGCCCCAAGTAAAAATTTCTTTCATAAATTTATTACTATATCATTAAAATTAATTTTCATTAACCCAAACTAACATTTCATTTTCACCTCTATTAGACCAACAATAATAAGGAATAAATTTGAGAGATGTTTCAATCATATCAGGTTTATCTTGAAGATATAAATCATCAGTATCTTTAAATTTAAATCCTTTAGTAGTTAAAGAAATAATGTTTTCAGAGTTTATTTTTTCATCTTTTTCATCAATATTATTATTGGAATTTAAAATAAGCTTATTAAGATACTTACCATTATCTTTTTCCTCTAAACAATAAAGAACAGGCCCTCTAAAAACACACGCTCTCCTCACATTGTATCTTACATTAGGATTAGAACGAACATATCTTGGTGAAAAATCAAAGGATAGATTTATGACATCCCCTTTTTGCCAGTTTTTATTAATTCTTGCATATCCATTAACAATCTCATAATCTATTTTTGAGTCATTAATATTAATTAACATCTTTTTATCCCATGATGGTATCCTAAAATAAATTGTAGTTTCTTTATTTTGTGAATCAATAACTTCAATTTTAGAATATCCTTTGTATGGAAAATCGCTAATTTGATTAATTTTTATTCCTTGAGTTTTATTCATAAAATCAGCATCTGATGAAATATATTGATCAACAACTAATGAATCTTCAAATGAGTTATAAATATACATATCCATACTTGCAATAAATCGTGTGATGTTTGGTGGGCAACAAGAGCATAAATGAAATTTATCTCTTGTTCCATGTCGTCTTTGTTGTGAATGCAAATATCCTGGATCACACTCCAAATAATTGTCATAAAAGAAAGCTTTGCCATCTAAAGAAGTACTAGCTAATAACAAGTTGTACAAACTATTTTCTATAATATCAGCATACTCACTATTTAATTCCATTTTTGCCATTCTATTTGCAAAATAAATAAGAGCTATTGTTGCGCATGTTTCAGCATAAGCCATGTCATTTGGTAAATCATAATCAAAAGTGAATCGTTCTCCAATATGAGAGCTTCCTACCCCACTATGTACATACATTCTTTTATCAACAATGTTTCTCCATAACGTCCTACAAGTTTTTAACATTGCATCATCATTATTTATTCTTGCAAGATCTGCCATTGCTGTAAACATATAAAGAGCTCTGACTGAGTGACCTTCCGCAGTTTCCTGATCAACTGGTCGTTGATGAGATTGCCAGTAATGCATATCTCTAAAGGTTTTACTTAAACCAACTGTTGGATCAATTTCGGGATGAAATTGTGCAAAATCACGTATAGAAGATGGAAGGGAGGATAGATCTATTTTTTTTGCTTTTTCTTGTAGTTTTGCTAATTCTTTAACGTAATAATGATCTTCATGAGAAGTATGAGTACCACGTTCATCAATAAAGTAGTTAGCAAGATCAAGAAATTTCTGCTTATTCGTATATTCATATGCTTTTACCAAAGCTAATTCAATTTCTTGATGCCCAGGATATCCTCTCATCTTACCTTCTTCTCTACCAAACTTAGAAATGATATGATCAACATATTTTTCCATGGCATTGAAAAATTTTGAATTACCTGTTGCTTTATGATGTTCAATTGCAGACTCTAATAAATGTCCTGCACAATATAACTCATGTCTATCTCTTAAATTAGTAAATTTATTCTCAGGTTCATGCCTAGTAAAATAATAATTTAAGTAACCATCCTTTTCCTGATTAGCAATAATCTTATCAATAATAGAATCACAAATTTTTTCTAATTTGTTATCTTTCTCTTGTTGTATTGAAAAGAAAGCACCCTCAACTAATTTAGCTAGATCAGATTCATAAAAAATATGTGGTTTTTCATTTTCAGTATTATCACCTGTTAATGCTCTAATTCTTCCACTTTCTTCAAAGGTTTTAAGGACAGCGTACAAAGAAGTGTTTTTATTTAACTCTTTCCTCTCTTTCCAAAAACCATGATTAATTTTTATGTCTAAAATGTTCATATTCTCAGCCTCTCCTCACTGTTAATATCAAAAAAATAACAATCTTCTTTATTGAAGTTCAATTTTAAAAAAGTATCAATATCATAGACAGTATTTTTATCTGTTTTAACAATTAGATTTTGATTATTTGATTTAAAAGAAACAAGATTTGCTTCACCGGTTGATTCGACGGAATAAACCTTTGCGGATCCATTGTTTGAAACATTATCATTTACAATTTTAATTTTATCAGGTCTTACACCAAGAGTAATCTCACCTTCAAAATTAATATCAAAAGATGTTGTAATTCGATCAGAAATAAATTTTTTATTTACAACTCGACCTTCAATAAGATTCATTGCTGGAGAACCAATAAAACTCGCTACAAATTTTGATGAAGGATCATCAAATATCACTTGAGGTTTATCGTATTGTAAAAGCTTCCCCTTATTCATAACAGCTATTCTATTGGCTAAGGTCATAGCTTCAACTTGATCATGAGTTACATAAATTGTTGTAACACCAAGTCTATGATGTAAATTTTTTAACTCAGATCTTGTTGTGACACGCAATATAGCATCTAAGTTTGATAATGGCTCATCCATCAAAAATATTCTAGGTTGTCTTACAATAGCTCTTGCTAAGGCTACACGTTGTCTTTGTCCACCAGATAATTCTGCTGGTTTACGTTCTAATAAATCTTGTAATTCTACTAAAGCTGATACTTCTTGTATCAACTTATCATGTTCTGAAACAGGAATTTTTTTCATTTTAAGAGGGTAAGCGATATTGTTCCTAACTGTCATGTGAGGAAAAAGACTATAATTTTGAAATACCATTGAAACATCTCGTTTTCTTGGATCAACGTCATTAACAATTTCACCGCCAATTTTAATTATACCTTCTGTAATATCCTCTAAGCCAGCTATTAATCGCATAGTTGTTGTTTTACCACATCCAGATGGACCAAGAAGAACAACAAATTCACCTTCATTTATATGGAGATTGACTTGGTCAACAGCCGTAACACTACCCCATTTTTTAGTTACATTATTTAAATCAACAGAATACATAAATTCATAAAAAAATTTAACTAAACTTTAACTAATTAAAAAAATAATTCAAGTATTAAAAGTGTATCTAAAATGAAGTAATATTAATTTAAATAGCAGAATTATTCCCACTATTTTTTTTACTTAAAAATATTTACTTCGCGGTTTTGCAATAGTCTCAAAATAAATACACACTCTAAATTTATACTATTTACAACCTAGGAGATTGATAAGGGTTGTTGTCATATGAGGTGTTTTATCCCATTCCTGCAACACAGCACACACATCTACACAGCCTCTATTGAACTTGGAACATTATTTTTAATGTCAACTCCAGTTAAATCACTTTCAGCTGCTTCAGGTAAAGATAAAACTTTAGATACAGAAACAGCATCTGTTAAAACCCAAGATGAGTTTTTCCAAACAACAATTGATTCTCCAACATCATCTGTATTTGCTAAAGCCAATAAAGATCCATCCCAATCTCTAACAGAAGTAGATAGTTCTATTGGATATTTTAATTTGATATCAGTATCATTTTTTTTCATCACGATTATCCTACCACTAACCAAGGAAATTGTTAACCCCCCTCAAACATATTTTGGTTAT